>AP72_2010_repI_A001DRAFT_1000303_pt1 | contig 11160 bp, 9 predicted proteins | sample AmaPasrepliIA001_FD_9535 | JGI IMG/M metagenome (IMG submission 9535)
ACCTTCACGGCAGGCGAGCCAAATGCTGCCGTCGTTCGCGAATACAACGTCCCGAATCGAGACGATTACCTTCGGCAGCTTGGCTTCGATCCAGGTGTCGCCTCGATCCTTTGACGCCAGAAGGAAATTGCGCCCAGCGACAACCATCAGATTTGGTGAAATTCGTACGAGACTGATGTCGGAATGCCCTAAGATCGGCCCACCCTGCCATGTACGTCCCAAATTGGAGCTTTTAAATAATCCTTGTGAGCTGGCAGCAATCCACTTGTTGCCGTCTACTTCAACGTCTGTCACCCGAGAATTCAGCACTCCGGGCTTGATCACTTTTCGCGTAAGCGCCTTCCGCGTTTTCGTTGCCTTGCGAATCGTGATAACCGTCTCGTTCGCGATGCGATCACTTGGGCGCCATTGGTCTATTCCGGCCGTTTTCGTGAACACCAACACCCCGTGACTGGTACCCGCAATGAGAGATGGTCCTGCTTTTCTCAGGGCAAAAACATCTCGATCCCCAAGCCCGGCGTTCATCTGTTTCCAGTGGGTGCCCTGATCATGGCTGACAAACACTCCGCCGTAGTGTTTGTCATTAATAAGCCCGGCATAGAGCGTACTGTGGTCCTCGGGATCCACTGCAACCGCAGCTACTTGCCGATGGGCGAAGCCTAAATTAGACGCCTCGAACGAAGCACCGGCGTTATGGCTGGCCAGCACCCCGCTGCGATCCGTCGCGAGCAGAACGTGCTGAGGACTGCCGGCATCTACGAGGACATCGTTGACGATTACGTCTGGAGTAGATATGCGTTGCCAGGTTCTCCCCGCGTCGTTGGTCTTCCACAATCCCTCAGTGGTTCCTGCGTAGACAACGTTGCTGTTGCTCGGATCCTGCTTCAGCACACGAGTGCGCCGTGCCGAAAAAGGAATGCCCTGAATCTTATGAAACAGGTCACCGGCATTCTCGCTCTTGTAAATGCCTGAACAAGCGCTGGCATAGACAACATCTGGTCGCCCGGGATCGATGATGATCGAAAACACGTCGGAGTCATCAATGATGCCGTTCTTGATGTTGTGCCAGCTCTTACCGCCATCGCTCGTTTTCCATGGGAGATGCCACGTGCCCGCGTAGATTACGTCGGGATTTGTGGGATCGATTGCAATGGACTCAATGTTCTTGATCTCAGTGCTGGTTTCTGGCGAAATGCGTTGCCAGGTCTGGCCAGCGTTTCGCGTTCGATACACGCCATCGAGCGTCCCCGCGATCAGGATGTTCGAGTCGGAAGCGGAAATCGCCATTGAGCGCACCGATTTGCCTTCGAGAGCAGATAGCGCCTGCCACGTATGACCATCATCGGTGCTCTTGAAAACCGATCCGCCTTCGCTCTCCAGCGTCCAAGCGGCAACGTAAATCACGCCCGGTTGTTTGGCGTCGAAGATGATGTGATCCACCACATAATCGTTTCCCTTGCCAATACGAACGAAACGCCGCCAGGTTTTGCCGCCATCCTCGGACTGATAAATCTGGCCCGCGCTTGTGCCGAGCAGAACTCGCGCAGGATTCGCCGGGTCAGCGGAGAGAGTACGAACATCGCCGCCATCAGGGCCAACCGAGATCCAGGACTGGCTTGGAGTTGATGTCGACTGAGCAAAGCTGAGAGTGGTTGCGAGAACAATGGTGGTCAGGGGAAAAGGAAATCGCATTCGGTAAATAAGCTCCGAAGCTTCGAGGGCGCGAAGCCTCGAAGCTGCCTTTCATCTATTCTGAATTCCGGTGCAACTTCAAGGGAACCGGGTATTTACCAGCCGAATCAGCATTGATTCTAACCGGGTTTTCGGCCCATCCATTAGACAGGAATCCGTTCTTGCAAATCTACTGTTCAGATGCGAGCTGCTGGTGGCGTTTTGGCTGCGCAGCTTCGGAGCTTCGCAGCTTCGTGCATAAGTCATTGAAAACAAAACCGGCCGAAGGACTTGCCTTCGGCCGGTGGTCTTGAAAGTGATCGGCGTTTAGCTCGGCTTCTTAGCGGCTGCAGCGCTTCGCCGACGTGCAGGCGCCTTGCGGGCCGGATGATCCGGGATCGGCTTGATCTTGGACTCATCCACTACCGGTTCACTTCCCTGGTAGGTAGCGCCCGCAGGAACGATCCAGAACTCGGCGATCTTTCCGGCAGTTCCGCCCGAACGAGGCTCGATACGGCTGGCGTCGATCCCTTTATCGTTCGTCAGGTAGAACTTCGCATCGACAGCGCGTTCAGCCGAGAGGTTCGGCCGCTTCTCGGTTGGATCGGTGGATCCAACGATGACAAGCCGAGAATCGGGCTCACGCTGCAGACGTAGCGCGATGTCGTCGAGTACGGCCTTGGCAGTGTTGTCGACGCGCCACGGCTTCGCCTTGTTCGGGAACTCGATCTGGTTGATCTTGCTGGCTTGCGGCGGCGGTGGCGGAGGAGGCGGAGGAGCCTCGACTGTCACGGTCGTCTGGGTATTAGCGCTAAGGTTGCGATCGTCAGTGACGGTGCTCGTCACCGTGATCGGCCCGGGTTGCGCCCCTTGAGTAGTCAAACTCGCGCTGGGTCCATTCGGCGTCAGACTGCCGGAGCTGGACTCATGTTTGTAGGTCAACGGACGATTATCGGGACTGCTGCCCTGGCAAGTAATCTGCGCCGTATCGCCCGGACGTACNGTCGTNGGATTCGCCGAGCAGGAGATCGTCGGCGGCCGGTTCTCCTTCACTGTGAACGTGGCATTGCAGGTGGCTGCACCCTTCTTGCCATCACTTACGTTCGAAGTGACAGTGTAGGAGCCCGGAGCCAAACCAGCCGTATCGACATTCACGGTTTGTCCGGTTCCGTTCACCTTGCCGCCGGTGGCGGTATACGTGTAAGTCAAAGTTCGCTTCGGGTTGAAGTTCGAAGCCTGGGTTGTGACCTGCACAGGCTCGCCGGCAAATACTTCAGTCGGCTGCGCCGAACAGGAAGCTGCCGGTGGAGCTGGCGGTGGCCCAATCGTGCCAAATTTGAACACCAAACCGCCGCTCACCTTCGCGCCGCCCATGTTGTCGCGAACACTGACCGGAGAGCCACCTATGAATCCGAAGTTGTGATGTGCGTACTCGTACTCGGCTTCAATCAGGCGAATGTCAACTCTCTTTAAGAAATGCAAATCGAAACCACCGCCGCCGACAAATCCGAAGCCGGTATTCGCGTTAATACCGGCCGGGGCTTCACGATTCATACCGAATGTCGCCAGTCCAAAAGGGGTCAGTCCTTCGAGCGGGATACGGAAGGTCGGACCCGCGGTCAGAGTGTTAAAGGTGTTGATATCTCCAAGATGAGTGCCGGTTTCAACAACTCCACCGAAGTATTTGTTGAACCAGTACGAAGAGGCAACGGTAAAGCCCGAATTGATTCCTTTGTTACCGTTGATTGCGCCGTTGGGGCTCAGGTACGAGTAACCAGCGAAGACATCCACCTTAGATGGCTGCGTTTCATCCTGAGCCACTGCGGATATAGACACTGCGACGATCACGAGCAACACACGGCCTAAAAAACTTGACAAGCGAGGTGACATGCGCGTTTCCTCCGAGAAAAACACACAACCAAGAACTACAGCTACGGTGTACAGATAGACAGGTCTGAGGCCGAAAACAGCAGACGAGGATTGTATCGCATCGGTAATGGTGCTGAAAAGTTAGCCCTCCCGTCATAGAACGCCTGCAAACGCCAGCCTCCTCAAAGAGGGTTCCCGAAAAAGTCCTGCTAACCGGCGCAATCCGCAAAAGTCTATCTGCTGACGAGGAGGTAACTTCTCATGCGTTGTCCTCTCAAGCTATTTGTTGCTGCTGCTCTCGCGTTGGCTGCTTGCCCCGCAAATGCTCACAGCAGGAATCACCGAGGCCTTAGCGTTAGCATCGAAGATTCGGACGTTACTTCCTGTGACCAACTGCAAATTCGCTCTGGTAGTCGCGAAGTGGCTCGCGAGGAGGAGCGGCTCACATTGCCACAGACGTCTTCTACGGTCAGCATTGAGGCCGCCGAAAACGGCGGCGTATACGTCTATGGCTGGGATCGTCAGGATTTCGGCGTGCTCAACTGCAAAGCGGCATTGACGGACGATCGCATGACCGCCGAACGCAAGTTGCAGGTCGTCAAAACAGTGTTTGAAGGCGGACGTCTCTCGGTAACCGGTCCTGACGAGAGTGACTGGACGTCTTATCTGATCATTCATGCTCCGCGCATGAGTTCGCTGGCGCTGAAGGCGCGCAACGGTCCCATTTCAGTTTCAGATTTGGCCGGCAAAGTGGAAGTCCACAGCACCAACGGACCTTTTGCGATTAAGAATTCGGCCGGAGTCATTAACGCGGACATAATCAATGGCCCGATCGCCTATGCGGGAAACCGCGGCGAGGTGAAGCTGCACGCTCAAAATGGTCCGATCTCTGTCAAGCTGCTGGGCACATACTGGGATGGAAAAGGGCTGACGGCCGAATCCATGAACGGTCCTATGTCACTAAAGCTGCCGGGAAACTACACCTCGGGTGTTTTAGTACAAACCCGCGGATACTCGCCCTTTAGCTGCTCCGGCTGCGATCACGTACGCAAAGACTTCGATGACGAGAACAAGAGCGTTCAATTCGGGAGTGGTGAGCCAGTAGTTCGACTCTCGACCATAAACGGTCCGGTTTCGATCAATGAACGAGATTTGGATTGATGCAAAGAGACCAACTCTTCATCTCCCACCTCAAACGATGAAGCATGCCGCGCCTGCGCCCGAGGCCGTAAAATCAGCTTGTGCCTGCCGAAGAAGTCGAAATCAAGCTGTTGGTCAATAACATCGAGTTGCTCGCGCACAAGCTTTCCGAGTCCGATTTCAAGCTTGTAACTCCGCGCACCCATGAGATGAACACTCTCTACGACTTCCCGGATAGACGCCTGCGCATGCGCGGAGAGGTACTGAGGATTCGGAAATATGGTTCCAGGTGGACCCTTACCTATAAGAACAAGGGAAGCTCAGGAAAGCACAAATCGCGCACTGAGACGGAGACTCAGGTCCAGGATGGAGAGGCATTGGCACACATCTTTGGCGCTATTGGACTATTTCCCTCCTTTCGTTACGAGAAGTACCGCGCCGAATGGAGCGATGACGAAGGACACGTGGTGCTCGATGAGACTCCTATCGGCAACATCGCCGAGCTTGAAGGACCACCTGATTGGATCGATCGCACCGCGGCCCGACTTGGTATCAAGGAGTCCGAATACATCACCCAAAGCTACGCTCAACTATTTGCTGCCTGGTGTGAGCGCACACGCAGCAAAGCGCGCGATATGACGTGGGAGGAAATTGCCAAGTAACCATTGAATTGTGCGGCACACCCTTCGTATCGGCAAATTGAAATTTGTGAAAGATCTCGCAACTTCTTCCACGATCTTTCGTCTAAATCAATACAGAGCGTTGTTGGAGAGTAGTTGTCTCCATCGCCACAAGGCTCCTCCTTGTGACACAGCAATGTCTCCTGGAACTTAAGGGGAAAACGACAACACAAATGGCCGCCGCCTGGCGGCCGTTTGTGCTTAAAGGAAAGCTCACGTCAGAGCTTTCGCCAGGCATCGGATTCCATCGCGAATCTGCTGCTCTGTCATTCCCGAGTATCCCAGCATGAGCCCCGGCCGCGGGGGCTTTTTCAGAAAATATTTTGCAATGCCATATACGCCAACCTGCTGTGAGGCTGCACGCTCAATCAAAGCTTCTTCCGAACTCGATGCTTCCGGCCAGAGCACTACGTGAGTGCCGGCACCGTCGCCGGTCACTTCAGCCCCGCGAAGAAATTTGTGGATTGATTCCAGAAGAGCGTCGCGCCGAACTGCGTTCGCGCGTCGTGTGCGTCGCAGATGCCTTTCATAGGCGCCGCTGGAGATGAATTCTGCTAAGGTCTCCTGCTCAAGAGTTGCCGTGTGGCGATCGCACAGCCACTTGCCTGAGGTAAACGCCGGCACCAATGACTTCGGCGCAATCAGATAGCCGATTCGCAGAGCGGGAAAGATTGTGCGCGAAAACGTCCCTAAATAAATGACTCGACCCTCAGTATCCAATCCCTGCATCGATTCGACCGGCTGCCCTTCATAACGGAACTCGCCGTCATAGTCGTCTTCAATCAGTACTGCGCCTGTCTTCTTCGCCCATTCGAGCAGTGCCAGTCGCCTCGTGAGCGGCAAAATTGCTCCAGTGGGAAATTGATGGGAGGGTGTAACGAAGGCGATACGCGCAGATCGTGGCAGTTTCGCTGGATTCAAACCGTCGCTGTCCACCGGCACGGGATGGAGTCGTGCTCCCGCAGCTCGAAAGACCTCCCTCGCGCCCTGATACTGCGGCTCTTCGAGCACAACACGATTGCCGCGTTCCATCAAAACCCGGGCCGCCAAATCAAGCGCCTGCTGCGAGCCATTCACGATGATCACCTGCGAGGCATCGCATACGGCAGCGCGAGAACGACGCAAGTGCACCGCGATCGCGTCGCGCAGAGCCAGGCTTCCGGCCGCTGGACCATAATCGAAATGCCGCACCGAAGCGTTTCGCGCGCGTCGCATGAGAATGCGGCGCCATACTTCGAATGGAAACTGGTCGACTCCACTGCGCCGATATGCAAAGTCGTAACGCAGAGCTGCGGGCCGCCTTCGTGGAAAATCAACTGTAGAGGCAGCCTCTGCCGCAGATTTACCGAATCGAGACAACCGCAATTTTGCAGATTCCGCCACGGGCCTCGGAGTTGCGCCGAAGACCTTCGACGCATAGGTTCCCGATCCGGGACGCCCTTCGACGAATCCCTCCGACAGCAGTTGATCGTAAGCCAGCAGGACAACTGTCCGTGAGACGCGGAGCTGCTCCGCCAAGTCGCGCGTGGCAGGCAGTCGATCGCCAGGGCGGAACGTTCCCTGCACGATAGCGCCGCGCAAACCGAGATAGACCTGACGCGAGATTGGTCCGGCGCCTTTCGAAATTGGTATTACAAGAGCCATACAAAGTGGTGCTTTGAGGATACCACTGCGATGCTGCATCCTGTAATCGTGCTGCAGTCCTTAATTTTCATTTTGGTGGTGTCCACTATGTCCGCTTTAGCACAAGTAAATACCGATCCAGCAATCTCGCACGATTTCGACTTTCTTTTCGGCTCCTGGAAGAGTCATAACACCTTTTTGAACGGCCGCTTGCGTGGGTCTCACGATTGGATCGACTTTGATGGCACATTGGAAGCTGAGCCGTTACTCAACGGACTCGGCAACATTGACCGCTACGAGGCCGTTCGCAACGGGAAAACCGTTCTTGGCACGACTTTGCGGCTGTTCAATCCTAAGACTCAGGAATGGTCGCTATATTGGGCAGACAATATTCGTGCCGGCATCCTGCAGCCCCCAATGGTGGGCAAGTTCCATGGTGATAAAGGGGAATTTTTTGGAGATGAGGAAGTCGACGGCAGGAAAGTGCTGTGCCGCTTCCGCTGGACACGTACCAACCCAGACGCACCTAAATGGGAGCAAGCATTTTCTGACGATGGAGGAAAGACTTGGGAAACCAATTGGATCGTGACCTTCACACGAGTAAACCGGCAATGAAGGTTACCGAGCGCACTCAGCTTCGACGCTTACCGAATCGCGGCTCACATGAGCTTGCGACTGTTTGCCAAATTCTCGACGCTGGCTTCCTCGCGCATGTGGGGTTCAATGTGGACGGACAACCATTCGTTATCCCAACCCTCTATGGACGCGAAGGAGAGGCTCTTTACCTACATGGCTCTGCTGCCAGCCGGATGTTGCGCGAATTGGACAGCGGTATCCCCGGTTGTGTGAATGTCACGCTAGTGGACGGCCTCGTTCTGGCGCGATCCGCCTTTCATCATTCGATGAACTACCGTTCTGTTGTGGCCTTCGGGACTGCGCGCAAGATCAACGATCCAGATCAGAAAACAGAGGCTCTACGCATTATTTCTGAGCACCTGATTCGCGGGCGCTGGAACGAAGTTCGAGTTCCGAGTGAAAAGGAACTCAAAGCTACAGCGGTACTTGAATTCACTATGGAGGAAGCCTCCGCCAAAGTCCGTACCGGCCCTCCAATGGATGACGAGGAAGATTACTCTTTGCCGGTATGGGCAGGGGTATTGCCGTTGACCATAGCTCCGGGAGTACCAGTTCCCGATTCGAGACTCGCAGCAGATACTGGAGTACCGGGATATGTTCGTCATTACCGGAATGGCAGCGGTAAGTAAGAACGCAGGCAGCAAAGAAACTTTGCTTGGCATACCGGGATGATGAATCGACTTCTTAAGACATTTCTATTAATGGCCACTATTTTTTCGCAAGCGCAAACGAAGTCCACAGATGACGTCAGCCATTTGCAGAATTTTCCTGTCATTGAGTTCCGCCGCTATAGGATTAAAGCCGGCGAACGAGAACACTTCGCTCGCTATTTCGAGAGCTATTTCCCGGAAGCCATTCAGCAAGTAGGCGCAATTGCATTTGGCCAGTTTTTCGAGCGCGCCGACTCTTCCCATTTCACATGGATTCGCGGGTTTCACGATGTCGACGATCGTGCAACTGCCAATGGAGCTCTATACAGCGGACCTCTGTGGAAAGAGCATCGAGACACGATGAATCAATTGATGCTCGATAGTGACAACGTACTGCTGCTGCATCCCCTGAGGCCCGAAAAAGGAATTGCCGTGCTACCTGCTGTTGATCCTGTGCATGAACTGGAAGGCGCTCAAGGCGTAATTGTGGCCCAGATCTTCGCCATAAAAGCGCACAGTTCTGATGCCTTCGCGCAGCAGTCAGAAGCCGTCTTCGCTAAATACCGCTCCTCTGGGGCACGCGAAGCTGGCGTGCTGGTCACGCTTGATGTGCCGAACAATTTTCCTAAACTCCCCTTCCGCGCGGATGGACCGTTTCTTGTCTGGCTTGGAGTACTCAAGGATGACAAGCAATTCAAGACACAATTTGAGTCGCTGGCGAATCGCTCGTCTGAATCCCTTGCCGCTACCGGATTGCTGCGCAGTTCTCCCGAGTTGGTGGTGATGGACCCGGCACCCCGGTCGCGTTTACGCTGGTTGCCTGAATGGCAGCGCTGAAGAAGTTGAAGAATCACGACCGCGCAGCTGCCAACCGCAGCAAAATCATTGCAGCCATACGCGAGATTCCGAGCGGAAAAGTTTCAACGTACGGAAAGGTCGCTCTTGCGGCGGGATTAGTCAGAGGAGCGCGCCAGGCTGCGGCGGCGCTTCGGACGGCAGTGGGATTACCCTGGCATCGCGTCCTCGGCTCAGGTGGCGAAATAAAACTGCGCGGGCACTCCGCTTTCGAGCAACGCTTCCGCCTGGAGAGCGAAGGAGTCCGCTTCCGCGGGCGCCGGGTGGATATGGAGCACCACGAATACAAGTTTCAGCGTCGCAAGCGGTCGCAGTAAGCGCCAACGGCACTGCGAGAGCTCAGACGGTAACGACGATTTTGCCAAGTTGCTGATTGGACTCCATGTAGCGGTGAGCCTCAACGATCTGTGACAATGGAAATGTCTTGTCGACTTTCGGATGCAGCTTCCGCTTTTGTAACTGATCAAAAATGTACTGCTCTCCGACCTTGCGGGTTTCTGGATCTCGAACAAACTCGAACAGCGTGTAACCCCGAATGACAAGTCCTTTCGAGAGGGCGGCGAAAAGTGGATAAGGAGTCGGCTCCGGCGCAAGCGCTCCGTATTCGATGATGAGCGCTTCCGTCGCGGCTATGGCTGCCAAAGATTCGAGAAACTTTCCCGCAACCGGATCAAAGATAAGGTTGGCGCCCTTGCCGCCGGTGATTTCACCCACTCGTTTGATCAGGTCCTCTTCCTCTGTAGCAATCACTGCCTCAGCTCCCGCCTCGAGCAAAGGCTGTTTCTTGTTGGCTCGGCGAGTTGTCGCGATCGCCTTTGCGCCTGTCAACTTCGTCAGCTCAATTGCTGCCAGTCCCACGCTGCTACTTGCCGCGGATATAATTACAAAGTCACTGGCCTTCATCTTCCCATAATGGATCAGACCGCCCCACGCTGTAAGATATTGCATCCAAATGGAAGTAGCCTCAGCCGGCGATAAGTGCTCGGGATAGCGTGCTACTGCCGATGCAGGGACGACTGCGCTCTCCCCGTATACACCATAGTCATTCATCGAGAACGCCGGGATGGTGCTAACGCGGTCGCCAACACGAAATCCGTTTACGCCTGAACCAACAGCATCGATAACACCTGACACTTCATATCCAATGCGCGCAGGAAGTCGAGGTTGCTCGAGGTACATGCCGCGTCGAAACATCACTTCAGCCCGGTTGAGGCCAATGGCCTGAACTTTGATTCGTACCTCACCCGCTTTGGGCTCCTGAAGCGGTAAGTCTTCGATCTGCAATACGTCGGCTGGTCCTGTTTTGTGAAATCGAACGATCCTTGCCACGTTGTTCCTCCCAACTCACCTGCTTAGAACGAAAATTCGATGCCGCGCTTCAGCGTCTGGACTCAGAAGTAGTTGGTGCTTAGCGAATGTTGCAAACATCCTCGAGCAAGCAGAGAATGACCCGGCGAGTTTCCAATGACCGAACCGGAAGTTGCGTCGAACAGCTCGAAAAAGTTCGCCGTTCCGCTGACATTGCTGTTCCTCGCGATACTTGTAAATTACGTGGATCGCGGGAATCTGTCGATTGCAGCCCCATTGCTTAAAGACGAGTTGGGGATCTCCGCTTCCCAACTCGGCCTTCTGCTCTCGGCCTTCTTCTGGTCATACACTGCCATGCAGTTCGTGAGCGGATGGCTTGTCGACCGATTCGATGCGAGCGTTGTAATCGCAGCTGGGTACTTTGCCTGGTCGCTGGCAACTTCAGCTACCGGCATTGTCCATGGCTTCGCGATGTTGGCAGTGATGCGCTTGCTCTTGGGATTGGGGGAATCTGTAGCGTTTCCCTGCTGCTCAAAGTTGTTAGCACAGCATCTTCCTGAAAGCTCGCGCGGATTTGCTAACGGCGTGATCATTTCCGCTATCCGATGTGGGCCCGCGGTCGGCACGTTTGGCGCCGGGTTGCTAATGGCACGTTTCGGATGGCGCGCAGTCTTCATCGGAATCGGAGTCGCGAGCCTTTTATGGCTCCCGGCCTGGATGTGGTGGAT
>AP72_2010_repI_A001DRAFT_1000304_pt1 | contig 11135 bp, 11 predicted proteins | sample AmaPasrepliIA001_FD_9535 | JGI IMG/M metagenome (IMG submission 9535)
GTTTCGAAGTGAGTCATGCGCTATGAAAAAACTATTTTCACGACGCCGCTTCCTGAAGACATCTACTTTGGCTGCCAGTGCGGCTGTGGGCTTCTCAGAATTGATGCCAAATGTGGGCGCAAACACAGTGTTTTCCGGCGACACGAAGACACGAGTGCCGGCAGTCGACTCGATATCGCTTCGGTTGCTCGACGACGAAGCCTTGAAACTTGAATCGGGTGTGAGCTTCGGCTGACCGGTACCGAGGTTTTGAATCCTGCGGAAGAGGCTTTGGAACTCAATACCAATGAAGCCGCGCAAACCGGTCTGACGACGATCGAGCTGCTCGAGTTGTGTAAGGATCAGTTGCCAACGGCCGCACCGGTGAGAGCCCCGCGTGAGCGGGTAATCAGGTGACTTTATTCATTCACGAGCTCTCAGCCATCAGCCTTCAATGCTTCGACATCCAAAGTGATTGTTACCTCTTCGCCAACCAGAATACCGCCTGTCTCGAGCGCGGCGTTCCAGTTGAGACCGAAGTCCTTGCGATTGATTCTTGTGGTGGCTGAAAAACCTATCCTGGTATTCCCCCATGGATCTTTACCCGGTGGGGTTGGGCCTTCGACGGCGAACGAAACCTTGCGCGTCATCCCGTGAATCGTCAAATCGCCCTCAACTTTCAGCTCGCCCTTTCCGGTGCGCGTTACTTGAGTTGATGCGAACGTCAAAGTCGGAAACTTCTCAACGTCAAAGAAGTCTGCACTCTTCAGATGCGTATCGCGGTCCGGTTCGCGGGTATCGATCGAGGCCGCCGCGATCGATGCTTCAACGTGAGATTTTGTGATGTCGGCTTCGTTTAGCGTCACCACTCCGGTAACAGGCCTGAATTGTCCCTTGACGTTAGTGATCATCATATGCCTGACTTTGAATTCGGCGGTCGTATGGGCCGGGTCAAAGTTCCAGGTCGTGGTTTGTGGTTTCTGGTGCATTAGCGCTCATTCTTAGCTCCTCAAGTCAACAGCGCGCAAGCTGTTTCAAAATTGCATTAGTGTTTCAGTCTCAGAGGGTTCGGAATCCGCACTGCAGGTTGGGATCTCAATCGCCGACGTTATCGGCGGCATTTTCGCACTAATCCTCTTACGCCTTAAGAACGAGGGTAATTGTCAGAATTGACAGGATTATCTTGAAGTCGACCCTTAAAAAATCAACTCCACTCGCGCCCCTGGAATCAAGGCCGTATCTGCTCTGCGGACCACCGGACGAATGACCTGAAGGTCGCCGGTAAGTCTCAGCCAGGGCGTGAGGTGGAAGATGTAGAATCCTTCGAATTGATGTTCTGCGCGCGGCCGTACATTGCCGAGCGTGGCGAGATTAAGATTGGCTGTGAGGACCGTGCTCAATCCAGTGTAGGCATAGGCAATACCAAACTCATCCTGCCGTCTCGAGTTGAATATCCCATTGCCCCCGAGGCCCACATCGAAAAACCGTGTGACCGGACTCGTATCTTTGTCAGCGATCGAGAACTGCGTAAAGACTCCCCACCCGTCGTCTTTGCCTCTTTCGACGAGGAACTGCCGCCCGACATAGCTGAGAGAGAATGATCCACCTTTCGGCTGAAGGGGATTGAGAGGCGGTCCCGGAAGGACTATTTGCCTGATGGCGTCGAATGGCGTGTACTTCTTCGTCGTCACTGTGTAGCTGAACGAGTGCTTACCGTTTTTCCCGAACCATTTGCTAGGAAGGTTGATAACGGGTGCGAGTGTAACCCCGTCACCAAACAAGTGATGAAGGCCTGGTGTGGTAGAGACGTCGTTTGGATCGAGCAAACCAAACGAGATAAAGGACTCGCCATGGCGGCTGTAATCGATGCCCACTCCGTTTGTCACGTTCGGGACTTGACGCAATCCCGTCATCGGCCCGATGTGCGCTGAATTGAAGAATTTTTCCAGGCCCTCTCCCCCGAAGAACTTTTCCTGGATGTCCAAAGTGTTATACCTGCCGAACGAGACCGCAATCTCATCACTCTTTTGGGCGCCAAGGGAAAAGACGCGCGTGAAATTCAGAGCGGTGATCGCGAAGACGCTGCCCTGTGAAGCCGGCACCGTAACACTGGTGTTGACAGCATTGATCGCTCCCGTACCGGCCAGGGCGGGCGCGCCAAATCGGTATTCAATCTTGGTTTGAGCCGACCAATGTTTCCAGCCAAACAGCTTTTCGAAATCAATGTTCGAATTGGCTTCGAACTTGCCATTCAACGTCACCTCACGCTTTAGTCCACCCGCCGCGGTTCCCTGAATAAAACCGGCGAGTGAAAAGTTCATGTCGACACCATGCTCCTTCCATCGCTCACGTGTACCGCCCCAGTCGCCGGTGATCGTTTCCTGATGCCAAACGTCGCTCATCTGAGGCGATGGTGACGGAGAAGAATCCGGTTTCTGGTCCCCGGTATAATCGATTCTTGCATTTGAGGTCGGGAAGCTTGATTCGCTGGAAGGTGTTGCTGATGATTGCTGCCCCTTTACAACGCCAGGGAGGGCAATGATGGCCGAGGTTGTTGAGACAAGAAGCGCCCGCTGAAACAATTGAATCATGTCCGGAAATATCGTCCATGACTTCAAGGGTCTTAGGGGCTGCCATGCCGGGGATGCCGATCTGTCGCCTAAGTTTTGATCTTCGCTCACAGGCTTGCTTGCATCGCTGCGGTTTTGGCTCTTGACGCCGCCCATACCGTACGACTCTAAGAACAACGGTGGGTACTGGCAGTTTTGACAGTGATTTGAAGCGTTTTGCGCGGGTGCCCGATTGGAAGGGGCTGCTGACTGGAGAATCAACTCGAGCACGGCTTTGCACAGGTCAATCGTAAGTCCTATTCCGAAAAATGACCTCGCCTGTTTGTGAGAATTATCGCCATTATTGGAACTACACATTGGGTCGAGCCACTCGTTTTTGCTACCTTGGCGTAGATGCCGCCGCCTGTGCCCCAACAACTCAGCAGGACCATTGAGACTCTTTACCGATCGGAATCGGGCCGAGTTCTGGCGACGCTCGTCCGGTTGCTCGGAGATCTGGACCTCGCCGAAGAGGCCATGCATGAGGCATTCGCCACCGCTCTGGAGACCTGGCCTAAGACTGGTGTTCCGGACAAACCGCGCCCCTGGCTGATTTCAACGGCACGCTTCAAAGCCATCGACGTTATCCGCCGGCGCGCGCGCTTCGATCGAGCAGAGAAAGATCTTGTTGCCCACATGGAATCGCGCGTGAACGACGCTCCCCCTAACTTTGAAGAGATTGGGGATGAAGAGATCGAGGACGATCGGCTCCGTCTGATCTTCACCTGCTGCCATCCCGCTCTGCCTCCCGAAGGGCAGGTTGCGCTCACTCTGCGCGAAGTCTGCGGACTGACCACCGAGGAGATTGCCCGCGCATTTCTGGTTACGCCGGCAACGCTGGCCCAGCGCATCGTGCGCGCCAAGGCAAAGATTCGCGAAGGCTCGATTCCCTACGAGGTGCCGTCCTCCCAGGAGTTGCCGGAGCGGCTGGACGCGGTGCTTCAGGTGATCTATCTCGTTTTTAACGAGGGTTATTCGGCTGCGGCAGGGACGGAGGTAACGCGGGCCGAACTGACCGGCGAGGCGATTCGATTGGGACGGCTGCTGACTGAACTTCAGCCAGAGCCGGAAGTCCCAAAGTCGGAAATCCCAAAGTCTGAAATCATTGGGCTGCTCGCCCTCATGTTGCTCCAGGAATCCCGTCGCGCCGCGCGAACCTCTCCGGCCGGAGAGCTGATTTTGCTGGAGAACCAAGACCGTTCGCTTTGGAACCGCGAACAGATCGCCGAAGGGCTGGCATTGGTTGAGCAGGCGCTGAACTCGCGCCGCTTCGGTGCCTACACACTGCAGGCTGCGATTGCCGCCGTTCATGCGAAGGCGGAATCGGCCGCTGCGACCGACTGGCGTCAGATTGTCGCGCTTTACCACCATCTGGTGCGGATTCAGCCTTCGCCGATTGTCCATCTCAACCGTGCCGTGGCAATTGCGATGAGCGATGGTCCAGCGGCTGGCCTTCGGCTCATCGACGCTTTGTTGGAACATGGCGAATTGGCGAATTACTACCTGGCGCATTCAGCCCGTGCTGATCTGTACCGCCGGCTCGGCAGGACGGCTGAGGCTCGGGCTTCTTACGAGAAGGCACTGGCGCTGACCCAACAGGAACCGGAGCGGCAGTTTCTGCAGGAACGGATCCGGCAGCTGAAAGCTTTGCCTAAAATGCCAGCGGGTGAGTGAGTCATTCCTAATGCCGGGGGTCAGGCCTTCGATTCTGCGATTCTCAATCATAAGAGAGACCGACCGTGTCGACTTACGTGAGAATCGCAGAATCGACGGCCTGATGCCAGTCGTCGATCTCGCCCCGTCGCTGCAATCGATCTCGATCTAGAGTACTATTTGCCGCACCTGCTGCATTGATTAATACACGGAAAATCGGAGGAATGTATGACGAAGGCATTCAAGGTCCTGATCATCGCAGCCAGTTTAGCCGCAACCTGCACAGCCGCGGCTGGTCAGACACCGGCTCCCAGCCCCGCACGGAGTCCCTTCCCGCCGGTGCGAATCGGGCCACCCGCACCTGTCCCGCCAGCGGTCGAAATGCTGCGTCCTAACACTTCGGAATTGACTGAGATCAACGCCGCGCTGAAACGTTTCATCGCCAGCGATAAGTCCCAGTCGGCGGCGGCGCTCCGGAAGTACGAGTCGCTAATCCTGCTGCAGCCCCCGCGCTTGAACACGGCCGCGACGTTTACTCAGACGGTACAACGGATGGGACCGAGGCACGAAAGTTTCGTAACGACGGCAAAGGCCGGCAATATCGATCTGCTGCTGCATGGCGATTCGATCACTGACTGGTGGGTGCAGAACGAGGACAACCGGAAGGTTTTCCAGAAGTACTTCGGCAACACCCGAACCGCTAACTTTGCAGTCGCCGGCGACACGACGCAGGGAGTGCTGTGGGGACTGCATAACGGCGAAGGGCAGGGCTTTCAGCCGAAAGCAATTATGCTCATGATTGGTACGAACAACATGGGCGCGAACACAGCGCCGGAGATCGCCGAAGGGATAGGCGCGGTCATCCTTGAGATGCGACACGACTTTCCAGACGCGAAGATCCTTTTGCTGGCAATTTTCCCACGCGGCGTGCCAGGCGATCCGGTTCGCGACAAGATCGCCGAGACGAACAGGATTGTTTCAAAGCTGGACGATCAAAGCCATGTCTTCTACCTGGACATCGGCCCGAAATTCCTTGACGCGACGGGTGCCTTTCTTCCCGATGCTTTTCGTCCGGATAATCTCCACCCGCTGGCGAAGGGCTATGACATTTGGGGTGAGGCCGTGCAAACGAAGCTCGCCGAGTTGCTGCGATAGAACTTCGAGACCTAGCCGCAACTGCGTCAAGAACATCGGCTGTCGTCAGGCCTTCGATTCTCAATCATAAGAGACCGACCAGTGTCGACTTACGTGAGAATCGCAGAATCGAAGGCCTGACCCTAGTCGCATCAGGACGATGCGCCGCTCGCCACCCTATGCTTCACTCGTATCTCAACGCCACCAACGGATCAACTTTCGTTGCGCGCCATGCCGGAATGAGGCAGGCAAGCAGGGCTATTAAGACTATTAGCACCCCGATTACGGCAAATGTGAGCGGGTCGGTCACGCTGACGTTGAATAACAGGCTCTTGATTAGTCGCGTCAGGCCCCAGGAAGCCAGTAAACCGACGCCGACACCTGCTAACACCACGATCATCGCTTGACGTAGAACCAACTTGAGCACGTCGCTCCGCCGAGCACCTAGTGCCATTCGTATTCCCATCTCACGAGTCCGTTGGATTACGCCGTAGCTGATAACTCCGTAAATGCCGAGAGCCGCGAGCACCAACGCCACGCCACTGAATGTGCTGAGTAAGACCATGCTGAAACGGCGGCGCGAGAGCGAGTCTCGCAGGTATTCCGTCATCGGTTTAACCGCGTACACCGGCACGCTTTTGTCCAGTGAAGTCACTACGGCCCGCAACGAACCCGCGACGGCGACCGGATCCGATTTTGTTCGCGCCACGATCGTCAACGAGCGCGCGAAGTTTTTACTTAAGGGATCTTGCAAAAAAGGAACGTAAGCTGCGGCCCGCGGCTGCTCATCAAGCCCGATATTGCGCGCATCACCAACCACTCCGATTATCAGGAGCGGATCGCGCTCCTGGCCTTGAAGTTTTAGGCGATGGCCCAGCGGATTCTCGAAACCGAAGTGACGCCGCCGGAACTCGTCATTGATCACGACGACATTGGGAGATTGCTTTGTATCGGTCTCGGAAAAATCGCGGCCGGCCAAAAGCGGAATGCCCATTGACTGGAAGTACCGCGGCGTTACCACCCAATACTCAGTCAAGGGTTCTGCCTCTTTAGCGATAGCGGGCCGTCCTTCGATCGTGAAGTTATCGGTGGTGTCACTTCCCGAAATCGGTAATCCCGCTGTCGCTGATACTGAAATGACGCCAGGCACAGTCGCCGACTGTTCCAGGACTTGCGAATAGAAACTCGCTACTTGTTCGTCCTCGGGATACTTGTTTGGAAGCAACGACGCTCCCAGCGTTAGCACTTGCTCCGGGTTGAAACCGGGATCGACCTGGTTGAGTTTTGCGAAGCTTCTGATCAGTAAGCCGGCGCCTACCAGCAGCACCAGAGATAGCGCCACCTCGCTCACGACCAGAGCGCTGCGCAGCCGTTGCTTGCCGGTACCGGCCGTGGTCCTGCCGCTCTCTTTCAAGGCATCCGTGAGATCTGTTTTGGACGCTTGCAAAGCGGGAACAAGGCCGAACAGCACCCCCGTAGCCACGGAAACCAACAGAGTGAATCCAGCGACTCGCGGATCGACGCTGATTTCATTTGCCCGCGGAATCGTGTTGGGACTGAGGGACACCAACAAACGCACGACCCAAATCGCTAACAACAACCCGACGCCGCCGCCGGCCACGGCCAGCAGCAGGCTTTCAATGAGCAACTGCCGAACAATGCGCAGGCGACTGGCCCCTAGTGCGGTGCGAACGGCGATCTCCCGCTCTCGTCCACCTATTCGCGCCAGCATTAGATTCGCCAGGTTGGCGCAGGCGATCAGCAGGACAAACCCCACCGCGCCAAGCAGGACGAAAAGCGCCAGCCCAATGTCACCCACGACAATATCGGCGAGACGTACGATCTTCACTCCATGCCCGGAGGTCTTCTCCGGATGTTGCTGTGAAAGCCGCGTTGCGAGAGCAGACATGTCGGCTTGCGCCTGGCCAAGCGTTACGTCTGCCTTTAGCCGGCCCACGACGTTCAGATAGTGGGGTCCCCGATCCAGGGCGGCGGGATCGATAGGCAAGGGCCGCCAAAGCGTCGCGCGGTCCGGGAATGCGAAACCAGCGGGCATTACCCCAATAATTGTGTAAGGGCGTCCGTTGAGCTGTATGGTTCGACCCGAGATGTTTCTGTCTGAGCCGAAACGGTTCTGCCAGATTGAATGGCTGAGAACTGCCACGCGGAATCGCCCGGGCAGGGTTTCTTCTTCGGTGAAAGTCCGGCCAATGATTGGGTTCACGCGAAAAAGCGAAAACATTTCCGGCGTCACTAATCCGACGCGCACATCCTCCGTGCCGTCGCCGCTGTCCAGGAACATATTGCCGGCTTGAAAAGCTGCCAGGTGTTCGAATGATCGATTTTGTTCTTTCCAGTCGAGGAATTCAGGAAGCGAGGTTGGCGCTGTCGGCAGCTGCGGGATCGTATCCCACAACCAAACAATGCGTTCAGGATCAGCGAAGGGTAACGGGCGGAGTAGTACGGCATTGACTACACTGAAAATTGCCGTGTTCGCGCCGATACCCAGACTAAGCGTAATGATGGCGATTGCCGTGAAGGCTGGATTCCGAACCAGACTTCTAATTCCATAGAGAATGTCTTTGACTATCATGCTCACCCCCAAGCTCATTCATGACAAAGGGCGACCAACGGATCGAGTTTCGAGGAGTTTAGTCCGCGGAGCGGACAATAGTCTAAAGCCTGCGGAATTCTGAGCACGCCACCGGGCATTTGAATATCGCCAATGAGAATCGCAAATCGCATCGTTACCCACCCATAAATGGGTGGGCTATTTTCAACCGTCCGCTGCGCGGACTAAGATTCCTGCAAGAGCGGATTTGGCAACGAAATAAAAACTCAAAATAAATCTTTGAGTAGCTGTCGATTTTCTGTCTCCCGAACGACTATAGGGTGAAAGAACGATGAAAGTGCGGTTCCTGAGTGAAAAGGAAACGAGTCATCTGAATCAATTAACGCAAAATTAAGGAGAAAAACTAATGCCACAGTATTTGGTTTGTAACTACATGCCCGACGACTTTGACCCGTCTACCGTAACCGAAGCGATGATGGAAGAAATCCACGCGCTCAACCGCGAAATGATTGCTGCCGGCGTCAGGAANTTCGCCTGTGGCATTGCCCCGCCCGATAACGCAAAGACGTTGCGGAAGCAATCCGACGGCAAGGTGCTGGTCACCGACGGGCCGTACACCGAGACCAAGGAGCACATGGGCGGATTCTGGATACTGGAATGCGCTGATATGAACGAGGCACTTGCATGGGCGAAGAAGGGGGCCATCGTCTGCGATGTGGCCGGCGAGGTGCGCGAGCTTCTTTTCTTCCCGGCTCCGGAACCAGAACCCAACGGAAGCAAGTAAACAACCTGGCCAATGCGGCCTCGGAACACGCACCGTAGTGACCGCAGGATGAACCATCCAGCGGATAGAGAGGCATATGAGGAACGTAATCTTCGTAATCAACATCACCATCGATGGCTGCGTCGACCACACCAAGATAATTCCCGATGAAGACGTCCATGAGTATGTTATGGAGCTCACGCGAGACGCTGACCTGCAAGTCTTTGGGCGTAAAACCTATCAAATTATGGTTCCGTATTGGCCCGAAGTCGCAAAAGACCCATCTGCGACGAAAGCAGACCGCGAATTTGCTGAAGCGTTTGTCTCCCTCCACAAACTTGTATTCTCGCGGTCATTAGACAGCGTAGAAGACAGGAATACGAGAATTGTTCGGACGAACCTTCACGACGAGATAGTTAAATTGAAGCAACAGCCAGGCAAAAACATTCTGGTCGGGGGCGTAGATATTCCTTCACAACTGATAGAGCTTGGTCTGGTTGACGAATACCGTTTTATCGTTTCGCCAGTCATTGCAGGAGAAGGAAGAAGGTTGTTGCAAGGTGTAAGCCTGCCGGAGAGATTACGACTAAGACTTGTTGACTCAAAGATTTTCAAGTCAGGATCTGTTGCACTTCGTTACCTGAAACACTGACGAGAAAACCTGCGACAGCTGAAGCAGGCGAGCGCAAACCCGATATATGAGGAGAAGAACAGTGAAATACGTCTGTCTTGGCTACTACGACAAAGACAAATTTGACGGACTACCTGAGGCTGAGCGAAACGCCATGTTCGACGCATGCTTTGAATACGACGAACATCTTCGCGCCAACGGACACTCGGCTGGTGCCGAAGCACTTCAGGGCCCAAAAACCGCTTTGACCCTGCATTGGAAGAACGGCAAAGTGGCAACTACGGATGGTCCCTACGCGGAAACCAAGGAACAAATCGGCGGCATTGGCATCCTTGAGGCGCGCGATATGAATCATGCTGTACAGCTCATATCGCAGCATCCTTCCCTGAAATACGGCACCATTTGGGAGATTCGGCCAGTGGGGGACATGAGCGAAATAATGGAGGCGAGCGAGCAGCGAAGGAGACAGAATACTGGACGCTGAAACACGGCCTGACAGAAAAAGCCCATTCTCAGGAGGATAACGATGCGGAAAAAGAAGGTTGACTCAATCGCAATCAAAAGCTTCGCACTGCTGGTTGTGCTCGGTGCAGCCTCCCAGGCGTTGGCCCAGGATGCCACGACACCTTATCCGAACATGGCCCCGATCGAACAGTATCTCATGGAACGAACTGCCGAGATCGCGCTGGCGCGCAGCGCAGCACCGGAGTCCATTTCACGCGATGCAGAGGTTCTGGTTCTTGGACGTCATGGCTACGAAACTGCGGCTAAAGGGAAGAACGATTTCGTGTGCCTGGTGGAGCGTTCCTGGATTTCGCCCATCGATGACCCCGGCTTCTGGAATCCGAAGGGGCGGGCTCCCATCTGCTTTAATGCGGCCGCCGTACGCACTTATCTTCCGCGCGTAATCAAAAAGACGGAGCTGATACTGGCTGGACGAACGAAAGCTCAAATGATTGACGCAATCGCATCGGCAGTCGACAAAAAGGAATTGCCGCCGATGGAGCCCGCAGCGATGTGCTACATGCTGTCAAAGCAGGGCTATTTAAGTGATCGCGACGGTCACTGGCATCCGCACCTCATGTTTTTTGTTTCACAATCCGAACCGGCAGCCTGGGGAGCAGGCCTGGCGGGCTCTCCAATCTTCGCGTTCAACGACACCTGGGAGCACCTCACCACGTTCCTGGTTCCGGTGCGAGAGTGGTCAGACGGAACTGCTGATCACTGAGCTTGTGCAAAGGGCTCGTCGTGCAGATGAGGGACAAACGATCCGGCGCAAGGCTCCGGCTGCCGGCCGGAGAAGAGGGAAGAGGAAAAGAACAATGAAATACGTCTGTTTCGGATACTACGATAAAGGCCAATTCGATGGCATGACTGAGGACGAACAAAACGCCATGTTCGACACATGCTTTGAATATGACGACCATCTTCGGGCCAAAGGGCATTGGGATGGCGGAGAAGCGCTCCAGCCGTCGGAAACCGCATTGACCGTTTACCGGAAGAACGGCAAAGTCGCAACCACGGACGGTCCGTATGCGGAAACCAAGGAACAACTCGGCGGCATTCTCGTCCTTGAGGCGAGGGACATGAATCATGCGATACAGCTCATCGGCCAGCATCCGGCGCTGACGTATGGCAACATTTTCGAGATACGTCCGGCGGCGGACATCAGCGAAATCGTGAAGGCGAGCGAGCAGCGGCGCAGAATAAACCGGTGACGATCCCCGGTGACGTGCGGAACGAAACGGCGTCAAAGCGCCGCAGGCGCGGCATTAAATAGCCACGGCGTAAGGC
>AP72_2010_repI_A001DRAFT_1000306_pt1 | contig 11107 bp, 11 predicted proteins | sample AmaPasrepliIA001_FD_9535 | JGI IMG/M metagenome (IMG submission 9535)
TGCTACTTATTCAGTGGCAGGGGCACAATTGGGGACATCTTTGTTATGGATGGCGTGGTTAACGTGGCCATTGATGGCAGTGGTGCAAATGACCTGCGCCCGGATCGGAATGGTTACTGGAGAAGGGCTGGGCAGGGCACTTTCCCAGAAACTACCAAGACCAATTCTTACAATCATTTGTATTCTGCTCTTTATTGCTAATACCATCAACATCGCTGCCGATCTCTCAGGCATGGCCGATGCGATGGGAATACTGACTGGCGTAGGGTCTTCATGGTTTATTATCCTTTTCGGAGTTTCCATTACGTACGCAATTATCAAATTCAAATATGCAAATATTGCCAACATTTTGAAATGGCTCGCCCTGTCATTAATGGCTTATGTTGTCACAGCCTTTATTATTCATCCGGATTGGAAAGATATCGTGCATCAGGCCAGTTCCATTAAGTTCCCCCATGAAAGAAAGATAATCGAAATGATGGTAGCAATTCTCGGAACTACGATAAGCCCCTATTTATTTTTCTGGCAAGCCGCTCAGGAAGTTGAAGAGGAAAAATCAAAAGGAAGACTATCGGAAGAACAAAGACGGGGTGCTACCAAACCTGAGATTCGCGATAGAAGAATTGATGTTGGAGCAGGAACTTTCCTTTCGCAAATTGTAATGTTCTTTATCATCCTCACAACAGCTTTAACCCTGCACGTTCATGGAATCACGCAAATTGCTACTTCAAAAGACGTTGCTGAGGCCCTCAGGCCGTTGGCGGGAAACATGGCTACTTTACTTTACACCGTCGGAGTAGTTGCAGTAGGCTTCCTTGCTATTCCGACTCTTGCCGGATCCGGCGCGTTTGCTTATGCAGAAATATTTCATCGCCCGAGAGGACTCGATAACAAGCTTGCGCAAGCTCCCGGCTTCTACACGATAATTGTAGCATCCATTCTTGCAGGAGGCGCAATTGATTTTCTCAACATTAATCCAATTAAGGCACTTTATTGGTCGGCGATCGTAAATGGCTTGCTAGCGCCTTTTCTGCTTCTTGCCATTATTTTTATCGCAAAGGACAAAAAGATCATGAATGGTCAACAAAGTTCAAGAGCAAGTTTGCTAGTGGTGAGTATTACAACAATTCTCATGTTTGCTGCGGCAATAGGGATGTTTGTTTTGTAAGAGTGCCAGAATCCGAAATCAACCGGTTGGTCAATTTTGTCGTAAAAGTTACCGATGTTGGCATGATGACTCCTTATTGGTCGCTTTATCCAGCCTATTCGTCTCATTCATTAAAAATAGAAAATTGATAGGATCTACTTTTGCCATGAATTAAAAACTCATGGATTATGAAAAAGAAGTTAACCGCTTTGTTCGCAGGAACCATACTGCTGATAAGCACCAGTTTTGCAAATGCAGACCTGAGACCTTCTAAGGAGGTACAAAACGAATTTAATCGCCTGTTTACTGATCCGAAAGAAGTTAAATGGGAACAAGTTTCCGATTTTTACAAGGTGACCTTTAATCAGAAAGGAGAATATCTGACCGCCTTCTTTAATCCAGCGGGCAAAATTGAATCTGTTTCGCGTAACATCACTACTAACACTCTTCCCTTGATCCTGCAAAAAACAATGGAGAGTAAATTACGAGACTCCTGGGTCACCGAATGTTTCGAATTATACGGAAAAAACGGTACTGAATATTACGTGACCTTGCAGAATGCAGATAACACGATAGTCTATCGGTCAGACGGTAATGATTGGGACGTTTATAAAAAGACCAGGAGATCAGAATAATAAGCTGTACGCGCTTTGGGTGCTTTGAATCTTCTCTGAAATTAGACCAAGTGCAGAATCTAGAAGAAGTCATCTAATTTTTTTGGAGATTGATCATTCGTGCTTTGGCTAATGAGCGTCTCTATTGCATCTGCTATTCTTTTTTCGCATTCTTCTGTAATTGATTTGATGGCATTCTCCAACTTATGCAAATCCACTTTTGAATTGCGTGCACTATCCGTTTGACCGACGGTATATAATTTACCCTCGCAATGAATTTCCATATGTTCATTGCCAAACGAAATTCGGGTAGATTGTTTTAGCTTTAAGAAATATTCCCCGCTTTTTATCGGGCTCTCATAAATTTCGATCTTTTTTATTTCGCGGTCCTGCAGTGAGTCTTGCCAGGCCACCAGGGCCATCTTGAATTCTTGTTTCATTTGCTTTCTCCTTATTTCTTTCAAAAGAAAAATTAGAGCTCATTGCTTCTCGAATTTATAATTCAGCCATACCACATCATCTTTGATTTGCTTTACACTTTCAAGCTTCATCAGCGTAGCACCTTTCTTTTTTACGTCTTTGCTTATCTCAAATACAGATGTCGTTTCAATTGTGCCGTCGGCAATTGGCAGAATCAGCAGGTTAAGCTCGTCTATCAGTCCTTCGTTCAAAAAACTGCCGTTGATTCCACCGCCGCCCTCCAACATCAATTTCTCTATCCCGAAAAGGTGATGGATTTTTTGCAGAGCTATTTGTAAGTCAATTTTTTTCTTTCCCCCAAAGATGTAAGAGACCCTAATATCTTGCAAGTGCGCTAAGTAGCCATCAGATACCTGTTCAGTTAAAATCGTAATTACATGGTCCCCGTAAAGTTCATTCTTTTCCCAGCCAAGTTTGCCTTCCGGATCGACCGCAATGGCATAAGAAGTCGCTTTCTTATTACCTACAAAATCCGTCCTCGCAACTTCCTGGTGCCCTTTTTTTATAATTGGCTTGGTTCCTTTAGTAAAATCTTTTTCTATAGTTACCCGTCCGCATAGCCATGCAGGGACAGCCATCGCTTCATGTGCCTGCTCAAAAGTTTTAATCAGTGCTTTGACCTTCGGGTTATCGCCCCATTTGTCTGATAAAATTTTTCCATCCACAGATGTCACCATAAGACAAATAACATACGGTTTATTCATATCGTTTTACTTTCACAATAAGCAAAGGTATTTGATTTGATAGGGAATCGTTTGGGGCGAAAAAAAGGAACATGACAGCAGTACTGAGCTCTTATTTCTGAGCAAGGAAAAAGGTCACGAGTATCATGCTTTAAATTTATATCGGCCAGCTCGTTACTTTTATGTCATTGTTAAGTATTAATGTGACGGGGTAAATTTTTCACACTCCTACATTGCCAGGCCAATCAAAAAAATACCCTGGATTATGATTGGATTAGTTTCAAAAACATATCATCCAGCACTTCGTCTTTGATTAAGTTATGAATGCTACCGCAATTGAGTATGTTTTTTAGCGCTATGGATAACTTCGTTTATCGCTTCAATTACAATCGCTGGATTCTCGACATGAATATTATGACCAACATTTTGAACAATGACATGTTTACTATTCCTGGAAAGTTTTGCTAGCTGAGCCTGTGCTTCGAGTCTTTCTCTCTCGAGTTCTAACGAATCGGGTCTGCCTTCAAAACCTCCCTTGCCACGAGTAAGAACTATTAATGGCAGATCGCCTAACATATATCTGGGATCACTACCATGATTATACATGTCGGCAACATCTTCGGGCGACCAGTCCATTTCCGCCTGAACTGCCTTGATAAACGATGGCTGCGATTGTGCCCAAAGCTGCAGTTTTTGGATGCTATCGGGGAATTTGGAAAATAGAGGGTCAAGTTCTGAAGTGGAATTAGTTAACGGTGCAACAGAATCTTTCTTTGAAGAAAAAGAAGATTGTATCTCAGGAAGCGGGCGTCCTTGCGCAAACTCCCGGATTTTGTGAGGAGTGTCGCCACCCATAAAAATCCTTTGGTCTTCCTGCACTGCTTCCACAAGAACCACTCCTGCTACTTCGTTGGGATAATATCTTGCAAAAGCCCGCACCAGGAAACCACCGTAAGATTGTCCTACCAGAATATATGGTGGATCTATTCGTGCATTCTTCAATGCACTGTGAAGTTCAAAAGCGATTTGTCGACTGGTGCGAGGCGTGGGACCGGGTTCAGACCATGCATAGCCTGCACGGTCATATGAAACTGTTCTCACTGATTTTGATACTTCAGGCTGCACAAGGGTCCAAATAAAAGAGAAGTCTCCGCTGCCATTTTCAAATATAACGGTAGGTGAGCCTTGCCCGGTCACATGCAAATGCAACTTGTGTCCTCCTGCGTCGATCAGCAAATCCTTTGCAGCGGATACGTCGCGTTTCGCTTGAGCGGACACTTGAATTTGGCTAAAAGCAAGAGTCACTGTTAAGCAAATAAAAATGAACAATGGGGTACAATTACGAACCATAATTAATTCTTAAGTAGATGAAATTAGAAAGCATGAATGTATTTGATTTGGTGAAAACCGACTTTCATCTGTCAGACGTGCTCCTTAGCGATAAAGTTACATTCTCCGAAAACTGCATGCGAAGTGAAGACCAGTTTCATTCAACTCATCGCAGCGAGCTACGTTTGAGTGAAAAAGTCAATTTTCACCAAACAAAGTTTCGGCTCAACGAGGAAATTGTAGAAACGTTACTGATATGGTAAGGACCTTAACACAATTGTGCCTCATCCTGGTGTCAATTAGCTGCTTCTCGCAACAGTTTGTTTCTTCTTCATCAAAAAAAGCTGATTCCTTGTTCTTCGATGCGAACTGGAAGGGGGCATTAGCTGGATACAACGCTTTAATGAACCACGAAGCAGACTTAGGACATAGCGCCATGTTTTGGAGCCGCGTTGGATATTGTTATCACCAATTAGGAAGTTATCAAAAAGCGTTGGAAAGCTATAAGAAGTCAGAAGCGAACAATCCTTCAGGCGTTTTACAGCCAATATTGTTTGAACGATTTGCAAAAACTTATCTTTCCCTCAATGATGAGCCTGATGCTTATGTCTATCTTGATAAAGCAGTAGATGCGGGATACCTCGGCATGTTGGATCTGGACACCGCAAAAGAATTCAAAGTGATTGGTGAGCAAAAGAGATTTAAGGATCTTAAAGAAAAGATGCTTGACAACGCTTATCCTTGTCGCAATGATTCCCATTCAAGAGAATTCGATTTTTGGGTGGGTGACTGGAACGCTTACGTGACGGGAACAAATTTATTGGCAGGTCATAGTCTGATCCAAAAAGCATCCGGTGATTGCATGATCCTGGAAAACTGGACAAGCGTAAGATCATTGTATGAAGGAAAGAGTTTAAATTTTGTTGATCCTGCGACAAACAAATGGGAACAAGTTTGGGTTGGAGCCGAAGGCCGCGCCAATGATAATGTACACCGGTTCTTCAATGGACAATATAAGGATAGCGTGATGCGATTTGATTTTGAAACGACTGATACTTCTGGGAAAAAATTGGTGGGAAGATTTTCGTTCTACAACCAGGGAGCTAACCAGGTGAGGCAGCTGAATGAAACCTCGGCCGATGGTGGCAAAACGTGGTCAACAGTTTATGATTTTACGTACAAACGCAAGAAATAGCATGCTCAGTCGACGTATTGTGGGACAGGAGGCTCAGTCTGGGCCAGCTTTCTCTTTTTGATAGATCTATAAACTGGATGTACCTAACGGAGCATTCGTTTGTCGGCGGCTGCAGGATAGGATATCGCCAAAATGATTGATAATTGAATAAGGCTGACGGTTTCTGCTTTCTGACTCAAATAATATTGCACAGTATCGAAATTGACAATTGAATCCATCGAAAACGCAAATTGTATCAGTACAATCTTTCGTTTAACAGCGGTTCTACCAATATTTGTTTTCCTAGCAATTTTCTTCTCTCGAGGATTTGGCTAATGTGCCGTTCGCTGTGATCTGCGTACAGATCGAGAAGATGCCTGAGATTCATTGGACCTAATTCGGGATGAAGCCCATATCTATTCCATTCTTCCCGCGTGGCATTTTCAAAAAGGGGCGCTGTGATTTTGCGAAGCAAAGTGAAGACAGAGAGATGATCGTGCATGTCACTAATCCGCAGGCCTGCATTCCGAATCAACTGTTTTGTCCAAATGTCCTGATCATAGAAAGAAAAGAGGGTGCTTGATTGAGTAATCGTTTGTCGAATACGCAAAGCTCCAGATATTTCTGAATGTGTTGTGTGAATTACAATTTCAAGAATATTCCATTTGTCGGGTATGATAAACGTTAGCAGATCCTTTTCGTTTAATCCCTCTATCGCCAATTGCAATCTTTTTGGTCCCTTTTTATAAACGTCGATCAGGAATTGTGAGCTGTAGGCTTTGAATAATTCATGTGCGTAGTTAGATTTAATTTTCAACATATGATGATTGATTTCAAAAGAAATGTATTACAAGTTGCAATCGGCTTGGTGAATTCTCCAAACTATCGTCCCGTTTCATTTTTCCATTGCTTTAGTAACTCTCGCCATTTATTTGCTGTGATCTCAGTCTGGATTAATCTATTATCCTGGTAGACCTCATTTAGTTCTTGTGGCTTGTTCTTTCTCAACCACTCAAGTGCAGGGCTCAAATAGGGCTTGTATGGAGGGTTATCTCCATCCGGAACATAGTATGTTTCTGCAATAAAGCCCTTTGAATCAAAAGTGAAAGTCATGGTTCCTTTCCAGCCAGGAAAGCCAATTAGTTTTGTAAAGTCATTTTGCTCAAGAAACTTGACAGTCCAAACGCTGTCGTTAACTGTGTAACTGTTAATCCTTATATCAGGGTGCATGGGCCCGTCCCATTGCATAAATGATTTTAATGCCTCCCCCTTATTTTTTCCTTCGCCGACCTTATTGAGAAAAAAATGATGATAGTTCTCCGCGAGATATTGTGACTTTCCTTGAATAGTTGCGGCATTTAAATAAGAATCGATTTTTTTGAGATAACTTTTGTCGTTACAACAGAGCTGTAATGAGGCGAAGAGAGTAAGAAGGAGTATCTCGATTTTAACCATAAGTTTTATTACCTAGTCGTCATTCCGTCCTCATACGTTGCCTGAAGACTAATATCCAACATAGAGTGTTCGTTTCATTGGTGAATATTGACAATTTTAATTCCTGGCGTTTAGCACTGTAGGTTTTAGCCACTCATCATTTTTGCCTTTGAATCTCAGGGGAAACGTTTCAATTTAGAGACAACGCAAGTATATGGCCTTCGCCAATTTTACACTCATCAACTCCTTTCCCGACGCTAAAACTCTCGAATGGAAGAGTCACAATAAACAGTTCGTGGAGAATAATGTTCTTATTCATGCTTTGGCAAAAGATATATCTTACCCTGCCCACTGGGGGCCTCTTTCAGTAAAGACGGTGGGACAGGGAAAGGAATTTTATAAGCTAAACAACTGTACATATGTAGTTGATGATAACAGATATCTTATCGTCAATAATGGAACAGATTATAGCAGTTACATTGAATCAGAGACGGTTGTTGAATCCTTTACGATAAATTTTTCGCCAGGTTTCGTGAACGAGACGGTCTCCGCGTTAAGTAACGATCATACTACTCTGCTGGATAATTTTTGTTTGCAACGCGACACAATCGGTTTTTACGAGCGACTGTATGAGCTGGACGAGCCTGTTAGTCCATTAATAAGTAAATTAAAAGACTTGTGCAGGAATTTCAACAAGAACATTTCCCGAATTGAAGAAGTATATCATTTCCTTCTGATAAAGTTGGTTAATAAACAAATGGATATCGAGAAAGACGTTGGCAGCATAAGGGCGATTAAATGTGCAACAAGGAAGGAGCTTTACAAACGACTGTACCGGGTGAAAGATTATATCGATTCATGCTACGACAAGAATCTAAGCCTGGATGAACTGTCAAAAATCAGTTTGCTAAATCAGAGTTATTTGCTCCGGCAATTCAAGAATCATTTCAAGATCACTCCGAGACAATATATAATTAGCAGACGAATGGAGGAAGCGAGGCGTTACTTAGAGTCGGGGCAAAAATTATCTGTGACGGAAATTTGCCTAAAAGTAGGGTATGATGATCTTGTTTCCTTCACTAAATTGTTTAAAGGCTTTTACAAACAACCACCTGATCGCTACCGAATACTTCACGGAGCGAGAACATGCAAAACTTCGACTACTAGCAGCTTGTAATCTGTTGAGAAAACGCAGCGTGACGTGAGCACAGAATTCTGCAAAGACATCAGTTATGTAGGTTAGTGTAATTCGTTTGAAGGAAAAAATACGGTACGACTGATAGTGAATTGCTTAAAAATTAAAACAGAATTTCTATAACAAAGGACTTGCGCATCCGGTAATTGTCTTTTAGGTTTGTTACTTAGTTCAATCACGTATCCTTTCTGAAAAACTACGATAAGCTGAAGCCGTACTTTGACATATCGTAATACTTTACCCGTCAAAATTGTGGCTTCTTCATGATTCAGTCAAACTGGATTATCAGTTTGGTCCAACTCCTACGATTTACCCTTTTGTTCAAATTTTCTATGATTCAAACTGTCATACTAATTCAAACCCTACGAAATGAAAAGACCTTAGTCCTACTAATTTGCGGAACGCATGTGCTTCTTAATTCGGGGGCTTTTGCCCAGTCCCCTGGTAAAGTCACCAATTTTGGAATTGAAGGTGATGTACTCTCCAATTTTAATCTTGCCGGTACCTGGACCGCGACGGGCTCACATGATTGGTTTAGAAATTCCAACACAAGTGCGTTGGGAGTCATAGATACAACTGGAGCAGCTACTGCTTACACACACTTACTTGCAGGAGAAAATTACGTATTCGACAGAGGCATGTCAGTAGCTCGATATTCGGTTCAAGATGGATACGTGCTGTTAGATGCCCGCTATGGAAGAGATTATTTTGGTTTTTCGGGAAGTGGTGTTAACTCGGATCTTACCACTTTTGCTTCTGGTGCAAAGAATGGAGATGATCCTTCCGTTTTTCCTACAAATCCCGGCGGCTCACCGGTTACTGACAAGGCAGATATCATTGATGCTTATGTGCACATGAGGAGAAACGGAAGCGTGGTGAATGGTGCTTCTTCAAGCCATCTCATCGCTATGATGGCAGCAAGTACTGTTTCAAATAATGGCTCCAGGTATTTTGATGTTGAATTTTATTGTTCTTCTATTTCGTACAGTAATGCTACAGGAAAATTTAGCAATTCCGGTCCTGCCTCAACCGGTGGTCATACTGCATGGACTTTTAATGCTGATGGATCGATTAAGAGTTTTGGAGACATGTCTGTATCGTTTAGCTTTTCCGGAAACAGTTTTGATCAGCTTTCAATTTGGATATGGGTTTCTCTTAGCAATTTTATTACTCTTGTTCCGCAGGGATTTGATTTTGCACCTGGTCAATTTTTTGGTGCTAGCCCGGGCGCTTCTTATGGCTATGCACAAATTCAGGCAAAGCCTGGTAATTCAATTCAGGCCTGGGGCGCAGTGAACTCCGCTGTAACAAGTGGACCTTCATGGGGAACTTGTTCGGAAACGCTGGGAAACGGTGCTAATAATTACGATTTTAAAAATTATGATATCGGGGCCTTAGGCGAAGCTGCTGTTGATTTAACAGCATTGGGAATTGACCCCGCCTTAATTGCTGGTCAAAATCCATGCAACCCACCTTTTAGAAAAATTTTGATGAAAAGTAGGGCATCAACAAGCTTTAGCTCTGCCTTAAAAGACTTCGCAGGTCCGTACGAATTTCTCGATGCACCAACAGTAACTGCTGCAGTTGCTTCGCCCGCAACATTAAGTTGTAATATTTCGTCGGTTACCTTGAGCGCGCAAAATATGCAGGCTGGAAATTATTATCATTGGTCAACTTCAAATGGAAGCATTGTGTCCAATCCTGATTCAGGTTCTGCTGTGATCGCCAAGCCAGGGAAATATTATTTACAAGCCGCTATCTATCAGGGCTGCCCCACAAGCATCGATTCTGTAGTTGTGCAATCCGATACGTTGAAGCCAGTTGCCACTGCCTCTACGAGCGGAATGCTGAACTCTAATCCTGCTTCAACAGTTACTTTACTGGGTGGTGACTCCGTTGCAAGTAAAGTGGTCACTCCATTTGGTGGTTCAATGGGATTGACTTACAGCTGGGCGGGACCATCAGGATTTAATTCAACTTTGCAAAATCCTACAACGGTTGTAGAGGGAACTTATAATTTAACCGTAACTGAAATTCGCAATGGTTGTAAAGCATCTGCATCAACCAATGTGATAAGGATAATAGGAATTCCCTTACCAGTCAAGCTCCTAAGTTTCCAGGGAAATATAAATAATGGACAAGTCACGCTTCAGTGGACCGCCGCTCAAAATGAAGATGACGATCATTTTGAAATTGAAAAAACAGGCGATGGAACATCTTTCAAAACCGTTGCTTCGGTGATGGCGAATTCCAAAGCCGGCGCAGAAACTTATTCTTTTAGCGACGCGATGAATTCGGACAAAGCGTATTACAGGTTGAAAATGTTTGATAAGAACCAGGTGATCACCTATTCAAAGACGCTTGTATTTGAATCTGAGATCGAAAACCAGGCAAATGCCTTTAGAGTCATCAACAACCCGGCTACTGATAAACTAACGTTGAGTTTCTCCTCTGGAAATGATCGAATCACGGAAATTAAAGTTTATGATTTGGTGGGCCGCATGCAAATGAATCAGAAAATAAACGTCTACGAGGGGAGGAATGTAATCAGCCTACCATTGAACCCTGCCCTCAAAGCCTGAATATATGTGGTGGAATTGAACAGCGGCCCGAAAGGACAGACTGCAAAATTTGTAAAACAATAGGCACTATAATGCTATTTTAATCCTTACACTTATTTAAAACAAAACAACATGAAAAAAGTAATCTTAGGTTTTATCCTTTTAGTTGTACTTGGGGCTACCTCAAGCGCTCAAGCAAAATCGAACAAAGAAATTGCTGTTCAAGTGGTCTACAACAATTGGGACGGTTATTTACTTCAAATTCAGCCTTTGGATGGCAGTGTTCAATGTGTTGTTCAGATCACTGTTGATGGCGTTTCTCAAGTGGTAACCGTTGGCGAATATGTTACAGCTTTTCTAATTCCGGCCAATCAAGGCTCGAAAGTCGTTGTCCAGGTATTGAATGTCAAAAGCAATCCATTAACCATGCACGTTCTATAAATTAAGAATTGCATAAAAAAAAGCGAAAGTACACTTTCGCTAAAGCTTG
>AP72_2010_repI_A001DRAFT_1000309_pt1 | contig 11056 bp, 13 predicted proteins | sample AmaPasrepliIA001_FD_9535 | JGI IMG/M metagenome (IMG submission 9535)
CGAGCCGTTGCCGCTGGCCGGCGTAAAGACGATCGAGTCGTCCTCATTGCAGGTATTGGCGGCGGTCGGAACGACGGTAAAGGTCGTGCCGGCGACCGAGCCCGAGGCTGTCAGGGTGAAAGTTGGCGCGGTGACGGTTACGCCGTTGATGAGCGTCGTCACGGTCGTATCGCCGGTCAGCGTGCCTGCAAGGGTCGCGCTCAGTTTGACCACTTTGCCGCGGAAGGGCGCATTCGTGCAGGCCGAGATCGGCGTGGCGCCAGCACTTGCCGTGTGGCAGCTCACGCGCTGTTCTTTCAGGGTTGGATGCGGAGTGGGAAGGGCCATTTAGCGTTTCTCCTGTGGTTTGATCTCAAGCAGCCACTCTTGGCGGCCATTTGCAGGCTCGCCCACTTTGCGCCAGCCATTTCCGGGCGGCGGCCCGTCCTCGATCCGGCGCGAGGAAAATTGCAGGTACATCAAGCGACCTCGGCCAGTTCCATCATCATCTTCTCGGCCTTGGCCTTGATGCGGCGATAGCGCTCATCGTCGGGAGCATCGAATGAATAGAGTTTTTCGATACGCTTGGCTTCGAGTGGATCACGGAGCTTGGAATTGCGCCGCTCAAACATGGCGAACAACTCACGCGCTTCAGCCGCAGTTATTCCACCGATTTTTGCTGCCGTTTCCCACCGCAGATGCCGCGTTTCATCGAACAACCGCGCCCAGAACTCCACGTCGCGGCAACCGCGCGAGGCTTTCAGCGGACCCGTGAACTCGCATTTGATCGACGTGCCGATATCCTTGAATCGCCCCGTCATGCGGGCGATTTCATCGGCCCAGGTGTCGTGCCACCAGAACGGAAACAGGTCCGTCATGAAATAGCCCTGCCGTTCCACTTGGCCGCGCGTAATGGCGATACCGGGCTGTAGAACTTGCGGATCAGCTCCGAAGAACACCGTACCGATGCCATCGGAAAACGATTGCGCTGCGGCAAGAATTTTCTCGTCCCACCCCTCATCGAACGCCGCATCGTCGCAGCCGAGCACGAAAACATCGCCTTTCGGAAAGACGGCGGCGCAGCGATTATATTTGGCGCCGAGCGAGTCCTCGCGGAGCGCGGTTATGAATGTGAGGCGGCCTGTTGCGGGAAATTCTTCTGGAAGATGAATTACAGGCTCGTCGCTATCGAGTCCAACTACGATTCGCGTTGTCGCGAGAGCGGCGTTCTCAAGCAGCGACCACACTGTCTGGACCACCAAATCAGGCCGCCCGCGCGTTGGAACGGTCAAAATAATTTGCGGGGCATCTGACTTGACAGCGACAGCCGGCGCCTTTGGCGCGGCAAATTCGTTCTCGACCGTCACCGGATCGCGGTTGACGCTCATTTTCGTGGCTGCGCCCTTGAGCCATTCCGATGGCTTTCCGGGATATGCCTTGACGCCGATATGTTTCGTCTCGATGTCAGGCGTAATCCAGACCTTGCCGCCAATTGCACGCCAATCATGGCAGAACGCCACATCCTCGCCGAACAGCATATTGTCGCGAAACTCATAACGGAACAAAGCGTATAGCTTGCCGCTCAGCGCTCGCTTTTCGTGATACCAATTGAGTGGATTGGCTTGGATAAGCGCGAGCAGTGCGGAACGGCTGATGCGAATAATTCCTGTGCCAACGCATTCGACTTCGATAAGACCATTCTCAGCCTTGCGGATTGGCGAACCGTCCGTCAGCCAACGCACCGGCCAGGTCAGAGCTTCCTCGCGGCTGCGGCAGGGAACGCCGATCACGTCGGCGTCATAGCTCAGCAGCTTCGCGATTGTGCCGTCCTCGGGGAAGTTGTCATCATCGATCATTACCAGATCGGTGGCCTCGGTTTCCTCAAGGAACTTGGTTACGCCCCAATTGCGCGCATGCGGGATCATGCTGCAATTCGATACGCTGAAATACGACGCTGGAATCTGCGCATGCAGCAAAGAAATGATTTCCCGCTGGATATATTCCATGACCTCGATCCGGGGATGGCCCGAGCCGGTGAGCAACATTATGCAAACGCTGCGCTGCATGAATGCTCCAAAAAGAGAGGGCCGCCCCGTAGGACGGCCCTCAGGTGGGGAGTCGAACTTCGGAATTACGCCTTGATGACTTTGTACGAGATCACGAAGGTACCGGCGAAGGCCGCCGTGGCCGTCGTCGCGGCATTGAGCAGGCCAAACGTCATGATGCCGGCGCCGGCAGTGGCGGTGAGCACGGGAATGCCCGTGGTGTTGGTGCCATTGCCGAGCGAAGCAAGCAGGATATCGGTCGCTGTGATCGTGGTATTCGTGATCGTCAGCGTAACGACGGGAGCTTGCCCGGTCGCGGTCTGCGACTGAGTGGTGATCTTGCCGTTGACGTTCGACAGCGTGCCGGTCGTCGCCGTCATGGTGAGCGCGCCGGATACACTCGAATCCGTCGAGGCCATCACATATTGGGCGATCTGCGTTGCCGTCGCCTTTTTGATCCGGCTCGTTGCCGAGTCGAACATCGTGACTTCGCACGCGCCGAGAACGGAAGAAATTGCGCCTTCCGCGTCGATGGTATATTCTGTCATGGCGTGCTCCTATTAGCTCGTGGTCAGATCGAACACGCCGCCCGAGGACTTCTCGTTGCGGGCAACAAGCGCATATTCCGACAGGATCACTTTGATGTCGGAATCGCCGGTCTTGGCGAGCGGCTGGGATACAAAACGCCGGCCGTTGAGATAAGCGACTGCCCACATATCCATTTGGAGCACGAGCACGTCACGCGAACGCTGGAAGCGGTTAGCCACCACCTTGAGCACGCCGAAGTCGCTCTCATACGCATCGACCGATGCGGTGATCTTCTTGGCGCGGGTATCCTCGATCGGGCTGGCGCGGCCGGTGAAGGTAGAAAACACTTGCTTGTTGAAAGCGCCGGTCATGATCGTGTTCGGCTTGCCGCCGTTGGTCCAGATCGAGGACAGGACGGTTTTCAGGAACGCTTCGGTAAATGCCCGCTGCGTCGAGTCCGATCGCGTTCCAAGCCCGTCTGCCGTCGAGGGATCGGATCCCGATTTCGACGTATTGGACTTGATCCACGAAAGCACGGAGGCCGTCTTGCGCGGCGTGGCATCGGCGCCCGTCACCTTGGCCTGGTTGGTGCCGCAGAGCGTCGTTTCCATGTCGCGCTTGAGTTCCAGGCCCTTGAGCATTTCCTGGTAGGCCATTTCATCGTCGCGGCCTGCGTGGTCCACGGCACGCTGCGTGCCGGTGACGCGCGGAGCCTTGCGCGAGATTTGGCAGATGTTGCCCAGGCGTACGGTGACGGTCGTCGAGTCCGCGATTACGTCGTCGCCTTCGAGCTGGAAGTTGGAACTCGAAGCCGACGCCAGAGCTTGCGTCTGCCATTCGTGATTGACGGCGGTCGCTCGCTCTTTCTCGATCCCGCTCATGAACGGGGTGTCGGTCGGATCGATCCGATAAATGACATCGGACAAATCCTCCCGGTTGCCTACGGCCTCATAGGTCGCAAGCGTGTTGGTCGGAAGTGCCATTGTGGTTCCTCATTGACGGGCAGCGCGGCGAGCCCGCAGCAAAGCCGCGGCGTCTTTGGCGCTCCCGGTTGTGTCGAGACGGTCTGCTAGGGTTTTGATGCGCGTTTCGTCGCTGCTCGCGTGCGAGCCGGCGACACCAGGGCGCACCACGGGAGGCACAGCCGCGACTTTGGCTTTCTTGGCCGCTGCAGCGATGGCGTTCTGAGACTCGCGGTATTTTACGCCGTCGAGGATGAGTAGCTGAATGCGATGGTCGCGGAGGGAAAGCGTTTTCTCTCCGTTGTAAAGTTCAGCTAGTTCCCGTTCGGTGAAGCCGCGATCCTGCAATACCTCGATCGCCGCATCGCGCAGCTTTGCGGCCTTGGCCTTGTCTGCAAATTCGGGAGCCTGTTTGATGAACTCCGCGTCCTGCGCTTCCGCGAAGTCAGACCATTGCTTGCGATACTCCGCGGTCTGACGTTCCTGACCGGCCCGGATTTCCTGCTGGACCGCGGCCAATCGTTTTTGGTGCGCGTCCCAACGGATGTATTTCGGCCAGTCCTCGTTGGCGAGTTTCTGGACATCCTCGACAGTCTTGATGTCCGCGAATTCGCCCGCGCTTACGGTTTGCAGGCTTTGCAGCAAGAGAGGTAGTGCAGCCTCGTATTCCTGCCGTGCCTTTGCTACCGCTGCCTTTTCGGTCTCAAGAGACTTCTTGGATTCAGCGGCCTCGTTTTGACCTCGACGGATTTCGCGCTCTCGTTCCGTCTCGCGCTGCGCAACGTATTCCTGCGTTTCGCGAGGGAGGGAAGCCCAACGCTCTTTCTGCTCTTTGGTCCATGACCGCGGCGGCTCGATGGGCGGAACTTCGGGTTCCGGTTCGGCTGCTTTGGCCTCCGTCTCGCCGGGAGCCTCGTCTTGAGGGGCGGCGGCATCTTCCCTTGCGGGAGATTCCTCGGCTGCTGCGGGCGTTTCTGCCTCGGCTGCGGCCGGTTGTTCCTGCTGCTGGCGCAGTTTCTGCCGATGCTCGGCGAGAATGCGACCTGCTTCGCGTGCGCCTACGTCCGCGCTTTCTATCGGGGGCGCAATAATGCTGACTTCGCCGCCGGCATCGCCAGCGTCGGCAACTTGCGGGTCCATGGATGTCCTATGCTACGCGGTTGCGTATCTGATCGCCGACACGCGACAGAAATGCCTGCCGCTCGGCTAAACGGTCGATGTCCTTTTGCGCCACGCGACCGTCAGCGGCGACATTGGTCAGATGATCGCGCACTTTGCCGACGACCTGGACCGCAAGCCATAGCTTTTCGCGGGCGTGTTCATCCCGCGGTGTCGTTTCACGCCATGCTTTGATGTACGCGTTTTCAAGCGTCATGAAGCATTCGGCCAGCAGTTCACTACGCAACAGTTCCTCGGCGCGAGAACCGCGGACTTGCGCGTCGTGAAGCTTGTCGTCGCTCATCCGACTTCACCCCCCATGCGCACCGGACTACCGAGTGCTACGCTATCGTTGCCGCCGAGGCTGAGCGAATGCATCTTGAATTGGTGCTCCATCTGCATCTGTTGCTCTTTGAGCGCCATTTCGCGATTCATCTGTTCGGTTTTCAGCGCCATTTCAGCAAGCATCTGCTCGCGTTTCAGCTGCGTTTCTGCCGCGATCTGCTGACGCTTCAACTCGGCCTCAACCTGCGCCTTGGCGATTCCGGCCTCGAGGTCCGTTTGCGCCTGTTGTTGCGCAAGTGCTTGGTCGTGCTGCTGCGCCTGCGCTTGCAACTGCATCTTGCCTTGCGCCTCGATCATCTTCGGATCGGGCGCGGGTTGCGGCGCCGGCTGGCCTTTCGGATCGGTGAAGTAGCGATCAACCGCCTTAAGCCCGACTAGCTTTGTCAATTCCTCGGCCGAATGGAATAGATTTTCATCGGTGACAAGATTTGTCTTGCCACCTTCCAACGCTTGTTTCTGGAACTCGATGACAGTCATCAGGTGTGCGAGCTGCTGCGTCTTACCGCCATCGCCGAGACCGACATTGATGGTCATATCGTTGCGGGTGCGCCAGTTGCGCGGATCAACCGGGACCCACTGATTGCGCAGCCTGACAGTTTCCGGCTCGGAACCGTGCTTGCGAATGATGCCGTGCAGCAGCAGGAACACGTCGCGGATGCCAGTTTCGGCGAATATCCGCGCGATCAGCTTCATCTTGGCTTGCGCGGCCGTGAATACCAGATTGGCCGCCGTGGCCGTCTGGTTTTGCAGCGCGTTAGGATCAAGCCCCTGTCCTTGCTTGGACATGCCGGTGCGCCATTCGCGCGTGCCGTCCAGGTATTCAAGCAGCGGATAGATATTCGCGCCGATATTCGGCACGACTTGCCAATTGATACCGCCCGGCATTTTCGTTCGGACGATGCCGCCGGGCCGAGACACCAGCAGGTCATCGAGCGTGGTATCTGTAGCGTGCGCCTCGGAAACTTCAACGCGCGGATTATTGGACAGATAGGCGTTGTCGAGCAGCCCGCGGAGCAGCGCCGTCTTGATGCGCTGAATATCGATGACTAGATCGGCAATTGACCTCCCGAAGAACCGATGTGTGACGATGACCGGCGTCATGGCCGCAAACGGCATCACGTCTGCGGGCTCGATATCCGGCTTGCCGTCGCGGGTTAGGATTTTCCCCTGCTCGCCGCCGGTTACGACTTTGTAGAGCCGCGGCTTGCCGTCCTGCTCGTAATCCATCCGCACATAATGCTCAGTAATGCGGATTTTGCGGATGTCCTGATTGGTTCCTTCATCGCCCGGCGCCTGCGCATTCTCGTTAACCGTGTCGCGCGAGAAGGCTTCCACGCCTCCCAGCGCGGGGAATGTATAGCTTGAGAGCGATTTGATTTCGGTTTCATCGTAACCGAGTTCGATCAGCTCGTATTGGGCCTTGATGACTTCGTGAAAGCAATAGTCCGCGCCGTCCGAATCGCTGACCGACATGCGGCGCGCACGACGCGATATTCCGAACTCCTCGGGCGGGACCGACGCAACGCGAGCGCAGCCGTATTTCTTGCGCTTGACGACCGTTACGTCGTGGAATTTTGGCGCCTGCGGTGCAGTGGGGACGACACCAGCAGGCGCCTGCGCTGCCGGGGAAGAAGCCGGAATTGGCGGCGGCGCGAAAGCAGGGTTAGGGGCGAGCATTTAGCGATTGAGCGGCTTTTTCCGCTTCCGCTACGGGATCGGTCGATGCAGCGCAGCGATGTAGAATTGTCGATGGCTTGCCGTCCTGAACAATATCAAATTCCAAAACCTGAATAGCCCCGCCATTCTCATAGCGCATTCGCGCTCGATGGCAGATAACGCCGGCCGGCGCTGCATGGGAAAAACCTGATTGTACGTCAGCGATTCCCATCAATACCCGCCTAGCGGGGCATCCCGCTCCGTATGCTCGACGATTTCAATGTCGGGATCGCTCAGCAGTAGATTATAGGCGTCGTCGGGAAGATCATAATATGTATCCCGCTCCTCTTTTTCGCTTTCTTCCCAGAAGACCTTGACGATCCCCGTCTTGCTCAAAAGGGCGTCCTTGATGAACGAATAGAGGATCATGAAACCGGGATTTTTCTGCATGAACACATGATTCACATAATCCGTTTCCTGTTGCGCCGCGTCCACGTCCTCGGGGCCTACCGGCTCGAAGCGCACCACGTCATCGGAGCCGCAGAATATCTCCATGAGCGAAGGCATCAAGCCTTCAACCGTATCCGACACGTCCATGGACACAGCCTGCGAACGGCCCTCGATCGCCGGCATGTCGGCTGACACGTCGCCGCGGTAGTAGTCGAGCGCTTGCGCTCGTTCGGCCGAGAGTTTGGACGATTGCACGGCCGCGAGTGCGTCAAGCTTTTCCGAGCGGACCAGCGTTTCAACTTCAAGAATGGGCTTGCGGGGCATTTTTCTCAGATGCCATTTCGATCATTCTGCGCCAGATAGCGCGGCCATTCGGCATTGCCATTACGCGCTCATGAAGCGCACGAAGTCTGCGCAATGATGCGTCCACGTCCATCACACCGCCCCCATTTGCGGATAACTGATCTTGCGGCTGAACTGCCGCGTGCGGCTCGGCTCCTCGTACGCAATTGCCATCAGGCCGAAGGCGTCCGCGCAATTATGGACGATCGCCCCATTCGCGAGCGAGAAGCATTCAGTGCCCGGAACCGTCAGGCACCATACATCGGCGGTTTCATTCAGCATTTCGACGCTCGCGATACGCAATTGCCTTGCATCGAATGGAGCACCAAATTTGCGAATGGCCGCTTTTACGCACGAGAGCCATGAATGCCTTTTTGCAGTTTGGACATTTCTTTTTTTCGCGCTTCCATTTCGTCCAGCCTTTGGTGCGCTGAGCATGTCGGCGATGCCATGCACGTCCATCATCCGAGCGGTGCCAATCTGCTGCACGCTCGCGGGCCTCATCAGTGAAGCCTCGTCCCGAATGATGGTTGTGCCACTCGCGCGAGATATGTTCGCGAGCTGGCAGGCATTCGAGATTTGCGATTCGGTTATTGTTGTGATCGCCGTCACGGTGATGAATGTGGCAACCTTTGGGAATAGGACCGAAAGCAGCCGTCCATACATGCCGGTGAAGCGTTCCACCGCCGCACGACCAATATCGCTGACCCTTCCAGCAGCGATAGAGGCGCCCATCGAAATACGTCGCGAAGGGGTCAAGGTAGATCGGATCAGCGAACCCGGCAGCAACTTGCTTGCGGATTTCCACCCGCTCGCCGTTGCGAACATATGATCCGGCGTGCATTTCACCGAAAGCCCGTCGCCGAACGTTACCTCCACAAGTGGGGCATTTCTCCGCGTGATTCGCGGATTCCGATACCACTTCCAGCCACATGGCGTAAGAACCTTCCCAGTTTCAGGAAGGTCCATTATCCGACGCATTCCGAAACGCGTCAAGACCGGAGTTTCACCTATGAAGCAATGCGAGGACCAATCGTGTTCGGGGCCGAGCCCGACGTTTCTGGTTTCGTCTTTACGCTCGTGATAGTAGCCAAGCGCATCTCGACCAGATTCCGTTGCCGCGTCGGCAAACCAGCACTTTGGCAGGATGCGCCGAACCGCCTCCACCCTGAGAGCCGCAGCTCCTCGTCCCTGATTTGGTATTGTGCGGACAGAGAACTCGGCGTCTCGCAGATGATCCTCATACCGCTTGCCGGTTATGTTGTTCTCGTTGATGCCATCGTGGGGGAGCACGCATTCAATGCCGCCGTAGCCCCGCTGGCGCAGCTCGTTGACATAGTAGGCGAGAACTTGCCCGACGCCTTCAATGTAATCGAGGACTCGAATTTGCAGTCCGACGAATTGGCAAATCCAGATCGCCATAGCGTCGGCTTGCGCTCCGGAACCGCCCAAGTCAAAGTAGGCACGGATCGGTAGTAGCGGATCAGCTTCCACCTTTCCGATTCGACCATCTAGCTTTGCCTGCGATAGTTGCTTGGCGAAGTAGGCGCCCTCGAACGCCTTGGCGTAGTCGCCTTCCCAGATATGATCGTAGCGTTCGGGATAAAGTTTCAGATCGAGTTGGCGCTCGGCCTCAAGCTCTGAGTTCCACCACGGGTTATCGCGCCAATTGGCTTGGACAATGATCGCATTATCGGGTCTTTTCTGCCGCAGAAAATCGTCAATCGCGTCTTTCTTGCGCCGCGAGTTCCAGCTTGCCCACAACTGCGAGCCCGGAGCGCGGATTGTCGGACGCAGCATGGAAAGGCTGCGTTCCGTGATTGTCTGCGCCTCCTCCATCCAAGCGCGCTTGAACTTCTCCAACGACTTCACGGATTCGGCCGTGTAGTCGTTCATTCCTTTGAAGATAATCAGGCCGTCGCGCGGTGTCTGAATTACGTCTTTGTAGATGCGAAAGCCGTCAGCTTCGCCTAAGCGAAACGCTGACAGTTTGTCCTCGATCAGAAGCTTGGAACTTTCCTTGAGGTCTTTTTGGACTTCACGAATGCAAATCGCGCGAAGCCCTTCACCGCTGATACCCGGTTCGCGGAGCGCGTCCTCGACCATCAAGCCAGCGAAGAAATGCGACTTGCCGCTACCGCGACCGCCCCAGGCTCCCTTATACCTCGCCGGTTCCAGTAGCGGGCGGAACACTTCCGCTGTTTGTATTTGGAGTACCGACAATGACACGCTCAATTCGTTGAATTTCGACCGGCCCGCCATCCCTACCACTTAGCTCGGAACGATCCGCCAAACCGAGATCGCGAGCAATGATGTTTGGATTGAGCAAGTCAGCCGCGGCGCCTTGGAACTTCTGCGTTCGGATAATTTCATCTACTCGCGATGTGACCGAGATAAAGTCTTCTCGTCCGCGGTACAAAGTCCAAGTAGAACGATCAATATCGAGGAAAATCCAAAGCCCCTCCAACGTCATAGCCCGCATTTTCGCTACGGGCTCATGAGTGGCGCTGCCCTGGAATGTGACTAGCTTATCCTCCCATAGAGGATTATCCTCGACCCACTCGAAATATTCGCAACAGGCGTTCCACAGCGCCTCGGGATTGCTGAAGATCGGCCGCCGACCATGCGAACTCCGAGCCTTCCAGAACTGATTACCGGCCGGCGCAGCCATTCCATTACTTCGCCCGCTCCGGGCTCATGCCAAGATGGCGGCGGCTGTCGGCGGGNTGCATGACCTTGCGGCGTGAGCCTTGAAGGGCCTGCGCCCAGCCGGTCGTATCGTTGTCGTCGGGTTTGACGGGCATTACCGTTTCTTTCCCTTGCGGGCCTTCGGGCGTATGCCGCCGAGAACGCCACCGGATTTGCGCGCCGGCAGGCTGAGACCCTTCGAGGCCGAATCCCATTCAGCAACCTTGGCAGCGCCACCTAACGCCTTCATGCCGGCGGACGTGTGCGCCCAGCGTTCCTGCGTCTGGGATTTGTAGGGCATTTAGAACCTCATCGGGACGTGTATTCCCGCCATGTGCAGCAGCGGGACGACCACGTAGGCGATCACGATCAGCACGGCTACCACGACGCAGACGACATAAATCACGGTGCGGAAGGGTTCCGCGATCGGAAATACCGCGAGTATCTTTTGCAAGGCCCACCACAGCACGCCGAGCACAACGAGCGCCAGAATGATGCCGATCAGAGTTCCTAGCATGGGACCGTCTCCGGTTTCCCCCTCATGCTATTTCAGAACCTCGTTCGCTTTCTCGACGATATGGGCATATTGCTGCTTGGTCAGGCGACCAGCGTTTAACTGCTGCTTGGCACGAGCTTTCGCGTTCGCGGCGTGAGACCGGTTCTCGATTGGGTACGAACGATCCGGGCCGGCAAACTCGCGTGTCGGAATCTTGGCGCGGCCTTTCGCGGTCAGCTTCATGGGCTTACCTGAGATTTTCGGCGCAAAACGGGATTATGATGTTTCGTAAACAGATTTGCGCCCCAGCGTCAAGAATTAAATATCCGTAGCAGCCGAAACGTTCCCGCCGCGTCGGATTTCCACTTTACCGCCGTGCGGCGCTCACACCAGCCGGCGCGGCTCNC
>AP72_2010_repI_A001DRAFT_1000310_pt1 | contig 11036 bp, 13 predicted proteins | sample AmaPasrepliIA001_FD_9535 | JGI IMG/M metagenome (IMG submission 9535)
TGACGTGCAGCAGAAAGTCCTTGATGACAATACTGTGCTGCTCGAATACGCACTGGGGGCGGACAATTCTTACCTGTTCGCGGTCACGAAGTCCGGCGTGTCGCTTTACAAACTGCCGCGTCTCACTGACGTCGACAAGCTGGCCACCGATTTTCGGGCGCAACTGATTCCGCCCAAGCTGCAACGCCGGATCGTCGGCATCGACGTGGCCGCAGATCAGCAGCGTGGATTGGGCATCGTCCAGGGACCGGCGGAGGATTTACCACCGTTTGTGGCTGCCTCGATGGCCTTGTACAAAGCAGTGGTTGAGCCGGCCGTGTCAGTCATTGGCGACAAACGCCTGCTCGTCGTCGCCGATGGCGCGCTCAATTACATTCCTTTTGAAGCGCTGCTGAAGAACGGCGACGGCGCCGACTATGCTTCTTTGAACTATCTGGTGAAGACGAATGAAATTGTTTACTCGCCGTCGGCGTCAGTGGTGGCGGCGATTCGACAGAACTCTTCGGGCGCTGCCGGCAAGTCGATGCTGTTGGTAGCCGATCCGGTTTTCAGTTCTGACGATCCGCGGGCCAAAGGAAACACAGGCGCAACCGCTTCCGGCGAGACGCGCGGCCTGGGACTGGGACTTGAAGCTGCCGTCAACGATGTGGCGGCGGCGTCGGAAGCCTCGTCTACCTCGGCAGGCGGTTTGCACCTGGCGCGATTGTCAGGCACGCGCACTGAAGCGGACGAAATTTCAAAAATCGCGAAGGGCGGCGGCGCTCAGGCCGATCTTTGGACCGATCTAAACGCCAGCGAAGACAATATCAAGTCTCGCGATGTAAGCAGTTATCGTTACGTGCACGTGGCCACCCACGGCTTGCTCGACGCGGATCGGCCGCAGTTCACCGGAGTGGTGCTGTCACTGGTAGGTAATAAGACGAACGACGGCTTTCTTCGCACCGATGAGATCTTCAATTTGAAATTGGGCGCTCCCCTGGTGATGCTTTCCGCCTGCGAAACCGGTTTAGGAAAAGAGAAGCGTGGTGAAGGCGTGATTGGTTTAACTCGCGCTTTTATGTACGCGGGCGCGCCGACCGTCGGCGTCAGCCTTTGGTCGGTGGCTGATAAATCAACCGCTGATCTAATGACCGACTTTTATAAGCGTTTGCTGGCCCCGACGCCGGTGTCCGCGGCCGCGGCGATGCGTGATGCGCAGCTCTCGATGATCAACGGCAAGAAATATAGTGCGCCCTTTTACTGGGCGCCGTTCGTGCTGGTTGGTGAGTGGAAGTGAGCGGATCTTCGCTCTCCTACTGGAAAGAGTGAGAGGGCTTTCGGCCGCATGGACTGGCCCATCCGAAACCCGCAAAGCGGATGACAGCATAAAGCCCGGGCGTAAGCCGTTCCACCCCAGGCTTATGCTGTCGCGTGCTCCGCACGCTGCTCTTCGGTAAGCAAGCCCTCTACCCGCCACTCCGGATAGCCCCACACCTTGTCAAGGATTTCAGTGGCCCGTGCGGTACCGCAGCGCCCGAGCTCGCTTGCGATCCATGTCTCAGTCCGATTGCGTTTCCACTTATGGAAATTGCGATTGGCGCGCAATTGCCACACAGTTTATGATGAAGCGTCGCGGTAAGCGCTTATGGCAAACAATTTTATCAATATCGACAATGTTGAATCGCTCAACGAGTTTGTAGGCAATCTGAATGGTTCAGCCGGAGTGTTGTTTAAGCACAGCAGTATGTGCGGCGTCAGCTCGCGGGCATACGCCGAAGTGGCGAAACTTGGACATCCTGTCGGACTCGTAGTAGTGCAGGACGCCCGTCCGGTCTCTGATGAGATTGAAAGGCGCTGGGGTTTGAGTCACGAAACACCGCAAGTAATGATTATCCAGGATGGAAAGGTGCTGTGGAGCGCCTCGCATTTTCAGATCAAGGCGGCAGATATCGAGGCGGTCATAGACGTCAACCGGTAAAATTACATGGATCTTGCGCAACGACGTCAGGCAATTGAGCCGCGCGAAATATCGCAGGAGAGCGAAAACCAGCTTCGCATCACCTGGGCCGACGAAAAGGTTTGCGAATACGATGCCGCGCGGCTGCGGCGCGCGTGCCCGTGCGCACAATGCGTGAACGAATGGACCGGTGAGCGAACCTTGAAGCCCGAAGCCATCTCAAACGAAATCAGGATTGAAGATATTGCCATTGTGGGCCGTTATGCTTTGAACTTTCGCTGGAGTGACGGACACGAGACTGGAATTTATAGTTTCCAGTTTTTGCGTGACCTGTGTGATGCCGATCTCCCGTAATCGATGAGCAGGAGAATCCTCATCGTTTCAGATGGTGCGCTGACGGCCGCCTCGTGGTCGGTGCTCAGTGGCCGTGGATTTGACCTGAGCGTCGTGGAAAATGCGGACCATGCTTATGAGCGATTGACGGCAGCGCAGTTCGACCTGGTGGTCATAGGTCTTGAGCAACCGATCGAAAGTGCCGGCATAATCAAGTGGATTCGGGCGCAAAAAAATCTGCGGCAGGTTTCGATTTTATCGATCGCAGAATGGGGCACCGGTGGAGCGATGATGACGCTGGCGCAAGGTGCCGACGCTTTTGAGACCGCGCCGATTGATGGAGAACGTTTCATGGCGGCCGTCGAGAGGCTGCTGCCGAAAATAGTAATGGCCGCGAAAGCCGCCGGCCCGAATGGTCACGCTCAGGAGTGAAACAGACTGGCGGCCAGGAAAAAGATGAACGAACGGGATTTCTTTAACGAAAAGCAAGAAACCAAGCAAGCCTCCTTTGTTTGCCCCCACTGCCGGGAGCGCAACGATTACGATGTACGCTGGTTGCGCCGGACCCGCAAGCAAACTCCACCGCGCGGCGCCTCAGAGATGGATCGGGCGCGCTTTGCTAAGTCGCGGGATTACATGGTGCGGATCGATGACATGCTCGCCTGCCGCAATCCTCGTTGCCGCAAACGCTTTGAGATTCCGATGTCTCAATCGGTTGTGTTTATCTAGTCGCGCAGCCAAAACCTGCCAACTGTCGCAGTTTTATTCCTTCAATTGTGCCGGGAATAGACTGCGTTGCACCGCAAAACTTAATTCGCGAATGGACCAAAGTTTGCGAGCCGGTTCGGGTGACTTTGCCATGCCACCCGAGGTTTGAGAATGCAAAGAGAAGTTGATGCCGGTCTGTTGATGCCAACCGATTCCGATTGGACAGAACGCGTTTATGGCCAGCAATCATTTGCCGGTGCCGGAAAAAGTAACCGGGGAATGCTGGTGCCGCTCGAGAGGCGGCTGACGGCCTTTCTGCTGCCCAGGATTCCAGTCTGCCTCGAGACGTACCATCTGACACTACTGACACCGTTGTGGGCGATCCTAATGGCGTCTCTGGTTATTTGGCCGCCACCAATCTGCGCTGGTTGTGGATGACCAACCTGATGATCATCTTTCACTATTTTACTGATCACCTCGATGGTAAGTTGGGGAAATATCGCAATACGGGGTTGCGCAAGTGGGGTTTTTATATGGACCACTTGTTTGACTACGCCTTTCTTTGTTCCATCCTCGTTGGGTATTCGTTCCTGATCCCGACCCGTTCGGTATTCAGCCTGATGCTGGTGCTGTGCGTTTTCAGCGCCTTCATGTTTCACACGTTTTTGATGCTCGCGGCTACGGACGAATTTCGGGTTAGTTTCTCGCGGTTTGGGCCAACTGAACTGCGGCTGGCATTGATTATTATTAATACTCTAATTATAAGATTTGGCACCCGCGGCTTGAAAGGCGCATTGCCATGGGTTGCTTTTGGTGGCATTATTGCATTGACAGTACTGGCCTACGTCGCCCAGCGCAGACTTTGGCAAATGGACATGAAAGAGCGGTCTGAAGCTGAAATCTCCCGCTAAATTCACAATGTCTTAACAACTTTTGTTGCTGTTCCTGCAACTATAGAGGCATATTAGGCGTCTAAGACTGTACTTTCCCCGAGAGATCAGGCCAAAAGGGTTCGGAACTTTCAGCCCAATATTTCGTTTATTCGAGTGCAACCTGCTCTCATATATGTTTATGTCCGACAGAAAAGTAAAAATTATTAAACGCGCTGAACGCGTTAACAGAAAACGGAATAAGCCGAAGGCTGTCCGCAAAACTGCCAGCGATATCGTGAACACTGTCACCACCTGGGTGACAGAGTTTGAGCAGCGGCAGCGTGAAGAGACCGCCAAGGCTGTTGAAAACCTAATCCGCTCTCGCAACCAGCAGCCTAACGAGGCGTAACTTTCACCGTTCCGGTCATTCGCTAATACTGAACCAGCTCGATCCTGGTTGAAGTGTGCTTGAAGGCGTTTCGGTCGATGCGTTCGGTTTCATGAGAGTTCCCGCTTTGGCTTGGGTGCGAAAGACGCGCGGCTTTCGTTGCTGTCCATCTGATACTTCGGGGTTCTTTACCTCTGATGGTTTGGCGGCGATTGACACGCACGAGCGACGCGGCTAGCATTCCGATTTGCAAATCGCCCCCTGACCGACGCCATGAAATCTTCACGGTCGAAACGCGGGAAGCGAAAGCCATCTATCATTGGTTCGATCCGCAGGCCGCTTGCGCCTCCGGGACATCCGCTAAGCATGGCGAAACCAGACCCAAAGGCCAGACCGGCTGGCCGCAAAGCCAAACACAAACAACGGCCCGAAAAATCAGAACTCGCTGACGAATACTAGTTCTGCGTCATCTTTGCGCAAGCGTGCGCCCGAATTTTGCCGCCAGATTCCAAAAACCACTATGAACGACACAGGGCATGAGTTCATCGCGCGGTCGCGCCATCATCTGGCAAAGGATTTTGTGCCGAAGATTGAAAGGTGTCTCGAGCAGTTGACCGATGAACAGATTTGGTGGCGTCCTAACGCGCAATCAAACAGCATCGGCAACCTGATCCTGCACTTATGCGGCAACGCCCGGCAATGGATCGTCTGCGGTATCGGGGGCGCCGCCGACGCACGTGACCGAGATGCTGAGTTCGCGCAACGCGAGATGATTCCGCGCGCCTCGCTGCATTCATTCCTGAAGTCGACTTTAAATGAGGTTGATTCGACACTGGCGCAATGCGACACCGGCAAGTTACTTGATCGACAGACGATTCAGGGAACGGACGTGACGGCGCTCGAAGCGATCTTTCACGTGGTGGAACATTTCTCGATGCACACCGGGCAGATTATTTTGCTCACCAAGTTAATGACTGCCGCAGACCTTCGTTTTTATGACTTCGAAGGCCGCAAACCGGTGCTACGTGTTTCCTCTTCGGCGTGAGACGCCCACCAGGGAAACAGTATGCACTCATGCGGTTCGCGGATCGTCTTATCGCAAAAAGAACTCGATCAGATTGGCCTAAAAGTCCGCGTATTGAAAGGCTCCGAGGTTTTCTGCGGTGTCGCCGCGTAGCGGCGATTGAATTTAGCCCGGCCTTTCAAGGCCGGGAAGACATGCATTAGCAGATAAGCGTCGCATCAGCGACGCCTGAACCATGCGAATTTCACGCGTCGCTGGCGCGACGCCATTTCGATCTTCGGTCTCTAACCCGGCCTTGAAAGGCCGGGCTAAATTCAATCGCCGCTACGCGGCGGCAAAGCTGTTTAGCCCGAAAACTGTTTCGCGCACAGCGACCAGTGCTCTTCCATTGGTTGTGGCTTTTGCCCTCGTTGCGATCAGTCGTGCAACACCGCGCGTCGATTTAACTTTCTTCTCAAGGACCGGAGTGGATCAGACGCGGGCACTCTCTGAATCAAAGACGCAGATAGTCTTTCTCGGCACCGGTACGCCGAATGCCGATCCCGACCGATCCGGACCTGCGGTTGCAATCATTGTTAACGATCAACCTTATCTGGTGGACTTCGGGCCCGGAGTAGTGAGACGCGCGTCGCTGGCCTTTCGAAATGGCATTACAGGTCTTGCCTTACCAAAGCTGACGCGCGCCTTTGTTACCCACCTGCATTCGGATCACACGGTGGGATATCCGGATCTGATCTTCACGCCCTGGGTGCTGGAGCGGAAAGAGCCGCTCGAGGTTTATGGTCCACCGGGCCTCCGGGCGATGACCGGTCACATACTGGCAGCTTACAAACAGGACATCGACATCCGTTTGCACGGCCTTGAGCACGCGAACCCAAATGGCTACAAAGTAATTGCGCATGAGATAAAGCCCGGGCTTATCTACAAAGACGCGAACGTGACCGTCAAGGCTTTTCTGGTCAGGCATGGTTCCTGGAAGTGGGCCTTTGGTTACCGGTTTGAAACTCCTGATCGAACTATCGTGATCTCGGGTGATACCGCGCCGGCCGACAGCATCGTCGAAAACTGCAAACAATGTGATGTGCTGATTCATGAGGTCTATTCTCAGGCCGGCTTTGTGACACGGACTCCGGCGTGGCAGCAATACCATTCGCATTTCCACACATCCACGAAAGAATTGGCCCAACTTGCCACCAGGGCAAAGCCGGGAATATTGATTCTTTATCATCAATTGTTCTGGGGTATGACGGAAGAAAGCCTGCTGTCTGAGATTCGCAGCGGCTATCAAGGCAGAGTCGTCTCGGCCCACGACCTGGACGTTTATTAGAGTTTCACCTTGCGACCGCAGGGCGTCTCTGTGTAAATTAGCCTGTGCAGTAATTCGATCAGCCCTGGAGGTTCTTTCGGATGACTTACGTCGTTGCCGAACCTTGTGTCAACTGCCGCTATACCGATTGTGCGATTCCCTGTCCCGTGGAAGCTTTTCATCTTGACGATGACATGTTGGTAATCAATCCGGAAACCTGCATCGATTGTGACGCATGCGTGCCCGAATGTCCGGTCGAAGCTGTTTTCTCGGAAGACAACCTGCCCGCCGAGTGGGCGCGTTTTAAGGAGATGAATTCAGACCGGGCGTTGAGCGGACTGCCGACAATTAACGTACGGCTCGACCCGCTCTGCCAGTAGCGCGGTGTCTTCAAGTTTTCAGGAAAGGCGCGCAGTCGCGGCAACCGAAGCGGCTGACGCGCCTTCTCAGGTTTCCGGAACATGTGTGGCTTGCGATTAGGTTCGTAAATGAAAAAAGGTACGAAGCTCCTGCTGGGAGGACTGACGGCCGCCGCCGCCGGAGCAATTGGAGCCGTAATTATGAAATCGGACGGTAAACGTCGCCGTGCGCGTTTGCTCGAAAATAGCTGGGCCAGGCCCGGAATGACCGTTACGTTTCGCGCTGAGCTGATGCCGGGACGGGACGCCGACGAGCGGACCTTCAAGGTAATGCACCTGTTGCCTAGCGGTCGCGTGCTGCTCGATCGAGTTGCGGGTGAACACGCGCAGAAAGAGTTCGAACAGCGGCGGAATTGATTCACCATTCGTAAATCCTGCCTGGTTCCATCACGCTCAGTCTTTCGATCTTCAATTGCTTCAGTTCGGCCACCACTTTTTCACGGTAGGCTGGTTTCAAGTGCACGGCGAGGATGTCCATGCGGTTGTGATCGAGTTTGAGCAGTTCGTTTTGCAGCATTGCCGGAGTCAGATGTTTCGATGCTTTGGCAAGCCCTGCCATTGAATCAGGAAAGGACGCTTCGATGAACAGAGCATCCAGATGGCTGGCTCTGTTGATGACTCGCCACAGTTCTTCGGTCTCGGCCGTGTCTGAGCTGAATGCCACCGTCGTCTTTCCATCGGAAACCAACAGGCCTACCGTCGGCACGATATGGTTTACTGAAGCAGCGGTGCACGTCAGGTGCGCGACCTTGAACTCCAGGCCCAGAGCAAACGAGACGTACTCCATTACGCGGCCGTGCTCATTTTTCAACTCGTCAAACTTTGGATAAACCGTGTCGTTAAAGACGTCTGCCTTCAGCAGGTCGATCACTTCCTGGGTGGCGTGAATGCGCACCGGCTCGCGCAACTCTCCAAACAGATCGTCAACGAAGATGGGTAGGCTGGCGATGTGATCCATATGAGGATGCGTGACGATCACATCGCGGATAGTCTGCTGTTGACTCTCGTTCAGAGCGATGCCAATGCTGCCGGCATCGACCGTGACGCGATCGTCGATCACAAAGCAGGTGAGGCGTTGCGCGGAATTCGCGCTGCCCTGGGCATTGAAAGAGCTTGGTAAGAGTTGAATCTGCAACTATCGGGTAAATTTCGGATTCAGACTAGAAGCCAAAAAACGCGCCAAGTATAAGCCATAGCAAGCCGACTCGGCGAGCAGTTTCATTTACCCCACCCTGGCGCAGGGCGGGGGCCGCGTTTCTGTCTCAACTCTTGCAGCGTGTAGAGATAGTCATGCTCACGTTCCTGCGCTGAGTTGGCGTCACGTACGAAACCACGGGCCACGCGGCTGCGGTGAAAAGCCAACTCGCTGGCAATCTGGTTGTAACGCATTTGCGCTCGCCAGCATGAGAAACCGCCGGTCATCATCGCGTTCCACGACATGCCCATGCGGCCACGAATGGTGGAAAGCTTTTGATATTCAATCGGATCTATAAAACCTCTCTGATAATCCGGGTACAGGAACTGACTTACGACGCGACCTTCGCGACGCAACGAGAAGAAGATCACCATTAAGGTGATAATAAAGGCCGGCCCCATGATTAAGAAATAACCGGCGAAAAAGCCGGCCGCACCGCCAAAAGTGGCAGTTCCGTTCCACGTGGCATGGAGCAGAATTGCCAGCATGAATCCCAGGACTGGCATCACCACTTTGATGAAGCCGTTATTGGACTGACGTGACCAACCCAGGCCGATGCCGGTCATGCTGGTAAACAGGGGATGCGAGAAGGGCGCCGCCATGCCGCGGAGAATGAAAATGAACGTGAGCGAACCTGCGCCACCCTGGACTGCGCGACCGTAATACAAAATGTTCTCGGTCATCGCGAAACCAAGTCCCACCATGCCGGCATAGACAATACCGTCGATGATGCCGTCGAATTCGTCACGTTTCCAAAGAAAGAGGACGAGCAGAATGAAGGCCTTAGCGCTCTCTTCGACGATCGGAGCAGAGATCACGGCGCCAAAGTTTTCTCCAATCTGGACGCTCTGGGTTGCGGCAGTAACGATCGCTCCATTTATGGTATTGAGGATCATCGCGATGAAGACAGCTACCAGCGCTCCCCAGAGAAACGCGGTTGCCAACATCCACAACGGCTCTGACTCGTAGCGGTCAATCCATAAAAGCAGGATGACGTAGATGGGTACCGGCAGCGTGGCACAAATCATGCCTATAACTAATTCGACGAGACCCGTCTCGGACCCGATGAGTAGTAGCACAATGAGACCGAGCAGGGAGGCGATCATGAGCGCAAACACGCCTAAAATAATCTTCAGAGCGTTTTGGTGGCCTGAGGCCCTAATGGCGCGAGGCGCGTATGCTGGCGGGTAAGGTTGACTCATCAATATGCCAAAGTGATTGACCGGACGTGGCGCAGTATATCCACAAACCATCAAAGCGACCAGAGGAGAGATCATCCCAGTCGCGTTAAGTGCCCGCCAATAATGGAATAAATAGCCGCCAATAAAAGTGTTGCAGTTATAACTATTACTTGTTGCATTCCGCGAAGGTACAGTTTATGCTACGCCTGTTTAATCAACGCTGGCCAACGACCTTCTTCATGAAAAGCGGCGCCGACCCGCGTCCCCTGGCGAGAGTTTCACCGCACCGTTGGCGAGTCAGAGCTTCGCGCATAATTATTATTGCGAAATTATTGCGAAGACATTAATATTGCGCAACTTCGTACCAGAAAGGTCCCGCATGAATCTAACCGCCCAATTAACATCCCTTCGACAACAGACTGATGGCCTCAGCCCCGCAGAACAGGCCGCCTTATGCTGCGAGGTAGCTAAACAACTCGAGAAAGTCGGCGAGTATCACGCTGCCGCCGAGGCGATGGCTGAATTCTGGCCCGATCAAAGCGAGGATCCGAGAATCGAAAATCTGGATGCCGCCACGCAAGCAACTGTACTGCTGCGAGTGGGTAATTTGACAGGTTTCCTGGGTAGCGCTGATCAGGCAGCGGGCCGGCAGGAGAGAGCGAAGGACCTGATTACGCGAAGTGTCGAGCTGTTTGAGATGAGCGGCGATAACGTGCGGGCCGCCGAAGCTCGCGGCGATCTGGCGCTTTGCTACTGGCGCGAAGGCGCCTACGACGAAGCGCGGATCAACTTGCGCGATGCGTTAGGCCGCATCGGCGAAACTCGAGCTGACGTAAAGGCTGTGCTGCTGATTCGGGCAGCAATGGTCGAAGTGTGGACCAGACGGCTGCAAAATGGGCTTACATTCCTCAATGCAGCCGAACCGTTGGTGAACAGCACCGAAGATCATGCGCTCAAGGGCTCGTTGCATAGTGAATACGGTTTGGTTTTCCGCCGCTTAGCTGCTCCGGAGAATCGCGAAGATTATCTCGACCGGGCATTGATTGAGTATGCCGCAGCAAGTTTTCACTTTGAACAGGCGGGCAATGAACGTTATCAGGCTCGGATTGAAAACAACCTGGGCTATCTTTACTTTACGATTGGCCGTTACAAGGACGCGCACAAGCACCTCGATCGCGCACGCCACCTGTTTTCAAATTTGAAGGACGTTGGGCCGATGGCCCAGGTCGATGACACCCGCGCGCGCATCCTGCTCGCGGAAGACCGGCCCGCCGAAGCGGAACGGCTCATTCGCCAATCGATCAGATCGATCGAGCGTGGCGGAGAACAGGCACTGTTGGCCGAGGCCCTGACAACCTATGGCGTGGTTTTGGCACGATTAGGCCGTCACGCGCGCTCACGCGAATTGCTGGAACGCGCGATGGAGATCGCCGAGACCGCAGGCGACCGCGAGGGCGCCGGCCGGGCCAATCTGAGCATCATTGAGGAACTCACAAACCAAACATCGGCGCAGGAGCTGGCGGCTCATTTCTCCGCCGCCGCCTCCCTTTTGTCTGACTCACAAGAGCCGGCGATGTCGAAACGGCTAATCAACAGCGCGATGCAGGTTATCGAAGCTTTGACCTCGAGAAATCAGGAGCCGGAAATTCAGACCACCGGCTGGGAAGGTTTCTC
>AP72_2010_repI_A001DRAFT_1000311_pt1 | contig 11031 bp, 8 predicted proteins | sample AmaPasrepliIA001_FD_9535 | JGI IMG/M metagenome (IMG submission 9535)
CGCCCTCCGGTGATCGCTGCCGAAGTGCCGGCTGGTCCCGCACCAATCACAACCAGATCGAAGATCGTTCCCGAATTTAAACTTTCCACAAAATGAGTCCGAGACGCTGAAAGTAGTGTTGGTAAATTTCAAAAGAAGCGGCTGACGTCTTCTCAGCCAGCGCCGAAATCTCGGCTGGCGTGTAAGCCCTCCGAACCGAGGCTGGAGCGTCGTTTCGCGTAAGCCGGCTCCGATAGGTGAAACGTCCCGCGTAGGCGACAAACCAATGGAAGAGATTCCGGCGCAAATCGCTGGCGATCACTGCCCATTTTGCAACTCGCAAAGCCTCATTGAAAAAGCTGATCACCTCCGCCGGCTCCAGATGATGGCAAAAAAGGTTGCAGCCGACGACATCGAAGCTCTCGGAACCAAAAGGCAATTGCAAAGCATCGCCGGCGACCTTTTCGAGTGCGGCACCGCTCCCGATCATATGTGAGACTGCCCGATCGAGTACCGTTGCTTTCATCAGCAGGCCTTCTTTTCCCAAACCGACCCGTGCAGATTCCGCGACGTCGCCGGTTCCGCCAGCAACATCGAGAAACGAGAGGGATTGGACCTGGTTTCTCGATACGATCTTCTTCAACAGAAAAGCAATGCTGCGAAAACCACCGAAGTTTTGATTGAAGCCGCGAAGATCGCGCAGGGTGTCGCGAATCTCTTCCGGAGTTCCCAGATCCTCGTCGAGCAGCTCCGGTGTGACGACTCGTTGCATTCGTACTAAACCTTGGCCAGTTCTTCTTCCAGCAACTGTTTATTGTAGAGATCGGCGTAGTAACCATTGAGCGCTAATAAGTCTTCGTGAGTGCCGAGTTCTACGATCTCTCCGCCATGTAGGACGGCGATCTGATCGGCTGCTTGCACCGTCGAGACGCGATGCGAGATGAAGATCGTCGTGCGTCCCTGCATGATCTCGCGCAGATGATTGAGAATGCGCTCCTCGGTGTACGTATCGACGCTTGAGAGTGCGTCATCGAGAATGAGGATGCGGGGATTGCGAATGATCGCGCGCGCAATTGCGGTTCGCTGCTTCTGTCCTCCCGACAAGGTTAAGCCTCGTTCGCCGACGACCGTCGCGTAGCCTTGCGGAAATCCGTGAATCTCCTGTGCCAGGCTAGCGGCCTGTGCTGCGGCTTCGACATCTTCGTCGCTGCTGTTTTCAGTACCGAAGGCAATATTGTCGCGAATGCTCGTACTGAACAAAAAAGTCTCTTGTGGAACGAATCCAATGTTCTTGCGCAGAGTTTCGAGAGGAAAATCGGTGATCTTTCGACCGTCAATCAGAACCGATCCTTCGCGTGCGTCATAAATGCGAGGAATCAAGCTGACCAGAGTGCTCTTGCCTGAACCTGTTGGACCAACAATCGCAAGGCTCGTTCCTGCGGGAATCCGAAGATCCATTCCGCGGAGCACTTCGCCGCCTGTCGCATAGCTGAACGTTAAACCTCGGAATTCGATGTGGCCATCAATTGCTGCGACCTCTTTCAGATCTGGAGCGACGCGGTCGTCAGTAACTTCAGGACGTTCGAAGAAGATCTCGTTGATTCGTCCCAGCGAAGCTGTGCCTCGCTGGAAGATGTTGATTACCCAACCAAGCGCTATCACTGGCCACGTGAGCTGGACCATGTAGGTGTTGTAAGCAACGAAGTCGCCAACGTTCATGCGGTGCAACAGCACTTCTCTTCCGCCGAGCCACAGCACGAGGATGATCGCCAGGCCCAGCAACATTTCCAAAGTGGGCCACAACATGCCAATTAGACGGACTAGCTTTAGACTGCGAGCTATGTATTCACGATTCGCGTTCTCAAATAGCTCAATCTCTGGTTCCTCCTGTACGTATGCTCGAACTAAACGCGCACCCGAGAAGTTTTCTTGTGCTCGAGCGGAAATATCAGAGAAGGTGGCCTGGATGCGTTCGAAGCGTTCATGAATTCGTCGTCCAAAGTACTGAACCAGGATGCTGGCCGCCGGCAGCGGGAGAAACGCAAACATCGTCAGCCGTGGGCTGATCTTCAGCATGAATGCTAACGCTCCCGCGGTGAACACGATCGTGTTGGCCGTGTACATGATCGCGGGACCAAGCAGCATACGCACGGCATTCAGATCGTTGGTGGCGCGCGCCATGATGTCTCCCACTCGCGTGCGCTGGTAATAAGCGTAGGAAAGAGATTCGAGATGGCGAAAGAGGTCGTTGCGCAGATCGAATTCGATCTCGCGCGAGATACCGATCAGTATCCAGCGCATCAAGAACTGAAAGACACCTTTCGCCAGCGCGATGCCGACTAACGCGAGCGAATAGGTGACAATCTTGTGTTCGGTGATTCCTTGATTTAAGTCATTGATCGCACGTCCGATAACCTGTGGAAAGAAAATCCAAATCAGGTTGTTGAACAGAAGCACCAACCCGCCCCAGAAAAACTGGACGCGGTATTTGTAGACGTAAGGCTTGAGTGGGTCGAGCTTCTTGAACATGACCAGAACAATTAGACGTAGTTAGACGACAGCAGGCTTCAGCGAAAAGTCATGTCGGGACTTTCAATATGAAATAGCCGCCGGCAAGAGCAAAGATCACGTCTGGAGACCAGGCTGCCAGAGCGGCCGGCAGTTGATTCACATTGCCCATTGCCTCGAATAATCCGCTGGTAACCCAATAGACGACGGCGATACCGATAGCGGTGGCCACACCGCGCAACGCACCCTGGCGTCCTGCCGAAACAGCAAACGGGATGGCCAGGATCGACATTACCAGCGTGATCAGTGGGAATGAGAGTTTCCGATACAGCTGCACCCTTAGCCGCACTACATCGAAGCCTCCTTGTTCCAGTTCCCGTATATAAGCTTTCAGCTCGTCGAAGTTCATTTCGGAATACTGCTTCACTTCCTTTTTGAAGTAGTTCGGCGGCTCGTCAACATCGGCGAATGTTCTCACGTCGAAGGTCTTGTAATCATGCACTTGGGTCGACGTCAGCTCCCGAACCCAGCCCTGCTCGAACACCCACTTCTTTAATGATTCGTTCCAAAAAACGCGCGAAGCAAAGGTGCGCTCGGTCAGAGCGAAAGTAACTGGGTCAATGCTGAACACAGACAGATTCGCAAATTGGTTCCGCTCGCTGTCGAAGAATTCGTAGTAATAAATCTCGTGATGCGCTCCGAAAATCCACTTTCGTTGCGGATTCAGGTAGGTCTGCGCAGGCTTCCCTTTGATTTCGTTGCGAAGTGCGTCCTGACGCTTATTTGCATGCGGTAGATAAAACTGATCGAACAAGAACAGAGCAAAAGACAAGGCGGCCGCGATTGCGACCACAGGCACAATCAGCCGATAGAGACTGATACCAGTCGCTTTCATTGCGGTTAGCTCGTTGGATTTTTGCAGAAGCCCAAAAGTCACGAGCACCGCAATGAGCACGCTGAGTGGCGTCATGAGGTAAATCATCGACGGAATCACGTTCAGCAGATACTCCCCGACAGTAACGAGCGCTACGCGATTTCTGATGATGTCGCCAAGTAATTCAAAGAATGTGAATACCAGAGTTAAGACCACGAATGTGGAAAGAATCAGCCCGAGGTATTCCAGGAATTGGCGCAGCACATAATCGTCAAGGATTTGCGGAAACCGGGAACTTCCCTTCCGGAGCGGCGATGCGCTGATTGACGCTTGTGCCTGAGATTTTTCGCGAAAGAATTTTTTCGAGATATCGCTCCAGGCGATGCGAAATGAAATGACATCAATGGTCGATTGCTGCACTCGTTTCAAAAGCACGAGTCCGGCAAGTGCGAACAAAATGTCAGCACTCCACACTCCCAGAGCCGGAGGCACCTTACCCTGTCTCGCGAATGCGATCCCGGCACTCAGCGAAAAGTAATACAGAAAAACCAGCAGAATCGTGAGCACGAATCCTGTGGACTTGCCGCCCTTTTTGGATGAAGCGCCCAGAGGAATTCCAACCAACATCAGCACCAGGCAGGAGGCAGCGAGTGCTAGTCGTCGATGAAATTCGATCCAATACCATCGAGCTCTTGCCGGCACTTCGGTACGTGCTCGGTACAAAAGCTCGCTAGATTTGAGTTCCGCAGCGGGTAGCAAGTCTCGAGACGGCGGAGGACCGGCAGCGGGTAGCGCGATGGGAATATCAGTCTGATCGAATGTGGAGATCGTGTATTGATCAGGGTTCTTGGGATCGGTCTCCTGCTGGCTTCCATTCTCGAGATGCATGCGCATTGTGTCGTCTTCCGTGACGACTACTGCGCGCTGAGCTAAGGTCACCTTGGGCGCAGCAGGATTGCTGATGTCCGCAAGAAAGACGTTCTTCCACAACGCGGCGCCTGAAGCGGGTTCCACATCCTGCACGTAGAGCACATATCCCTTCAGATCTTCATAGAAGACTCGCGGCTGAACTTCAAAGGAAATCTGGGAGGTCTTTAGCGAGTTCTGAAGGTTCGCTAATGCTGCAGCCGACCTTGGCGCAAGAACGACGTTGTTCAGAAGTGCAATGGCGAAAGCGCCAAACGCAAAAATACTGATTATGCCGACGAACCTCCAAGCACCGACGCCGCTGGCTCGCAGCGCAGTGATTTCGCTATCGGCCGCCATCCGCGACAGGCCAATCAGAATTCCGACCAATACGCCCATTGGCAAAGTGAAGGTGAGGGCCGTCGGAATCGTGAGGAAGAAAATCTCGGCGACACTCGGAATTGGCGCACTATTGCGGACCACCAACTCCAGAATCCTTCCCACATCGCGCATGAATATCACAAACGTAAACAGCGCCGCGCCGATTACGCCGTGGGAAAACACTTCCCACAGAATGTAGCGAGTGAGGATCTTCATGTTGCCGATCTAAGAAAAGTCTAGCATCGCTTTCCACAACCTCCCGAGGTGAGACTCTGGAAGCTTAATTACACTAAAGAGCAATGCCCGCGATTCGTCTTATTTTCCTTTGGCACATGCACCAGCCTTTTTACAAAGACCTGGTCACAGATGAGTACCGGCTTCCGTGGGTCAGGATGCATGCACTGAAGGACTACTACGGCATGGTGAAATTGCTGGATGAGTTCCCGCGTGTTCACCAGAATTTCAACCTGGTTCCGTCGCTCATCGTGCAGATTGAGGACTATGTTGCGAAGAAGGCAAAGGATCCGTGGCGAGACTTGATCGCGAAGCCGGCAAGCGAGTTTACTGAGCGTGACAAACAGTTCGCCCTAACTTACTTATTTCAGGCCAACCACACGCATCAGGTTGGCAGATACCCTCGGTTTCTTGAGTTGTTGCAAAAGCGAGCTCAATACGAGTCCATTGAGCAAGCTGTTCAGCACTTCAACACGCAGGACCTCACCGACCTTCAGGTCTTGTCCCAACTCGCATGGTTCGACGAGTTCTTCCTGGATCATCCGCAAGTTGCGGAACTCATTGAGAAGGGCCGAGACTTTGATGGCGCAGATCTGGACGCTTTGTTTGAAGCTGAAGATCGCCTTCTTGCCAGCGTTATACCCGCCTACCGTGATGCCGCTGCTCGCCGAGAAATTGAACTGTCCACGACGCCTTTTTATCATCCGATCCTTCCCCTTCTATGCGATACGAGCAACGGTCGCATAAGTAGTCCGGGACTACCCCTTCCCCGCCGACGCTTCCTGCAAGCGAACGACGCCCTTGAGCAAATGCGGCGCGCAGTGGAGTTCCATGAGCGAACGTTTGGCCAACGCCCTGCCGGTATGTGGCCCTCGGAAGGAAGTGTCTCTGANGAGGTGCTTAAGCTTGCCCAGCAGGTTGGCCTGAAGTGGCTTGCGACTGACGAAGGCGTTCTTGGGCGCTCAACGCGCAATTTCTTCGAGCGCAANTCGGCTGGGCAACTGACACCCGATTCAGCCCAACGCCTCTACCAGCTTTACCGCTATGGAGATGACCGGGATGGAGTCTCCCTTTTATTTCGCGATCACAATCTATCTGACCTGATTGGATTCGTTTATTCCGGTCTGCCGGCGAAGGACGCAGCAACGCATTTTGTGAAAAGCATCAAGGCATCTGCGCATCCAGTGCTTGCCAGCGGTCGAGATGCAATCGTTCCCATCATTCTCGATGGGGAGAACGCTTGGGAGCATTTTCCCGGTTCCGGCCGCGAATTTCTGCGACGGCTGTATCACGCCATCGATACTGATCCGCAGATCGAGCCGCTCACGATTTCAGAGGCGATTGAGCNGACTCCCAAAGCGACTTCGCTCAACTCGCTAGTTCCCGGCTCATGGATCAATGCCAACTTCAATGTGTGGATCGGTGCGTCGGAAGACAATTTGGCCTGGGACTATCTCGCGGAGGCCCGCGATTTCTATGAACGAAATTCCCAGAATGCCAACGATAAGAATCGACGACTCGCCTANGAGGAACTACTCATCGCCGAAGGAAGCGACTGGAATTGGTGGTATGGTCCTGAGCACCATTCAGCGAACGATCGCGATTTCGATGAGCTCTATCGGAATCACCTGGCGAATGTGTATCGCCTCCTTGGTGCGAATCCGCCCGACTATCTCCATCACCCAATTTCCGCCGAAACCATTGGAAAGACCCGAACCATTCCTCAGACAGCGTTCATTTCGCCCCAAATCAGCTCACCAAGTGTCGGGTACTTCGATTGGCTAGGGGCAGCCAGCTTCACCGCCGACCGTCGTGGCTCCTCCATGCATGGCAAAAGGTTTCTTCTCGAGCGCGCTTATGCCGGCATTAACGAAAGCGATTTCTTCTTCAGGCTAGACCTCGCCGAGGAATTGTTGGGAACACACCAAATTGAGACTCGCATCGAAGTTCAGCCCACAAGATCGGACCACACAAGAGACAGCTTCATCGCCAAGTTTCAGTTAGTCGACAGAAAGCTGCTTCGGGCGGAGATCAGTCGAAGTAGCCGCAGCGAGACTAATGGCGACGTCAGGGATCGGGCCAGCAAGCAGGTCGAAAGCAGCTTTGAAAGAATTCTCCGCGTAAAAGTTCCACTAGCCTCCTTGGGCGCCCAATTCGGAGATACTCTTCTACTCCGCTTTACCATCCTGCGAGAACAGCTCCCGCTGGATTCGTTACCAACTCAGGGATGGATAGAACTGCCCATCGTCGCCGAAGAGCAGATGCTCGAGACTGGTGATCAAGTTTGGTAATTCGCGGTGAAGCTAGCTTGTAACAACGGCGGGAACGACAAACCTGCGTACGTCCGAAAAGATCTGCTCTGAGTTGATAGGACGCAACGAAATAAGATGAGTCTCACTGTCCGTGATGAGTTCCAAATTGGTGTTATCCAACTTGCTCACGCGTACGATTGATGGGGCCAGTATTGTGACAAATACGTACCGGGAGTGCCCCTCCCCTCTCAACAGCTACTGAAATGGCTGGTTCTTTCTGTCCGTAGTAGAGGGAACGCCAGCCGCGAATCTCAGGGTCAGTCCCGGACGATACATTTCCGCCAATGACCAATGAAGCTGTATTCGGCTGCTCAGTGTGAATAGAGCATCGAAATGCGCCGGACGGAGTTTGCAATTCCAGGCTAAGTTCGTCGGGTACCCATGTATGTGGATAGTGTGCGAATAACCTCTGCACTCGGACACGTCCGCGGAAACTTCCGTAAACATCGTCGACCACTACCCAACAATCCTGGTCAGCTATCCAGAATACTGAACGCCGGTGCGTCGCCCGCAGGCTCTTGTATCCTGTATGCCAAGTTTCAACCGCTCGACCCGAATCTCCCAATTCGTACTCTCGCCAGTGCTCTAGTACAGAAGGTAAGCAACCGAGAAGCGACTCGACTCCCACACAAATTTCACGTCATGGATCTTCTCGATATCGATTTCTGACCAATGACTACCATCGGGCACGCGAGTTCCATCCAACGCGTTAAAGTGCCAGCCAGGTGGAAATCCAATCGGGAGGCATAGGTTAAGAGAAGAAAGGCCAGTCCCCGCCTAAAACCCGATTAGCTTGTTCGCATACCTGGTCTTTCGACCTTGGAGTCGCAAGTTGGTTGCTATTGAAGAAAAATCTCTTGGTGAATGCCCGACTCNTGGGATTTTCTCTTGCATCGGGAGCGATAAAATCCCAATTTCCTNCTNGGAGGCGTCTTTTTAGAATCCCGGACCTTTTCTGTGCCGCATAGTTCAACCGTTTAAGAANCCATTTCGGGCCGAGATCTCGCACAATTTTCCAGACCGCGGGAAGTGAGCGCATTGTGGTCTGATTCGATGTCGGAATCGCCCTGCATTTTACAGGGTGATGCAACTCGCCTTAACGCATGCACTGGCCAATTGCTCATTAGGTGACCGGAAAGCACTCTAGTACACTCTTCGCGCGAATCGATCGGAGCCTGACTTATGGTGAAGAAATCGCACGTTCTGCTGTATGTTGCTCTCGTCGCGTTGTTCAGCCTGCCCTGGTACCTGCTCGTCATCCACACCAAGGAACTGGGAATCGGTCAAGGAAGAGTGGTACACACGCTGATGTGGTCTCCAACGTTGGCTGCGTTGCTCACGTGCTATTTCGGTGGTCTAAGTTTTTCCTCGCTCGGCTTTAAATGGCCCAAATTACGTTACATCGAATTAGGGTATGGCTTGCCTATCCTGTATGCCCTGATGGCCTATGTCCCGTTTTGGATCGCTGTTCGTGGCAGTTTCAATCTGGAGGCTTACGCAAATTCGAGTGCAGCGTCTCTCGATCTGCACAGCGCATGGCCGGCGCTGCTGCTCAACTTGTTTCTTCTCCTGGGATACGGAGTCATTAGCGGAACAACCTCGGGCCTCGGCGAGGAAATCGGCTGGCGCGGTTTTCTCTTTCCCTCGCTGCTCAAGCTTGGTGGGCCAGTGAGTGCCGTTTTTGTGTCCGGACTCATCTGGGCTTTCTGGCACTACCCAGGAATTCTTGGATCGAATTACAACTCAGGCGGACCGGCATGGGTTGCCGTCGTCTGTTTCACTTGGATGGTGATCTCCGGCGCGGCAATCTTCGGGTGGCTTCGTGTGAAATCAGGCTCAGTGTGGCCGGCCGCGATCGCTCATGGAAGTCATAATCTCTTTATCCAACAGATTTGCGATCCCTTGACCCGTTCGTCGAAGGCTGAGGCGATATGGACTACGGAGTTCGGGATTCTTCTGACGATTACAACTACGATTATCGCGTTGATTTGCTGGCTTAAGTATCCTCCCCAATTGGACGGAGCAAACGCAATGGTTCACTCTGAGTTCGTGATCGAAGGAGCCATAAAGTAAGGCAACAACGGCGAGACTGCAAGCACGCCAACAAGATTCACTTTACAATTACGCGCATGCGACGATCCCGATTCCCCGCTTTTCTCTTGGGTCTCATCATTGGCCTTGTCATCGTTCCAATTTCTGTCTACAGCTACTTCCGCTACGGATTTGCTCCGGTCGCGACAGGAGCGGCAGCCATGCCCTTCGAGAAAAAGTTTGCTCGCATGGGATTACACGCCAGAATGGACAAGGAATATCCGCGAACCGCTCCCATTCAGGGAAGCGATGAGAATTACGCTGCTGGAGCTCACATTTATCGCGAGCACTGCGCCGTGTGCCATGGCACGGTGGGACAACAGATAACAGCGATTGCTAAGGGGATGTATCCCCGACCACCGCAACTTCTCGATCCAAAACACATGGTTACGGACGACCCGCCGGGCGAGAGTTATTGGAAGGTCTCCAACGGAATACGGATGACTGGTATGCCATCGTTTCATGCATCGCTCTCGGACACACAAATCTGGCAGGTTAGTCTCATGTTGGCAAACGCCGACAAGCTACCCGCAAGCGTGAACTTGATCTTGGCTCAGCCTCTGCCGGCGGATCAAGCAGCTACCGCCACAACTGCCGCTGGGAACGTGCATCATTGAGCTACTTGCGCAACAGGGCTGCCAGTTCCGTTAGTTCCTGGCGATTCAGGTCGGAGACTGCGCAATAGTACATTCCACCCTGCCGCCACTCGACGAGATTGAAGCCCTGTTGCGTTGTTGCTCGCGGTTCTTCCTCTGCCTCTGAGCTAGGCCAAGTAAATACATTGATCACGTGCTTGCGCCGCTGATAAACGATGGCAGCAGCAGTATGCTGGTCCAGATACTCGAGTCGTCCACCGACTAATTCAAATCCGTCGGCTGAGAGATCGCGAACCAGCGGCGAGAAGTCGAGCTTTCCCGTGAACCAGGGCTTTACCGTGTGCTGATCGGATGTGACCACGTCGGTTAAGTGACTGGCCATCAGGGAACGTACGTGGTTAGCAACTACTTCGTTGTTCAATCCGCGCTGTGAACGCTGAGTGACATCAATCACAAGCGCGACGGAAGCAAGCAGGAAGAGAGCGGCGACCAGCGCCCAGCTCCAGCGTGGCATGCGGCGCCGAACGACCGTGGCTGGCTCCGGCTCTGCCTCACGCCGAAGTTCGTTCAACAAACGTGACCGAAATTCCTCGGAGGATTGATACCTTAAGTTCGCTGACTGTACACCTTCACGGAGGGCTCGGTAGCTGGCTATCTCATTCGCGCAGTCGCCACACTCGGCGAGGTGGTCTTCCAGTTCCATACTGCGGACGAGATCGAGTTCGTCGTCGAGATAGGCATGAAGGAGGTTGCGCTGCGCGTGATTAGCCATTTTGCTTCGCCTCTATTCGTCTTTCCCCGGCGATCAACTGACGCAACATACTGCGGCCGCGGGATATTCGCGACATGACGGTTCCGAGCGGCGAACGTGTCACCGCAGCGATCTCCTTGTAGGAAAGTTGTTCAAGCTCGCGCATCAATATGACTTCCCGGAACTCCGCCGGCAGATTCTCGATGGCCCGGCGGACCTGATTGGCCGTAGCTCGACGAAGAAATTCTGACTCCGGCGTAAGAGCCGATTCAATGTTGGTGTGCAGCCGTTCGTCGAACTCCGCCGCATTCTGGTCTGGCACGTGCCGCCGAACCCACGTGAGATAAGTGTTGCGTACGATGGTCAGCAGCCATACCCGCGCATCTTCGCCACGAAAAG
>AP72_2010_repI_A001DRAFT_1000312_pt1 | contig 11025 bp, 5 predicted proteins | sample AmaPasrepliIA001_FD_9535 | JGI IMG/M metagenome (IMG submission 9535)
ATGCCGGCGTCACTCGCCATGCGAGCGGCTATTGGAGAAATCAGGACCCGTCCCGTCGCCGCGGCGGGCGCCGGATGTCCGTCCGAGCTGACACGGGCCCCGGTGTCGGCGCGCGCTGCTTCCCTGGCGTCGACTTCGACGCCGCCGGCTGCGTCTGATTCCGGCAACGCGCTGGGAGCTTCGGCGGCTGGCTCTGGTTTCGGCTGGGCAGTGGTTTTTAATAATTCCGAAATGTCTTCATCAGGGTCGCCGATGATGGCGATTGGCTGTCCCAGCGGCGCGCTCTCACCTTCATTGATGAGGATCTTGCGCAGCACTCCGTTCGAGAGTGCCTGCATCTCCATAGTGGCTTTGTCAGTATCGATCTCGGCGAGCGGCTCGCCCATCGAGACCTTATCGCCTTCTTTTTTGAGCCAGCGAGCGAGCTGTCCTTCCTCCATCGTAGGCGACAGCTTCGGCATGACGACTTGAGTGGCCATTATTAGTAGTGGTCCGTAGTCAGTAGCCCGTGGTCAGTTGTTACTTGGCCGATCGAGAGATAACCGGCTGACAACTCACTACGGACAACTGACGATTTACAAATACGAAACTTCTTTCACCGCAGCGACGATGTGGGCGACGTCGGGAATCGCCAACTGCTCGAGATTCTTGGCGTACGGCATCGGCACGTCAGCGCCGGAGATGCGCTTTACCGGCGCATCCAGATAATCAAAAGCTTGTTCGGTGATTTCGGCGCTGATTTCGGCGCCCACGCTGGCGAACGGATGCGATTCTTCCGCTACCACCGCGCGATTGGTTTTCTTTACCGACTCGACGATCGTCCTGATGTCGAGCGGGCGAATGGTACGCGGGTCGATGACTTCGCAGGAGATGCCTTCTTTCTCAAGCTGTTCGGCTGCCTGTAACGCAACCGGAACCATGAGAGAGCGAGCGACAATCGTCGCGTCCTTGCCTTCGCGTTTGATTTCGGCCGCGCCCAGCGGAATTGTGAAATCCGCATCCTCGGGCACTTCACCTTTCATGCCGTACATGCGTTCCTGCTCAATAAAAATGACTGGATCGTCATCACGAATGGCACTCTTCAAAAGACCCTTGGCATCGGCCGGGGTGGACGGCATAACCACCTTCAATCCCGGAAAGTACGCGTACCACGATTCCAGAGCCTGCGAGTGCTGCGACGAGACCTGATAAGCGGAACCGCCTGGGCCGCGAAACACAATCGGTATTTTGAACTGGCCGCCGGACATGTAGCGCATTTTGGCGGCCGAGTTGATAATTTGATCCGTGGCCAGAATAGAAAAATTGAACGTCATGAATTCGATAATCGGGCGCAAACCGGCCATTGCTGCCCCCACACCCAGTCCCGCGAATCCCAGTTCGGTGATCGGCGTATCAATAACGCGCTTGGGACCGAATTCATCCAGCAACCCACGCGTAACCTTGTACGCTCCCTGGTATTGGGCAACCTCTTCGCCCATCAGAAACACTGAACTGTCGCGCGCCAGCTCCTCTTTCAGAGCCAGGTTCAGAGCATCACGCATTGTCATTACGGCCATTAGTTTTTATTCGCTGGGGTTTATCGGATTTGCGTAAACGTCGGTGTAGAGCTCTTGCGCATCGGGCAGCGGACTCTGGTCAGCAAACTTAACGGCGCGATCAACTTCTTCTTTGATCTGCGCCTCAATCTCGTTGATGTCGTTATCGCTAATCAGGCCTCGATCTTTAAGGGTTTTGGTGAATACTTTAATCGGATCACGTTCCTGATATTTTTCAATCTCGGCGCGGGTCCGATAGTTGCCGGGATCGGACATCGAGTGCCCCATATACCGGTAGGTACGAGCCTCGAGCAACGTCGGCAGCGATTCCTCGCGCGCCCGCTTGACCGCACGCTCAACCGCGGCGCGCATCTTCAGGACATCCATGCCGTCGACGGCTTCCGAAGCCAATTCATACGCACAAGATTTCAGCGCGACGTTTTGAAACGACATCGCGCGCTCGAGCGAAGTCCCCATGCCGTACATATTGTTTTCGCAAATGTAGATGCATGGCAGCTTCCAAAGCTGTGCCATATTGAGCGATTCGTGGAAAGCTCCCTGATTCACGGCCGCCTCACCAAAGAAACACAGGGTTACCTGATCGGTTTCCCGGTACTTGCTCGCAAAGGCCACGCCTGTCGCGAGAGGAATTTGTCCGCCCACAATCGCGTGCCCGCCGAGGAAATTCAGATCCGCATCGAACAGATGCATCGAGCCGCCTTTGCCGCGCGAACAGCCGCCCGCCTTGCCGTAAAGCTCGGCCATTACAGCTTGCGGTGAGACTCCCTTTGCGATTGCCTGTCCATGTTCGCGATAACTGGTAAGCACGTAATCGTCGGGTCGCAAAACAGAGATGGCGCCGACCGCCACGGCCTCCTGGCCGATATAGAGGTGGCAGAAGCCGCCGATTTTCCCGAGACTGTAGGACTCGGCGCACTTTTCTTCAAACCGCCGGATCAGGATCATCTGGTGGAGCATTTTCACCAGCGTGTCGCGATCTTCCTGCGGTTCGGTTTCTGAGTCTTGTGGACGATCCAGGATGCCGGCGCCCGTGGGTGAGGATTTGGCCTGGCTCCGCTCGGTTGATTGACTAGTCATCGATTCGTATTGGTGACCTAATGTGAATCGGCCAGCGTCAGCTGGCCTGCAACGCGGTACGACTTGAACCAATCGATTATACGCGAGACCTCGAAAGGGAACAAAACCCGCAATCGAGAAAGTGGCACGGGCGTCCCGCCCGTGAATCACGCGCAAGATGCGCGTGACACCATTAATACGCGTGACACCATTAATAAAGGCACGTCAGCATGCGACGTGCCCTCGTTGTAAGTGCTGAATTCTTGCTTAGGTGTAGTGGTCGATACGCGCCGGCGTAGGCAACGTCGAGAGGTTATGAAGGTTCTTGCGCGAATGTTTGTCGCGCTGCATATTTCGGGCCGCCGCAGTCAACAATTCTTCGGTTGTTTCACCGTCGCTCGGAAAACACGCGACTCCGATACTGATTCCCACCTTTATCTGTTTTCCCGCTCGCACCGAGAATTCATGGTCCGAAACGGCTTTGACGATACGATCAGATACGCCCTCAGCCATGACCTGTGAGGCCATCGGCATGATGGCCACAAACTCGTCGCCGGCATAGCGTGAGAGAATATCCATCTGCCTAAGTTGCTTGCGAATTACGCACGCGAGGCTCGCCAGCAACCGATCACCAATCGCATGTCCATACCGGTCGTTGATTTCCTTGAAGTCATCAACATCCATGCTGATTACCGAAAGCGATTCACGTCCCAGGCGTTCGCATTCAGCCAGTCGCTGTTCCAGCATCATATAGAAACCACGGGCGTTGGGTAACTCAGTCAGCGGATCCGTCAGCGCGCTTTCCTTCGTCTTCTCAAACGTAAGCGCGTTGTTGAGGGCAGACGCTGCATGCTGGGCAACCGACTCTAACAACCGCACGTGCTCGGTGGTGTATGAGGTCCGGCCCTTCGAATAAAGCGCGATGGCGCCGAAAGCCCCATCTTCGCGAATGAGTGGAGACACCAGCACGCCACGATAAGCTTGAGCGATATCATCGGGCAAGCCGACCATGTCGAGTTCAGGTGACGAGTTGCACATGGAGCGGGCATTGGCGATTACCCAACCGGTAATGCCGTCACCTACGTTGATTCTGCGCAGGCGGAATAGATCCGAATGATCGCCGACCACGTGCATCGCGATGGCCTTACCGGACCGCTCTTCAACAATAAAGATAACGCAGGTCTCGAATGGAACGATCGCCCGCAGCTTGTTTGACACCAGCGTGACAGTGTCGTTCAGATTCAGTGACGATCCGATTGTCTGGGCGATTTCGTGCAGGGCGAAAACTTCGCGCTGGGCTTGAGTAATCGACCGGAAGCCCTGGCTATCCTCGGGTGTGCCCAGAACGTCCGAGGCCAATCCGGCGTCAGGGCGGGTTTTCGTTATTAGATCGATATTCTCGGAAGCCACCTGCTCCTGGATGTCTTGATGGCCAATCAGAGCGTCGAATTCCAGTACGTGCTTGGCAAACAGCGCGACTACTTTCGGATCGAATGCGGTCCCCGACATTTTTTGCAGCAACCCCAGCGAATCTTCCCGCTTCATCCCCTTGCGATAGGGGCGGTCGCAACGGGTCGCGTCGTAGAAGTCGACTACCGAGATGATGCGGGCGACCAGCGGAATTTGATCCGCGCGCAGTCCCTTGGGATAGCCGCTCCCGTCCCATTTTTCATGGTGATAGCGAACGATGTCTTCGACCGGATACGGGAAATTGACGCGCTTCAGAATATCGCCGCCAACGGTCGGGTGAATCTTCATTTTGGCGAACTCAGCTTCGGTCAATTTTCCGGGCTTGTTCAGAATGTACTCGGGAACCGCAAGCTTGCCGATGTCGTGCAGCAGTGCGCCCGCGACCAGCGCGCGCAATTCCATCTCTGAAACCTTCAACAACTTACCCATCTCAGTCGCGTAGATCTGCGTGCGGCGGACGTGACCATGCGTAGTTTGGTCTTTCGCATCGATGGCAATGGCCAAAGATTCGATAGTGTTCATGTGCAGGTCAGCGATCTCTTCTACGTACCGCAGTTGCTCCTTCTGGCCGCGGGTCACCTCAGTTACACGCTGTTCATTAAAGCGATAGAGCAAATGGATCAGGGTTGTGATCAGTGCGCCGACAAACAGAAAGGGGAAACCGCCGCCGTGAATGGCGGAAAGAAACATCGCGGCCGAGGTTACGCATGCGACTTGCATGATCAGAGTCCAGATCAGGCTCTCTTTCGAAAAGACGACGCGGGATTTACTCGAACCCATCGATGAAAACGCGACCGTGCCGAACGTGCTCAATGCATATTGCACCAGCCCGAAAACGCATAACGGGAACAGCAGCAAATCCAGGACCGCGCGGTCACCCACAGGAGCAGTGGAGCCCGAGATCGCCATCAGCACCAGCTTGTAGACGAGTGAAGCAACGAAGGTAGAAATTATCGAAACGCCGACTCCGAAGATTCGTGACCATTTGCCGGTAACGGAAGGTGACGCCATGTAGCCCACAATGCCTGCCAGGATTAGAGCCGGTCCAACGCTGTAGGCCGGAGGCGTGGCATACATTATGACGGCCAGAAAAATGAAAGTATCGGCAACTGACTTGTTCGTTTCGCTGCTGCCGTCGACGGTGACAACGGGAACCGTAAAGTGGCTTGATACCAGCGTAAGTGCAATCAGAACAACGAGAGGGGCCAACCCACTCCAACTGAATACAGGCAGCTGTACGGTGGAAATTAACCCAAACAGCAATATGACCCCCGCTACGGCGACGACTGCCGAGAGCAGCGACAGACTCTTCCAGTTGTACTTAGCCATGGAACTTTCCCGAGGAGTTTTGTTTTTGGGAGATTGCGCCAGGTGAGGCGGATTAGTTCTTTGCAGTGACAGACAAATGCCAACAGTGTTGGCCCTTCAGAGAATAGCGGGGCACAATCACCCAAGTCAACTGGTATTTTCAGCGTTTTTCGATGTTTTCACCGGCCTGCGGGGCTAGCGAGGGCTGGCCGCAGAGGAGGGTGAGGCAGCCGCTCTCATTTCCCGCGCCAATTCCGAAGAAGAAAACGCGGGTGAGCGACACGTATGGTCTTTGCAGACGTAAGCCGTTGGCTGCGTCTGAAGCGCGTTCCGGCCATTGAAAAGTGGTACCAGCGCCGCGGCGCGTTCGTAGGAATCCGTACACAGCGCGATGACGCGGTTAGGTAAGTAGGTGCGCCAGAGAGACTGGTAGAGTTCGCTGAAGCGTGGATCCGACGGTCGGCCCACAATCGCAATCTCCAGCGGCGAGGCGAGATAGAAATCGAGCGCAGTGAGGGCCAATCCAAAGGCCGAAGGAAAGCGCTGGATTTGGTCGGCGACCAGCCGAAGAATAGTCGTCGCTCGCCGGCGATAATCATCGTTACCGGTAAGTGCAGCCAGTTTTAGCAGCACCCGCGTCGCGAGCGAATTGCCTGACGGCGTCGCATTGTCTAGCCAATCTTTCGATCGCACGATCAGCTGTTCATGCGACTTTCCGGTGAAGAAAAAGCCGCCAGCCTCATCATCCCAGAATTGATCGATCATCTGCCCCGTCAGCCGGAGGGCATTTTCGAGCCAATCGAGTTCGCCGGTCACTTCGTACAATGCGGTGAGCCCTTCAATGAGGCTGCCATAGTCTTCCAGATATCCGTTGAGTTTAGCCTCTCCATTCTTCCACGTCCTGAGCACCAAACCATCGCGCTGCAATTCGCGCAAAACAAATCTCGCGTTCGCGCGCGCAACCTGCAGATAGTCATCACGGGAGAGCACCGCTGAGGCTTCAGCGAAACTCGTCAGCATTAGTCCGTTCCAGCCGGTAAGGACCTTCTCATCGCGTCCCGGCTTGATCCGGCGCTCACGAACTTCTAATAGTGTCCGGCGGCCGGACTCAATCGCCTTACGCGCCTCGTCGATACTGACCAAGTGTTTTCGGGCCACATCATCCAAAGAAGCGCTCACGTGCAGAATGTTCTTTCCCTCGAAATTCCCTCGCTCGGTCACGTCGTAGTAATCGCAAAAGATCGCTGCTTGCCGTTCGTCAAGCAGCTCAAGAACCTCGGCTTTGGACCAAACAAAGAATTTTCCCTCTTCACCTTCGGAATCTGCGTCCTGGCTCGAATAGAAACCGCCATGCGCATCGGTCATCTCGCGCACCACATAGTCGAGTGTTTCTTCGGCGATGCGGCGCGCGCCCTCGTCACCGGTTAACTGATAGAGGTGCAAATACAGTCTGGCCAGTTGCGCGTTGTCATAAAGCATCTTTTCAAAATGGGGCACCAGCCATCTCGCGTCGACCGAATAGCGGTGAAAACCGCCGCCGAGCTGGTCGTACATACCGCCTTCCGCCATTCTGGTGGCCGTATGCCGGACGATCGCCAGCGCCTCGTCATTGCCGGTGCGGTGGTACGCGTGGAGAAAGAACTCCAGCGTCATCGCCGGAGGGAATTTCGGCGCGCCGCCGAAGCCGCCGTTAGAGGCGTCGTAACTTCTGGCAATACGGCGATAAGCGCTTTCAAGAATTTCCGTAGTCAGCAACTCGCTTGATTCTTCGGCAAGTCCGGCGCGGCGCAACTCACCAAGCATCGAAGTAACCGTATTCTCGATTTGCTCAGGTTGTGCGCGATAGGCTTCGGCAACGCTCAGCAACACGCGCGGAAAGCCTGGTAGGTTGTATCTGTCGTGAGGCGGAAAATACGTCCCGCCGTAAAACGGAACGCCTTCGGGAGTAAGGAACATGGTCATGGGCCAGCCGCCATGCCCGGTCATCATCTGCACCGCAGTCATATAGATCTGATCGAGATCCGGCCGCTCTTCGCGATCGACTTTAATATTGATGAAATTTTCATTCATCAATCGCGCGATGTCTTCATTTTCGAATGACTCGTGTTCCATGACGTGGCACCAGTGGCACGCCGAGTAGCCAATACTGAGGAGGATCGGCTTGTTCTCAGCGCGGGCGCGCGCCAGGGCTTCTTCACCCCATGGGTACCAGTCGACGGGATTGTGCGCGTGCTGTAGCAGGTATGGACTGGTCTCGTTGATTAGCGCGTTAGTGTGCTTGTAGTCATTCACCCTTGATCGCTCCCGTGGCACGGGCGTCCCGCCCGTGCGAATCTGCACCCGCGCAAGATGCGCGTGCCACGCTTACCCTTTGAACCAGTACTTGGTAGCCTTCGCCCAAGGCGTATTGGGGTATCGACGATGAAGCAAATCGAACGCGGACTTAGACCAACGACCCGTTTCTTTATCGGTGCATCCATAGCGGGTAGATCTGACCGCGAGATGAAGGGCCTCGGGCGAACGCGGATCGTTAGGATTCGCGTCACTCCATTCGATCGCGATGCGGCATAAGTAATTTGGCGCCGTGCCCAGGGCTTGCACGGCGGCAAATTGGCGCGCGCCTGCGGCTTGAGTTGCCTTTAAGAAATCCGGCACGATGATCGGCCGTTTCTTGTTGCCCTCCTCTGGATCTTCTTCGGAAGCGGCGCCCGCTTGCGAGGTGGGCGGCTCAACACACCAGTAGTTATCGCGATAGCTGTCGATCTGGTCTACGGCCGTCGTGCGGCCGATTCCCGCCTGCACAAAGGGGCGCACGCCGGGGAACTTCAAACTCAGGAACGCGGCGGCAAAGCGCCGCGCTTCCGGCGTAGCCGCATGCTGATACGCCGCGAGAAACTCTTTCATCTGCGGATAGAACTCCTGCAACACCGCGCCAGCCTGGTTGGCAGTTACCTGTTCATCCAGCAGCGCGGCTCGGACGAATGCGGCCTGGGCCACATCCTTCCGCAAATTCGCCGGCAATATCTTTGAGTGCGCGGACTCATTAAATATTGAGACTGGCGTCACTTTGTTGAAAATATTTGCGGCGTCCAGGTCGAAAAAGAACTTCGCTCCATTGGCCGTTTGCGCAGCATCCTTTGGCTCCGACGGGATTTCGCGACCATCGTCGTTGTCGCTGAAACCTGCAGCCTCTCGTTGTGCGGTTTGCAGGAACTCGTCGAGGTTTTGAGCCAACAGCATTCGCTCACCCAGAAGAAGATTGACCGCGGAAACCGGCCAATGCTGCCTGTCACCGCTCAGGATGTTATCGAGTAACGCGCGCGCCTCCGACCGACGCCCTGTTTCTTTCAACAAGCGCACGCGGTGAAAAGACACCGATGGAAACGCAGGCGAAGATGGGCTTACGTCCGCGGCCGCGCTCAATAATTCGTTTACCCGGGGATTCTTCGCGTCGGCATTGATCATGGCGGCGACGAGCCAAACAACCGATTTGGTTTGCTCCCAGCGTTCGATCGAGTGCGCTGCCACGCCGGCCTCGTCGCTCTGGACTGCGATTATCCAATCAGTCAGGTCGTCCGACGCGATGCCGGGGGGCAACTGCGGTTTCTTGCCACTTTCGTCGTCGTCGCCGATAAATTTGTCGAGAAGTACGGTGTAATCCCAGACGCTTTGCTTGAAATTGTCTGCCGCATCCGTTTTTACAATCGTCCGCGCCAACTCATGCAGCTTTTCTTCCGGGTGCAGACGCAGACGTGCGAGATTGACCAGACGTTCCGCTGCGGGATGTGACAACTTTAGCGAAGGATTTTTTAGGATTGCATTCAATCGATCTTCCGCTTCGGCAAGCGGTGCTGCCGCATCCTGAGTTTTTTCCGCAAAACTGGCCTTGCGCAACATCGCCCGGGCGGCGAGGTAAGGCGAGATGATTCGATAGGGAGAGCTTTTGTCTTTCGCGATTGCATCAAACAGCTGTTTAGCCTGGTCGTAATTGGTCGCGTAGAAGCTGGCCGCGGCAGTTTGGTAGGCACGATCGGCGCGCACTAGTGGGTCCTGGTCCGCCGCGGGCTGAGGCACACGATTGCCTTCGTGACAGTTCCCAAAAACGATATCTTGTGCGGCCAGCCAATCGCGCACTTGATTACTGTCAGCGCCGTACTTTTTGATCCGCTCATCCAGTGTGGCGATCGCGGTTTGAAACGCGTCCGGTTGGCAATTCAGGAATTGTTCATAATCATTTGGCTTCTCATGATTACGGAACGTTTCAACCTCGGTAATTGCGTTCGCGCCAGGCACTTTCTTTCGGGCCTCAATCCAATTCCTGGTGGCTGAATCGTCCTGAGAGTCGCTCAGACTGAGGCGATCAGCCCAAAGGCTCTTGACCGCTTTCGCTTCGTTTTCACTCAAGGGGTTGCCCGAAAGCGCGCGATAAGCAACGGCCAAATAAGAGCGCGCCCAGCTTGGTGTAATAACGCCGAGCTTGCCGCCGGCAAACTGCTCGAGCGGAAAATCCGGATGCTTAGTGAAGACGAACATAGCATCAGTGAAAAACGGCCCACAGGCGCTGGTACGGGAAGGAAACAGGCAAAGGAATGAAACCGTCAATACCAGCGTGACAACTACTTTCCAAGTATGTTTGGGATTCATCTTAATTTAATACCAACCGGAGGACTCGAATCTGTGTTGCACGAAACAGCGGCGTCAGTTTACATCAAGAGGCGCCGTCTAAGTACCCCGAGCGCCAGCGAGGGGTTGTAAGGTGAGCCGTTCACTGAGTAGCTCGAGCAATTGATCCCCTCGCCGGCGCTCGGGGTACTGAACAGTCGCGCATTCCTGCCTGGCGGCTGATTCAACTAGTTTTCGATTGCGCCTGAGCGGTCTGCTATACTCACGAAACTGAATGGTGATTCATTTTTTATATGGAACGTGAAAGTTTAGAAATGGACGTGGTGTTTGTCGGCGCCGGCCCGGCGAACCTTAGCGGCGCACTGCATCTGTCTACTTTAATCACCCGGCACAATTACAAGAATGCGAACTCCCTTGGTGAGATCCAAATAGCAGTCATCGAAAAAGGCGCGTCGGTAGGAGCGCATATTCTTTCGGGCGCAGTCATGGACCCTCGCGGCCTGGCGGAACTGATTCCTGATTTCAAAGAGAGGGGCGCGCCGCTGGAATCGGAAGTCAAAGAAGATCAGTTTCTCTATCTCACGAAAAACCGTGCGATTCGCTCGCCTATTAATCCGCCGCCGCTGAACAATCATGGTTATTACATCGTTTCGCTCAACCGTCTGACGGCTTGGCTGGGTGAGCAATGTGAAGCTGCGGGCGTGAACATCTTTCCTGAATTTCCGGGAGCCGACTTGCTTTACGCCGAAAAGGATCGCGTGATTGGCGTGCGCACCGGCGACAAAGGCATAGACAGAGAAGGGAAGGCGAAGAGCAATTTCGAACCTGGTGTCGATCTGCTCGCGAAAGTAACCGTGCTCGGCGAAGGGGTACGTGGTTCGTTAACTAAGAAGTTGACCCAGCGGCTCGGACTTGATGAAGGCCGCGAGCCGCAGGTTTACAGCCTGGGCGTGAAGGAGCTTTGGGAACTGCCCGACGATCGTTATCCGGCTGGACGGGGGACGCACACCCT
>AP72_2010_repI_A001DRAFT_1000313_pt1 | contig 11023 bp, 7 predicted proteins | sample AmaPasrepliIA001_FD_9535 | JGI IMG/M metagenome (IMG submission 9535)
ACGGTGCCGATCATTTCCTCCGTCAACTCGGGATAGATGGGGAGGGCAAGGGTCTCGGCCGCCGCACTTTCGCTCAGGGGAAAATCACCCAACCGGTACTTAAGATCAGCGAAGCATTCCTGCAAGTGCATAGGCACGGGATAATAGATTTCAGTGCCAATCTTTCTTTCCTTCAAATATTTCATCAAACTGTCGCGCTGTCCACTGCGGATCACAAACTGGTTATAAATATGACGTCCGCCCTCAGTCTCAACGGGCAGAATTACTCCGGTAAGCTGCGACAGTTCCGCGGCTGATGGTCGGATGCTCAGTTCGGCTTCTTCAAACAGCCGCCGGTAGATCGCGGCGTTGTGTTGGCGTGCGGCAGTCCACCCGTCCAGATACTCGAACTTCACTCGTAAGATAGCGGCCTGGATGGCATCTAATCGAAAGTTGCCGCCTACGACCTTGTTATAGTACTTGGGGCTGTAGCCATGATTGCGGAGTAGTCTTAATTTCTTGGCAAGTTCCGCGTCGTTGGTTGTAATCATACCGCCATCGCCAAAACCGCCGAGATTCTTGGAAGGAAAAAAGCTGAAGCAGCCCATGTGGCCGATAGAACCAGCTCGTCGTCCCTCAGCTTCGGCGCCAATTGCCTGGGCAGCATCTTCGATCACGATAAGCTTGTGCTTTCGGGCAATCTCCATGATGGTCGTCGTCTCAGCCATTTGACCGTAAAGATGAATGGGCATGATCGCGCGCGTCCGACCCGTGATTGCTTCCTCCACCTGGGCCGGATCGATGTTGAAAGTCAGCGGGTCGATATCAACGAACACTGGTTTGGCATTGAGTCTTGCGATGGCGCCGGCAGTTGCAAAAAAAGTATATGGCGATGTGATGACTTCGTCTCCGGGCTTCAAACCTATGGCCATGAGCGCGATCAGCAGCGCATCAGAACCGGAAGAAACACCGATCCCAAACTCGCACTGGGAGTACGCGGCAATCTGTGTTTCCAGCGCTTCAACTTCCGGTCCAAGTATGAAGTGTTGAGCCTCCGCGACGCGGTCAATTGCTTCTTTGATTCTCTCGCGCAAGGTCGCGTACTGTGCCTTTAGATCCAGCAGCGGTACACTTCGGATATCTTTCTTGACGTCCAGCATATTCAGTATCGCTTTCGAACTTTTGTTAATGGCTATGATTTCAGGGCTTCCAGAGTCTCTTCTTCCGGCCAGTCCAGACAGCGCAGTACTCCCTCGACTTCCTGATAACGCCATCCGCTTTCAGGGCAAATCAGATTTTTATTCGCATCACGCTTTTGCAAACGGTGGCCATGACGACTCATCCAGCCCTTTTGTTGGGCGGGGACTCCGAGCATTAGCGCATAATCCGGCACATCGCCGCGAACTAGCGCGCCGGCGCCGATGAATGCATAACGTCCGATGCTTGCGCCGCAAACGATGGTGCAATTTGCGCCAAGTGTAGCGCCGCGGCGAACGAGCGTGGTTTGGTATTGACTGTGACGGACGATCTGCGCTCGCGGATTGACGACGTTGGTAAAGACGCACGATGGGCCGCAAAAAACGTCGTCCTCCAACTCGACGCCGGTGTATACGGAAACATTATTTTGAATCTTTACGTTATTGCCGATAACCACATCATTGGCGATATTCACGTTTTGTCCGAGAATGCAGCGCTCGCCAATCTGCGCTCGCGCCTGCACGTGGCAGAAATGCCAAATCTTTGTGCCGGCACCGATATTCACCGGGTCGTCGACGAAGGCGCTTTCGTGCACAAAATAGTCTCGTTCGGTCATGAAAAGACAGCAACTCCTTTTTCGCTTAAGCCAGCCGCCTGCACTGTCAATGGCTCGCCGTTCATAATTAATGAACGCTGGGCCAGCTGCAGAACCTGAAGGACGCGTAGCCCGCTAGTCCCATCGGTCAACGGTGGTTGCCGAGTTTCGATCGCCTCGAGAAATGCGCGGCATTCGAGCAGCAGTGGCTCTTCATTCCTGAACTCGACGAGATCCCCTTTCCCTTTGATTGGCACCGGCTGGCCTTCATGGATTTCGACACGCTGATCGTAAAGCACCAACTGTTTGGTTACGTCGTCAAAGCTGGCCATCTTCCTGGAACCAATCACGACCAAACGCTGCTCTTTGAAGGGATGAAGCCACGACACATAGATGTGCGCGCGTACGCCGTTGTCAAAAAGCATATGGGTCACAGTCACGTCCGCTACGTTTGGTTGCACATAGCTGCCGCCGTGCGCCGAAACCTGAAAGGGCATTCCGTGCATGTAACGAAGGATAACCGCTATGTCGTGGGGTGCGAAACTCCAGAGAATGTTCTCTTCGCGGCGGATCTTACCCAGATTGAGACGGTTCGAGGAGATGTAGTGGACCTTCCCCAGTTCACCGGCGTGAATTAACTCGTGTAATTTGACGATCGCGGGATGGTATTCGAGAACATGCCCGATCATCAGTATGCGGCCGGTTTTTTGCGCCAGGTTGACCAAGCCGGCACCCTGGTCATAAGTTAGCGCCAGCGGCTTTTCGACCAGGACATCTTTACCGGCGGTAAGCGCCCGGGCAGCCAATTCATAATGAGTTTCGGCAGGAGTCGCAATGACGACACCGGCAACCTCAGATTCAAGTGCTTCTTTGAGCGTGGGGACAACCCTTGCCTGGGGCGCTATCTGCGCCGCTCTCGCCTGGCCTTCCGGCGTTGGCTCGCAGCACACCGACAGAGCTCTTAGGTTGTTGAAATTACGGACGAGATTCTGGCCCCAGTATCCACAGCCGATCACCGCAATTAGCGCGGGTTGATTTGATTCCATATCCAGTTGTGTTAGCGAACTCCGACTCTCCACGATCGTTTAAATGGAGGGCAAATGCGCCGGCATTCTAAGTCACCGCGAGAATCAGATTCAAAGCCAGCTAACTTTGATTTCTTCAATCAGGTACGGATTAACACCAGCACAAGACGATTTCGGTCGCGTAAGAAACTTGATACCATAGTCGACCTTAAGACGGTGCGCAAGTGAATTTGATCCCACGGCGGTATTCAGTCGGCGATTTTCTTTGACAACGAATCGGTGGTGGATAACGAGCATATAGGACAGGATTGATACCAATCACGCTGAAATGTGTCGAACTAATCTAAAATGGCGAGACGGTTTGCGGCTGCCCGCTTCGGCAGTAGCAAAACAGGAGGAGCAATGATAAGGATTTTCTCGTTGATTGTGTTTCTGTTTATTTTGTTATTGGCCGGGCGGGGCATGGTAAGGAACTCTCGAGCTCCGGTGGTGAATTCAAGTTCGCCGGCAAGCACCTCCACCAATTGTTCGTTGAGTCCACCCCTGAGTACCGCCGATATACAGCAGGCCATTGACGCTGGCGGAATCGTCAAGTTTGGGCCTGGCGTTTATGAGTTGAATCAAACGATCGTCATCAGGAAGAGCAATACAATTATCCAGGGTTCAGGTCCGGGGACAGTTTTTATTTTCAAGCCGACCTTGCCTCAGGTTCATTGTGTCAATGATCGAGCTTTTACGACTCCATGCGACGCGATTGATACACCGCGTCGGCAAATTATGAGTCCGATTGGTGTTGGGGACTATTCTTTCACGGCCGCCGGAGATCTATCGGACCTGACCTCAGGCGACTGGCTGATCATAGGCGAAAAGGATCGAAACGTCGGCGGACTCGCGGTGACGGTTGATTGGGCACAGGTCGCGGCGGTGGCCGGAAATGTCGTGCAGGTTCGAACACCGTTTCGGACCGCATTCCCGAACGTTCATCCCTGGGTTCCGGACGTTAGCGGGTTGGGGTTTTATCGACTCCCGCAAGTGGTTGAAGGTGTGCAGTTTCGAAATTTTTCAGTAATTGTTCCGGATTGCGGTGAAGGTACGCCTGCGATTTCAGTTTTTGCCGCCAAAGGAACCCTAATCGACAGCGTCATCGCTCAGGCTGATAACGGTCAACCGCTCTACAGTTATCTCGCCAAGGAATTAACGATCACTAATTCCTACGGAGACGGGAGCAAGAGCCAGAGCGCCAATGAGTTTGGTTCCACTGTGGATCTGACAATGAAGAACAACTCGTTCAACGCCGGCAGCGCCGCGGTGGCATTGGATCTGGGCACCGGCTTCTTTGACATTTCAAATAATTATATTCCCTCAAGCGCGAACATTGGATTGTATCTGCTTTATGGGATTCATGACGGGACCATCAACGGTAACTCGATCTCGTTTGTGGATTGTAATGGCTGTAACGCCAACGGAATCTCAGTGCGGGGAAGTCAGCGCGTGACGATCATGAATAATTACCTTGCAGGCGGAGCCGGATCGGGCAGTGTAGGCCTGACCATCGGGCCATCGTATACGCCCGAGGTCCCGATACCGTCTTCGCAAAACACAATCAGCCCAAATTCATTCGGCAACCGTTGGAGTGTCAATTATGATCCCGGGAATATTCCTTAGTGAGTCTGGCCGGCGCGCGAATTAATGATTATCAATAGACCTGGTCGTCGGCGACGTGTTCAGCGGAACTGAGTTGCCGGCTAGCCTATTGCTTCTGATCTCGTTTCGTTGACCTCCCTGACCGAAGATTCCTACCCCAAAGCCGCTGACGATGTTATTGCTGATTACGGAGTCGCTGGTGGCATTGTTTGTATCAATACCTATCGAGTCACGGCTGCTCGCGGCAGTGAGGGCATTCTTATCAATCAGGTGGTTACTGCCGTAAATGACGATCCCGGTCTGGTTCGCCGGTACGCCTTTAATGATATTTGCAGTCACTTTGAGGCGAGCTGTTTCGGGGTTCGTCACCAACAGTGCTTTTGCCGCTGCCGAAACAATAGTATTGTTGGCCACCGTGGAATCCTTAACCAGGTCGAGATAGATTCCTTGTCCTGACGGCATCGTGATGACAGTCTCAACAATGTTTATGTTGCTTTCCGTGGATCCGACGGGCGCATAAATCCCCTGCCCACCCGCTCGCTCGATGATGGCTCCCGTGATTGTGAGATCAGATGTGGCCACAAACTTCACGCCATCACTGACCGGTGAAGTGATCTTAACGTCCTTGATGACATTGCGCCTGCCGTTCGCAATTTCAATCCCTACCTGGCTTGATCGGATCACCGCGCCACCCGTGATTGTCCCATCGTTTACCTCGTTCAAAGCAATCCCTGCGACCGGCAGGCTGGTTCTGATCTGCTTTTGGGCCGCAAGTTGAACTGAGTTGTCCGTTAACACGAGATGATCCACCGCGACCGCGTAGATGCCGCATCCGGCAGTATTGTTAATTGAATTTCGTTCGAAGTGAATATTGGCAATTGTTCGTGTGCTTCCGTATGCAGTTAATCCATAGCCACTGGCCGCACGGTTTGTTCCCAGTTTGTTGTTTTGATCGATATTGTTGTCAGTTGCTTCTGAATCGTTAGCGTCGATCAGCTGTATCGAGAATGCCGTCAGCGAATCATGAACGCGGTCATGATTGAAGTGGATTGATGAGGTTATCCCAGAGTAATTCACAATGTCATAAGAGTCATTGAAAACATCGAGCCCGGTCGCATAGCCGTTATCCGAAACGTCACAATTAGTAATCCAAATATCAGTTGATCGCGCGCTTCCGATACCGACCAATGGGCCGCTTTGAGGTGGAAGCTTGGCGCCGCTTTCCCAGACGTGATCAAGCGTAACGTGACTGCTCGAGGTGATAAAAATTCCCCGCGATAACGTTGGCACATTTGATCCGGTCACCCTGAGATTTGAGATCTGAACATCGGTCGCGCTATTAACAGAGATCCCTTCTCCAATTCCAGCTGGATTTTCAAAGAACAACTGACTGGAGAACCCCTCACCGCGCAGGCGGACGTTCTTTGCGTTGATGTTCAATTTTGATCGCAGCAGGTATCTGCCATTTGGAATAACAACTTCGCCGCCCCTCGCACTGGCGGCGTTTATCGCGGCTTGAATAGCTTGAGCGTCATCGGAGTGGTTGTCGCCGCGCGCGCCAAATTCCCGTACGTTGAAGATGAGAGTTGACTGTGTCTGGGTTATTGCTGCACCGGCGGGCAGCGAGGAACTGATGATAACTATCCACACTGATACGGTATTTAGCCTCATTCGGGATGATTATAGCCGAGCCTGAAGCATACGCGGTTAACCCAGTTGATCGGCGCCGAGTGTTATGAGGAGGTAAAGAATGTTGCAGTTTTGATGTTACGAGTGGGTGAATATTGCAGTTTTCAAACATTTTGATTGACATTGCAAAGAAAATGGTCTAAAAGAGCACCCCTGTTTTGATGGTGCCGAGCGTTTCGCTCCCCGAATTCTATGCGAAGGCCCAAACGTGCCACGAGTAAGAAGGTACGCTTCTCAAAGCATTTGACCTTTTTCTTTGTCGCCACGCCTCAAACAAATTGCTCGTCGCCTCGACCGCTCGGAAAGTCCAAACGAACCGCAGGAGGGACCCACGGATGCAAACCGCTCAAGGATTCCGCAACACAAGTTCGCGCCCAGGCTTCAGTGCTAAGTTTGTCCCTGCGCGTTTCATAGTCGGGGCGGCAGCTCTCTTGCTCGTGTGCGCCATGTTGGTGACCGGTACTTATTTGCGGTCTTCTGCTTCCAACAATCGGCAGGGCCAATCTGTGAGTCCGGCCCCGCCGAGTACCTATTTGCCGGGACTGATGCGCGGGCGGCTTAGTGAGTCGGCCGTACCGTCGTTCACGCCAATTCCCACGCCGACACCAACGCCGCCTGCGGTCAGCACCTTTGCCAGTGATTGTGCGACGCCGAAAACAGTTTTTAATCTGAGAGATACCGATACTACTGTCTGTGCGGTTGTTACCAACGCGGAATCCGGACTGTCACTTATCTGGTCAAACGCAAAGTTCCTTGCAGTTCAAAACGTACCTATCACGAATACTACGAGTTTTAGTAATTCGTTTAGTTTGAACACGAACTCCAGCCTGGGTGATTGGCGCGTGATTGTCTATGACCCTGCGGGTGACTCAGTAGAGGCAGTAACCACATTCACGGTAGTGGACACCGACAATCCTACGGCGGATCTTATTGTGGGAACGTCCGCGCGTTCCGCGCAGGTAGCGGCCGGGTCGCAAGCGGTCTTTTCGGTGCAAGTGACGAATAACGGCCCTAGTGCGGCGAGCAACGTGACCTTGACGGACGCGGTTCCGGCGAACACGACTTTTGTTTCGTTTTCACAAATCGATGGACCGGTGTTTTCCTGTACCAATCCGAATGCCGGCGACACCGGGACGACGTCCTGTACGCTCGGAAGCCTGAACAAAGGCGATGTGGCTACCTTCCTGGCCACTTATACAGTTTCGGGCAGCGCCAGCGCCGGAAGCCAGATTTCAAATGAAGCGGATGTGGCTTCAAATGCGGGTGATAGTTCTCCGGCCACCGCCGATTCGAACACTGCTAATAATTCTTCGGTCTCTACCGTAACCGTTTTGACGGCTCCGTGCGTATTGACGTGCCCGGACAATATTGTCCAGAACACCGATAGCGGTCAGGCTGGAGCGATTGTTACTTACTCGGCACCGTCACATACGGGTGACTGTGGCCAGGACAGCGTCGGGGAGAGCGGAGAAACGATCTCCGCGATCAGTTGCAGTCCGGCCTCGGGCTCATTCTTTAGCGTCGGTACGACCTCGGTTATTTGCAGTGCGCAAACCGGGGCCGTGTGCACCTTCCAGGTCACGATTAATAATCCTGGCGGCTTGTCGATCAGTTTGAATGGTGCGAATCCTTTGAACATCGAGTGCGGGACCGATTTCACTGATCCGGGAGCCAGGGCAGTCGATGGGTCTGGGCAGAGCGTTCCGGTGGTGGTGACGCTACCGCAGGGCTTCAATCCAACCGCGCCTGTCATTGGCAGCTACACAGTGACTTACACGGCAACAGTGGGACAGAACTCGACGTCCACCACGCGGACCGTGAATGTTGCCGATACCAAGCCGCCGGAAATCACTATCAGCGGTTCCAATCCGTTTAAGATTCAACAAGGCACATGTCTGCCCTTCGTTGATCCTGGTGTTTCCGCCAACGATGAATGCGCCGGTAGGGAACCGGTTTCGAGCTCGATTTCCGGACCGAACGGGCTCACTTCGGTCGATCCGAACACTCCCGGAACCTACACCATTACCTATACCGCCTCAGACGGTACGCATACAGCAACTGCGCACCGCACCGTGCTGGTTGGTCAGTTCCCGCCAGACGAAGCAGATATCGGCACTGCAACCGGTCAACCTGTGATTAAGTTGCTGGGTGGCGATCCAGAAACTCATCAGGTTACCGCCGAGTGCGGCTTCTTTGTCGATCCGGGTGCGGTGGCGACCAATTCCTGCGGAGTTCCACTCAGTTACACCGTGACCGGGACGGTAAACCATGCTCCGGGGACCTATATTCTGACTTATACAGTCACTGATGGTTCCCTGAGCGCTTCGGTACAGCGCACCGTGGTGATCACCGCAGATAACACCGCCCCGACAATCACACTCAACGGCGCTAATCCGCTCACGGTTGAATGTCACGGTACCCTTAACGATCCCGGCGCCACCGCGCATGACGCCTGCGCCGGTGATTTTGCCGCCACCGCTGATGCCAGCGGAGTTAATGTGAATGCGGTGGGTACCTACCTGATCACATACACCGCCACCGACCCCTCGGGCCACACCGCTGTGCCGGTGACCCGCACGGTAAATGTGGTCGACACTACACCTCCAACGATCACTACATGTCCGGCACCGTTGACGGCCAGTGCCGATGCGAACTGTCAAGCTCTGGTTCCAGACTTCACGGCTTCGGCCGCTGCCATTGACATCTGCGGCAGCGCGATCACCTTTACACAGAGCCCGGCTGCGGGGACGGCCGTTACTGTAGGCGTTACCACAGTCACGGTTACGGCAACCGACAGCTACCATAACAGCAGCTCGTGCCAGACAACCTTCACGGTAGCCGATACGACGCCACCCACGATCACAATGAACGGTCAAACGCCGTCCATGTGGCCGCCGAACCACGCCTATCACACGTTCAATGTTACTGACTTTGTGACGAGCGCCAGCGATAACTGTGATGCTTCCGTTAACGTTGGCAGCGTCTACATCACCAGCGTAACCAGTGATGAGGCAGAAAACGGCAACGGCAGCGGCAATACTGTCAATGACATCGTCATTGCCGCTAACTGCAAGTCTGTTCAGTTGCGGGCTGAGCGTGATGCCGGCGGGGACGGACGGGTCTACACAATTCACTTTAAGGTAAAGGATTCGTCCGGCAACTTCACCACGGCGAGCGCTCGAGTGGTGGTTCCGCGTAATCCGGGAGACACACCGGTCGACAGCGGAGCTCACTACACAGTGACCAGTGACTGTCCGTGAGTTTAGAAAACAACGCATTTAGCGCGCCGAGGTTCATGCGGGAAAAATTAGTTTTTCGGAAGGAGTGCGGAATGAAAAAACGGAACGCCGCGAATAAACGCGGAACCATGACGATCAGCCTCGCGGTTCTATTTGTCCTGGCCTTATTCCCGTTGGCATCGATCGGGAGAGCCCCAGCGACTTCGCTTAATATTGTGAATAACTCCACCCGCACCATTCGCAACGTATACCTGTCACACGTTGGGTCCGACGATTGGGGATCTAATCAGCTGGGGAACTCAGTTATTTCGCCCAGCCAGTCTTTTCAGTTGAGTAACATCTCGTGTGACTCGCAGCAAATTCAAGTCATTGCGGAAGACGAAGATGGGTGCTTTCTCTCGACCCCGGTGACGTGTGAGCAGAGTTCCAGCTGGACCGTCACAAATGACACCGCAAGAGACTGCGGCGGCAGTCTGGCAGCCGTCGCAAAGCTTTGATCAGGAAAGAGGAAAAGTCCTGACTGACATGTCGCTCTTATCAACAATTAGGCAATGGGAAGACTCGGCAACAGTGGCCGGAACGGATCCGTGTTCTACTGGTGGCCACCCACAAATTAAATAGGAAAAAGGAGACTCCAAATGAACAAGTTTCGGTTCACTCTGAATGCACTGGCAGTCGCGATTCTTACAATCGCTTTTGCCGCGGTAGCACAGGCGCAAGCAAGTCGCACCTGGGTATCGGGCGTCGGTGACGACGCCAACCCGTGCAGTCGCACTGCTCCCTGTAAGACGTTCGCCGGCGCGATTTCCAAGACTGCCAACGGCGGCGAAATTGATGCCTTGGATCCAGCCGGCTATGGCGCCGTCACTATTACCAAAGCAATTACGATCGATGGCGGCGGCGGCCAGGTCGCCTCGGTGCTGGTGAGCGGCACCAACGGCATCGTGGTCCAGGCAAATCCCGCGACCGACACAGTGATTCTCAGGAATCTGCGAATTAACGGCATCGGCACAGGCATTAACGGGATCCGCTTTCTCGCCGGCAAAGCCCTAAACGTCGAGAACGACTACATCTTTGGGTTCACCACCAATGGTGTGGATGTCTCGTTAAATCAGTCTCAAAATGCCAGCGTGTTCGTGAAGGACAGCGTCATGAAGAACTGCGGCGGCGATGGAATTGCGGCTATTAACGCCAGCACCGGTCTGCTGAAAGTTACTATCGAGCGTAGCTCGTTCGTCGAGTGCAGCAACGGAATTCATGCGAGGCAAAAGGCCACCGTTACGGCGCGAAATTGTGACGTCTCGATGAATACCAATGATGGTGTTTTCGCCGACAGTAATGCGAGCGGTGTGGCTAATACGGCAACGATTCGCATCTGGGCCAGTATGATCTCTAACAACGGCAGTTTTGGCGTGCTTGCCGGCAATGGCGGTAATGCGGGACTGTCAGTGGTAGAGCTTGCTCAGAACCAAATCAATAACAACGCCGGCAACGGTGTGTTTTTGAGTAGCGGCGGCACCGTCGAGACGTTTGTCAATAACTCAATTCGTGGTAACGGAACAGATGGTTGCGCAGGGTGCACACCAGTTAACCCCGGCAACTAATCGTCCCTGTTTGGTCATAGCTTAAGCCGATTCTTTCCCGCTTTGCCAATG
>AP72_2010_repI_A001DRAFT_1000314_pt1 | contig 10992 bp, 8 predicted proteins | sample AmaPasrepliIA001_FD_9535 | JGI IMG/M metagenome (IMG submission 9535)
AACGTAGTCTTCAGTCACGACGGAAAGTTGATTGCATCTGCCGCGACTGACAACACGATCAAAATCTGGGACGTGGCGACGCAACGCGAGTTGCGAACGTTAACCGGACATACCGCCAACATTGAATCGATGGATTTCAGCCCCGATGGAAAATTGCTGGCATCGGCGGGCGATGATGGCAGCACGTTCCTGTGGGATGCAAACACGGGCGAACACCTGTTGACGCTGATTTCTTTGGATGATGGCGGCGAATGGATGGTAGTTACGCCTGAGGGCTTGTTTGACGGCACACCTCAGGCGTGGAACCAGATTCTTTGGCGTTATAATCACGATACGTTCAACGTAGCACCGGTCGAATGGTTTTTTAATGAGTACTACTATCCCGGTCTGCTGTCTGATATTTTCTCCGGTAACCGCCCGAAAGTTGCGGCTGACATTTCCAGGAAAGATCGCCGCCAACCAATAGTTAAGTTATCGCTGAGCGGAAACGGATCGACCGACAATATCTCAAGCCGCACAGTTAAGATTAAGATCGACGTGACGGATGCTGCCGCCGACAACGATCATCCGCAAGGGACCGGCGCGCGCGACCTGCGGCTTTTCCGTAACGGCTCGCTGGTAAAGGTTTGGCACGGAGATGCGCTCAAGGGGCAGTCGTCGGTTTCACTCGAACATGAGCTTACTTTGGTTGCGGGGGCGAACCGTTTGACTGCATACGCGTTCAATACCGACAACGTCAAGAGCAAGGATGCGAACCTGGTTCTGAATGGAGCTGAAAGTCTGAAGCGTGCCGGAACAGCCTGGGTAATCGCTGTCGGTATCAATGGATACGCGAACCCGCAATACAATTTGAAATACGCCGTCGCCGACGCTGAGAGTTTTGCGGCAGAGGTAAGCCGCGAGCAGGCGCCGCTGGGCCGCTTCGCTCGTGTCGAGGTGGTACCGCTGCTCAATGATCAGGCCACGAAGGAAAACATTCTCGGCGCGCTGCGTCGTTTGGCCGGTTTTGCCGGACCCCCGAGCCTGAAGGCGAGCCCGTTGGACAAACTCAGCGCTGCTGAGCCTGAAGATGCTGTGATTATCTATTTTGCCGGGCACGGCACGGCCCAAGGCCAACGCTTCTATCTGATTCCACACAACCTTGGCTATGCAGGTGATCGCAACGCGCTCGATGAGACCGGGCTGAAGAGCGTACTCGCGCACAGTATTTCGGATCATGAACTGGAAGATGCAGTCGAAGGTCTGGCCGCAAGTTCTCTGCTCATGGTGATCGATGCCTGTAATTCCGGACAAGCGTTGGAGGCGGAAGAAAAGCGCCGCGGTCCCATGAACTCGAAGGGCCTGGCCCAACTTGCCTACGAGAAGGGGATGTACATTCTCACCGCGGCGCAGAGTTACCAAGCGGCGCTCGAGGCTGCGCAATTTGGCCACGGCCTGCTCACCTACGCATTGGTAGAAGAAGGACTAAAGGCCGGCGCGGCTGACTACGAGCCGAAGGACGGAATCGTGAATGCGCGCGAATGGCTGGACTTTGCGACTGAGCGCGTGCCGCAGATGCAGGAAGAAAAGATGAAACAAAGCCGCGGCCTGGGCATCGCCTTTGTTGAAGGTGAGCAGAAAATCGCCGACACGGAAAAACGAAGCGTGCAACGCCCCCGCGTGTTTTATCGCCGCGAAATGGAAGCCAACCCGTTGGTAGTGGCGAAGCCGGCCTTGGCGAAGCCGTAATCGAGCGCCTGCTGCGAAAGAATTCTTTGCTGCGTCCGCGAAGCGGACTGAATGAAAATAGCCCAGCGCTTTAGCGCTGGGGAATGTCGTTTGTCTGACAAATAGTCCGTGAAACGGACGACTGAAAAGCTGTGCTCTCGCAATCTTTAAACCCAGCCGTCGGCTTCACGGACTCTCTTAATAGAGAGCCTCCCAACCCCACCGATAAATCGGTGGGCTACTATCGTTCGTCGGCTTTGCCGACTTTTGCAGCAATCCTCTGAACATGCCGAAACTGAAAATTCTTTCTTCATCAATTCTCTTCCTGCTGGCCGCGGCGGCGTTCGCGCGCGCGCAAAACTCAACCGTGGCAGTTGCACCGATGAGTTTTCGCGGGCTGATGCCGGTAATCGAGGTAAAGCTCAATGGCCAGGGGCCCTTCGCTTTTGCTATCGATACAGGCGCCGGCATGCAGGCCGACATCGATACGTCAGTCGCAGCGCGCCTTAAGTTGCAGCCCGCAGGCCGAGTGCTCAACGGCGATCCCTCCGGAGAAAATGATCGAGAGGTCGAAACTACGACCATTGCCTCAGTCGCGTTTGGCGGGGCCGAGTTTCGGAATGTATTGGCAGTGGTGCGGCCGCAAAAGATTACCAGGGACTATCCCGACGTGGATGGCATGCTCGGGTTCGCTTTATTCACGGATTATTTGTTGACGCTTGATTATCCGGCGATGCAGCTACGGCTCTCGCGCGGGGCTCTGCCGCAAGTCAACAACGCGGATATTTTGCAATTCGAGATCGAAAACCGCATTCCCGTAATTGAACTGGCCATCGGAAGGATTCGCGTCAGGGCTCACGTCGACTCGGGCAATTTTGTGGCCGCCTTTATTCTTCCTGAAGAGATCGTGGGTCAGCTGCAGCTCTTGTCACAGCCGGTGGTCGTAGGTCGGGCGCGTTCGGTGAGCAATCAAATCGAACTGAAGCAGGTGCAGCTGAAAGACACAATTCGCCTGGGGCGCTTTGAGTTTGCCCAACCGACAATTACGTTTCCGGCGCTCTCAGACACCAACGTAGGCTTTAAAGTCCTGCGCGATTTTGCGCTTACGTTTGATCAAAGGAACCGCCGGATGAAACTGGAGCCGAAGCCGCTGCGGCCCGTTACGTCCCCGTAAGAGAGGTATCAACTTCTTAGCCATGTAACCTTCTAATACGTCCGTGGCTTTCGCTGTCTTTTATCTGAACCATCGTCTCTTAGCGGTGGCAGATAATCGACTCGCTTCAGGCACGACGGCGTCTGGCGCGCTAGTTGTTTGCTCGAATTACCAATGTGGTCGTTAAGCGGTTTGAGTTGGAAACAAATGGCGTCCCGAATCTGGGCGGAGATTCAGGCTGACGATGTTTTCGGAAATGCCGCGAAACTCGCTTACTACTTCCTGCTGGCGCTCTTTCCGTTACTGATTTTCCTTACTTCTGCCATCGGGCTGGTGATTGGATCGGGAAAGGGCATCCGTCACGCGCTCTTCAATTACTTGTCGCAGGTAATGCCCTCGTCCGCATTTCAACTGATCGACAACACCATGTTGGAAGTCAGTAGTTCCAGCGGCGCGGGCAAACTTTCGTTCGGACTGTTGGCCACGCTGTGGGCGGCGGCGAGCGGCGTCGGGGCGATGATGCAATCGCTGAATACCGGCTATGACTTGAAAGAAAGCCGGCCATGGTGGAAGCAGAGACTGGTGGCGTTGGGGCTGACGCTCGGCTTGTCGGTCTTAATCATCGGTGCGGTGGTGGTGATTTTCGGTGGCAGCAAGATTGCCGACTACCTGGGAACGCATTTTGGGTTCGGTGACGCCTTCGTGATCACCTGGAAGATCCTTCAGTGGCCGATCGCATTTGCCTTTATGTTGCTGGCTTTCGCGCTGATCTATTTTTTCGCCCCCGATGTTCGCGATCAGGATTGGAAATGGATTACGCCCGGTTCAGCGGTCGGAGTCGCCGTGTGGTTGCTCGTTTCATTTGCCTTTAAAGGCTATCTGCATTTCTTCGACTCGTACAGCAAAACGTATGGATCACTGGGCGCGGTCATCGTTTTGATGCTCTGGTTGTACTTAACCGGCGCCGCCGTTTTGATCGGCGGCGAAGTCAATTCCGAGATTGAAAACGCTGCAGCTGAGAAAGGCGCCGATGACGCGAAACGAAAAGGCGCCAAAATGCCCCGCCCAAAGAAACACAGACGCGCGGCCTGAATGGCGCATATTTTGCAATCCCGCCGGCGCGGGAACCAGTTACAGGCCAGGGAGTTTATATGGCTGACTCAAGAAGCAACACCGCTGCATGGGAGAGACGCGATGACGAACGTCGCGACCTGCCGTCACTCGTCGAAAAGCTCGGCGGAGATCTAACGAAGTTAATCGATCAGAAGCTGGCGCTCCTTAAGATCGAAGTCAAAGAGGAAGTCGATGCGTACGTGCGCGGCAGCATTCTGATTCTGGCCGGCGGCATCGTCGCGGGGATCGGTTTTGCGCTGGCAAATATCGCGCTGGCATTTGCGCTGTCGACCTTGTTTATGAACATGAGTCTTAGTCAACCAGCGAAATACGCGCTTGGCTTTGTCATAACCGGCGTCGCCTACCTCGTGATTGGCGTCATGGTTATTGTTTTGGCCAGAAACCGTCTGGCAAAACAGGCGCTGGTCCCACAAAGGACCATGCGCGAGTTGGAAAAAGACAAGCAATGGCTTCAAAGGGAGCTGTGATATTTAGTCGGGTTATTTACATGGAGAAAAAATTAATGGCTGACGCAGCGTCAAGTGAAGCGAACACCGGCGAACCTCGATCAAAGCGAGCCTTGCAAAAACAGATGGAGCGTACGCGTGAATCGATGGCCGAGACTGTCGAAGAGATCAAGCAGACCGTCAACGAACAGGTGGCGGCGGCGAAAAAAACCGTTGCCGGTGTGCTTGATTACCGTGAACAGTTTCAACAGGAGCCGCTGGTCTGGAGCCTGGGTGCGCTATCCGCCGGCTTCGCGCTCGGGTACACAATGGGCTTCGCTCATAAGGAAACGAAGCATGGCCGCGGCAACTCTGAACTTAAACATTTCACCGATAGTCTCATCGACGAGCTGTCGGTGGTGGGAAACAGCATCGTCATGCCACCGCTTAACGCGCACATCAAGCAGTTGTTTGGTTTTGACTTGCGCGAAGTGCTGGACTCAATCCAGAAGGACGGCAAGCGCCCGCGTAAGGCGGTGGTAAGGAGAATAAAACGCGCCTCTAAATCCCGCCGCAAAGCGGCGAGTAAGCGGTCCAACTGAGTCCTCCTTCACACGCGGCACGTTTATGTCAGAACCGCCTGCGGTAGCGGGCGGGGCCTCTCCATTGCAGTAACCGGCGCTGCGAATCAAGAAAGGCCCGCCCGCTACCGCAGGCGGTTCTGACACGTCGCTCGTTCGGGGACTTGTCAGAACTTAAGTCGAACCCGCAGTGTCAGCCGGCCATGGCGTTTTGCCAACTCGAATAAAAAAACATATAACTTTCCGGAGCGTACTCGAAGACGGGCCGCACCTGTAAATCAGCAATTGAGGCAAAATCACATGCGTTTTTTCGGTCTGCTAACACTATTTCTGATCGCCGCCCCGGTGACATTTGCGGCGAAGATCACAACTACCGAAGAACTCGTCGCCGCGATGCAGACAAAGTATGCGAAGTCGTGGTACAAGACGGCGACGTTCGTTCAGAAGACAACGAACATCGACAACGACGGCAACAAAAAAGTAGAGACTTGGTACGAGGCGATGTCTCTGCCTGGTTCGTTGCGCATCGACTTCACGCCGACCAGTGCCGGCAACGGAATGCTTTTCACCAATTCTCAGATGTATGTGTTCAAGAATGGGAAAGTTGATGCGAACCGGCCCCTCGTTCACCCGCTGATGGTGCTGGGTTTTGACGTCTATGGCTTGCCGGCGCCGGACGTCATCGAAAAACTGAAAGGCCTGAAGTTCGATCTCTCTATGTTTCGCGAAGACACGTGGCAGGGTCGGCCCGTTTATGTCGTGGGCGCCAAGGCCGGCGATCTTCATTCGCCGCAGTTCTGGATTGATCAACAGAACCTCTATTTTGTGCGCTTGATTAGGCCCGGTGGTCCGGGCGGCACGCAAACGCTGGAGACCCAGTTCAACAAGTACCAGAAGCTGGGTGGCGGCTGGATGTCCCCGGAAGTAATCTTTATGACGGACGGCAAAGTCGTCACCACCGAAGAATATTCTGACCTGCGCGCAGACGTGCCGCTGGATCCAAAACTCTTCGATCCGCAGTACTTCGCGACTGTGCATTGGAAAGAATAGTGTTCGTGTCAGAAGCCCGAGCGTAAGCGAGGGCAAAGACTGGAGCAACCGTCCCGGTTGCACTCTCGGATCAGTTTTTCGCGGGTTATTGCAAGCGAAACGCTTGCGCTCCAGTCACGCCTGATTTCGGAGAAATAACATGAACCGCAAACATATAATCCCTGCATTGCTCCTTTTGTTGTTCGTCGCGGCCGCCTCGGCTCAGGACGGCGGGAAATCTCCAGCCAAAGACGCCCCCGAACCGCGTGCAGTGAACGGGAAGAAACTGCTGACGGCGACGGACCTGATGAGGATCAAGCCGGTCGGCTCACCGCGGATTTCGCCCGATGGTTCGCGCGTCGTCTACACCGTTGGCGAGATCAGGATGGACAAGGACAAAGAGTGGAAGAGCGCGACTCAGGTTTGGGTGGTGACGACCACTGGCGGTAATGCGCGGCAATATACGCGCGGAGAAAAATCGGCGACGGCGCCCGAATGGTCTCCTGATGGGACGATGATCGCATTTCTCAGCGATCGCGAAAAAGACGGCGAGCGCCAGGTTTGGATGATGAATGCCGATGGCGGCGAGGCCTGGTCGGTCACCTCCCACAAGGGGGGCATCACCGGTTTTCATTTCTCGCCCGATGGCAAACGGCTGGTCCTCACCGCAACCGATCAGCTTTCGAAAGAGGAAGAGGATCGCCGGAAACTCAAAGACGACACCATGGTTATCGATCATGACATCAAGATGACTCATCTCTGGGTTTTCGACCTCGAAAAAAAAGAAGAGAAACGGCTGACTCAGGGTGATTTCACCGTCAGCGATCCGCAGTGGTCGCCCGACGGCTCGCGCATCACGTACACGACCCATCCCACTCCCAGGGCTGATGACGGAGCATTAAGCGACGTCTGGATAATCACCGTCCGGAGCGGCGAGAAGCAGAAGATCGCCGGCGACCCAGGCTCGGCGGACAACGCGCGCTGGTCACCGGACGGGAAATGGATTGCCCTAACTCAATCCAGCGATCGTGATCCCGGGCCTTCGACCGCGTATCTATATCTGTACCCGGCTGATGGCGGCGCGCCGCGGCAAGTGACGCCGAAATTTGATCTGAGCGTTGGCACGCCGGTCTGGTCGCGCGATGGCAAGGCGGTTTATTTCAGCACGAATACACTTGAGGCGATTGAAATTTATGCCGCCGATGTCGCCACCGGCGTCGTCAAGCAATTGACGAAGCGAGGAGGCTCGACCGGCATCTCTGAATTCAGTCGCGACGGAAAGACACTCGTCGGCACGCTGTCATCAGCGCAACAGCCGACGGAAATCTACGCGGGCGCTGACTTCGCGGCGATCAAACCGCTGACTAATCAGAACTCGTGGCTGAACGATTACTCACTCGCTCAATCCGAAATCGTGAAATGGCGGAGCAAGGACGGAACCGAAATTGAAGGAGTGCTGACTAAACCGGTTGGTTATCAAACCGGAGCCAGGGTCCCGTTCCTGTTGAATCCGCACGGTGGGCCAACGGGAGCATCACTCAACAACTTCAACTCAACTGTCCAGGTGCTGGCTGCCAATGGGTTTGCCGTTCTGCAACCAAACTTCCGCGGCTCGACTGGAAAGGGACTCGCCTTCGCGCAGGCGAACAAAAACACCTGGGGCAAGGGCGACTACGAAGATTGCATGAGCGGCGTTGACGCGATGGTAGCCAGTGGCCTCGCTGATCCAGATCGGATGGGCGCCTTCGGCTGGTCCTATGGCGGGTACATGACCTTTTGGATTGATACCCAAACCGATCGGTTCAAGGCGATTTCGCCCGGCGCCGGCCTGACAAATATTTATTCGATGTATTCACAGACAGATATTCACCGGTATTTGAATTGGTTCTACACCGATAAAGCGCCCTGGGAGAACCAGGATCTCTATTGGGACCGCTCGCCGATGAAATATGTCGGCAATGTAAAAACGCCGACCATGATTATGCACGGCCAGGTGGATACGCGCGTGCCGATCGCGCAGGCACAGGAGTTTTACCAGGCGCTGGTTGAGCGTAAAGTGCCGGTCGAGTTCGTCGTTTATCCGCGCGAGAACCACGGGTTTACTGAACCGCGGCATAACCTAGATCGCGTACGCCGTTACGTGAGATTCTTTGCCAAATATCTGAAGACGCCAGTCGTGACTGAACCAGCTGAAGAGTAGACGACGCCAACGACCGATATGGAATTCCATAACATTAACTTCAAGATTGACGATCGAGTTGCGCGGATTACCTTGGCTCGCCCGCCACTGAACGTGCTGAACATCGCCATGATGCGCGAGATTAACCAGGCGCTGCATGAATGTGAGCTGCGCCGCGACCTGGCCGCAATCGTTTTTGATACAGCGGAAGGCTCGCGTGCATTCAGCGCTGGCGTCGCGATTGAAGAGCATGTGGCTGGGATGGTCTTTAAGATGCTCGATACTTTCCATGGGATCTTCCGCAGCCTGGCACAGATTTCCAAACCAGTGGTGGCGATAGTTGACGGACCGGCGCTGGGAGGCGGCTGCGAATTTATCGCGGCGTGTGACATTGTGATTGCCAGCGACAGGGCGCGTTTCGGGCAACCCGAAATCAAACTCGGCGTGTTTCCGCCGGTCGCGGCGATCCTTTTGCCGCGCATCATCGGTGACAAGAAGGCGCGCGAAATGATTCTTTTGGGCGAAATGGTTGACGCCGCCGAAGCGCAACGTTTAGGGTTGGTAAGTCAGGTTGTGCCGAGCAGCGCGCTGAAACGGGAAGCGGAAGGAGTGCTGGCCAGACTGCGGGACCTTTCCGGCGCTTCGCTGCATTTCACGCGTGCGGCTCTCGAGTTGGGGCGCGATCGCGATTTCGAAGCAACTTTGGCGCAGGTCGAGGACCTTTATTTGAACGAGTTGATGAAAACCGAAGATGCGATTGAAGGCGTCCGATCGTTCATGGAAAAGCGAAAACCTGAATGGCGAAACAAGTGAGAGGGATTACCGGTATTAGCAGCTCTGCTGCAGCACGCTGCCCGGACTGGAGCGCAAGCGTCCTCGCTTGCATTGAGCGCGCAAGGCGAATCGAAAAGAGCAAGCGAGGACGCTTGCGCTCCAGTCTTCTGCCTGGTTTGGTTGCCGTAGTTGCTCTGACCCTCAGTTTCGCTAACTCGTCGGGCGCGCAAAACCAACAACGGAGTGGCGCCCATTCCACCACCAGTCGCGACGCATTCACGCCGGCCGAGCGCCGTTTGGTTGAGCGGGCGATTGGCGCGACTTGCGCGGAACGAATCCGCGACCCGGAGGGCAGCACGCCGATTGACGAAATGCAATCCCGACCGTCATTGCCGGTCAACAATCCCGATGCGCTGGCGGGGGAAAGACGAGCTGAGCGTCTGCTGCCGACCACTCGCAAGCTGGTCATTAATGCCATCGTTCAGCTGGCGAAGGATTATGACTTGTACGAATCGAGTATTTCGCGAGCCCGCATCAATTCCGCAACCCTGCGCGTAGATTCTGTGAAACGCGTGAAAGCGGACGTCGACGCCCGCGACAATGCCTCAGTCGCCCTGCGCGAGCCGCGCACCATCGAATTTGGGACGATCTTTCTTGCTGGTCTGCGCTCGGACGAAGCGATGATTAGTGTCCTGGCCCATGAATTGACGCATATTGCGAGCGGCCAGTCTGATTCGCTGCGGCCGTTGTTCCGGGCCATTGGCCGCAAGGCGGCCTCGCGGACCGGGCTGCGAATTCAGGGACAGCGGGCCGAGGAACTGTCATGCGACCTGGTCGGCGCACTCGCGGCGCGTGAATTCATAAAACAGACAGCGAGTTGGGAACCGTTGCCGCGCCGGATTGCCCGCGCGTTCGAACACAACTGTGTCGATGATGACGCGTCCGATGAAGATCACCTGTCACCGCGCAACACAATTCGGGCCTTGTTTACCCTGGATACATCTCTGGCAAGTGAGTTAGCGGGACCGAACCTCGAGAGCAACATGACTCACCCGTTCGCACCCATTGAATTGACACCCTTGACCGCGCGTTTCTAAGATCGCAGACAATGCCCCGCGATCGTCAAAGAGTAGTATCCGTGCTGCTCGTTATTGCGCTGCTGTTACTCTTTCCGGCTTGCCGAACCGAAAGCGACAGCCAGACGCTGCGCCCGCGCCAATTGCGCGATGTCCCTGCCAATAAGCTCGCATTCAATTTTCAGGCAGATGTACAAACGCCTTCGAATCTTGCTTCCGATGAAGCAAAGACAGCTCCGGCAATTCAGCAGGATTTTGACAGCAAGCGCCAGAATGATGCGTTGTTGCGAACCGTAATGTCGCCCGACGGTCAAAGAGCACTGGCGCTTTACAACACCGCAGATCAGCCTGCCACGACGTTTCGGATCGATCTTTATTCCGCTGATGGCAACTTCCTTCGCAACCTGACGCCGCCTAATCTCGCGGTTGTGTTCCAGGATTCAGTTGGCTGGTCAGCCGACGGCAGCACAATCGCATTTGTTGCGCGCCGGAATGCCGAACCGCAATCGAGTCCGACGCCTCCCGAATTCGAACCGGAACCAGTTGCGCCGTCGGCCTCACCGGTGCCCACTGCGACCATCGGTCCGGTGTTTGCGCCGCTCGCCGTCTTCAGCACTGAACAGGTTTATATTTGCAATCGCGATGGATATGAACTCCGGCCGCTGACGACGCGCGATGGATTGATCTATTTTGCGTTGACCTGGGCGCCTGATGGTCATGCGCTGGCGGCCCTGGCTTGCAAAGAGAGCGAGTGGGACGCGCGTGAAAAAGAGTTCAAAACGCCCGCGGGCCGGCCGCGAGTAATCGCGACAGATGGCGTCGAGAGACTGCTCGATGATCAACTCGCCGAAACGCCGCCTGTTTGGTCGCCTGATTCATCCAAGATTGCGGCAGCATTTGGATCAGACATCGGCATCTATGACGCCGCCGGTAA
>AP72_2010_repI_A001DRAFT_1000315_pt1 | contig 10991 bp, 11 predicted proteins | sample AmaPasrepliIA001_FD_9535 | JGI IMG/M metagenome (IMG submission 9535)
AAGCAGTTGCAGACTCCAGTTAAGCTTCAAGTACTCGCGAAATCTTTGAGCGGCAGCAACAAACCCGAATCGTCAACTGCCTCACAACTCGGCGTGCCGTTGACCTTCTGGCTGCGCGCCCAAATCCATGAAGGCGAGGTCCCGACCTTCGTCCCGTACGGAGGTCAAAGGAACGTTCATTTTTCAAGGGCCTGCCTGCGCAGGCCAAGAAAGTCGATGAACTCCTTCATTCCCACACCCGTCTTCGCAGACACTCGGAGAACTTGCATCCCCGGACGGACCGCATGGATGTTTGCTAGCGCGGTCGATTCATCGAAGTCTACAGCGTCCGCCAAATCCATCTTGGTTAGCACGGCAACATCGGCGCTGTTGAAAATAGTGGGATATTTGAGTGGCTTGTCTTCTCCTTCTGTCACCGATGAAAGTACCAGGCGCAAGTTTTCGCCCAAGTCATAGGACGAGGGACACACCAGATTGCCAACGTTCTCAATGAAGAGAAAGTCCAACTCGGTAATATCCCAACTCTGCAGTGCATTCCGTACCATGCCGGCTTCCAGATGACACAGCGTGCCGGTAGTGATCTGTTTGACGGGCGCTCCGCTGCGGGCTAGTCGTTGCGCATCGTTCTCGGTCGCCAGATCTCCAACGAGGGCGGCAACGCGGCACTTTGGCCGTAGTAAGGTCAGGATCTTCTCTAAGAGACTGGTCTTTCCGGAACCCGGACTGGAGACGAGGCTCACGACGAAGACTTTGGATCTGCGAAACTCGTCCCGCAGCTCCCGCGCGATCATATCGTTCTGCTTCAGAATATTCTTTCGGACTTCCACCAGACGTGGTTCCTGCATCATGACTCGATCTCCAGAGCAACCAATTCCAATTCTTTACCGCACAAGATCTCTGGTGCAGGAGCATTGCACACGGAGCAACAAAATCGCGAGCCAATCGCGCACTCTTTGCGGCATTGAGGACAATAAACGACGACGGGCACATCTTCAATAATGAGGCGAGATCCTTCGAGCGGCGTGTCGCGGGTGGCAACCTCATAGCACGACAAGAGCGCATCCTTAGAAACGCCGGAGAGACGTCCGACTCTGATTTGCAGCGCGATGACACGTCCCTGAACACACTTCGCGTCTTCGCATGCCAGGTCGACAAGGCTCGTTGCAATGGATAGCTCGTGCATTGGTTTCTTCAGGTCTTCGCTGCCATGGTGGCGAGTCGGCAGCGCGGGTACTTGCCGGCAGCCTTATTCCTGCTCCGCGTGGCGACGAATTTCGTGACTGCTCTTCCACGCTGTACCGGCTATGCCAGAAGCCGAAGTATCCGCATCTGATCGCGCGCCTCGTCTTCGCTGATTTTGCTCATCGCAAAACCAGCATGGATCAGCATCCAGTCGCCTGTACGGGGAAGACTATCTCGCAAGAACCGCAGGTCTACCCTGCGGCGCACGCCACCCACTTCGACAACCGCCGTGTTCGGCTGGTCGATAGAGATGTCAACCAGTCTTCCGGGTATCGCTAGGCACATTTAAGTGCTCTTTGCAATTCTGAGTCCAACACCGGAGATCCAATCAGGCGCAGCGGTCGAACATTCAGGAGGTTGGAGGTGTCGCACTCTGACGACGGTCCGCAGCAGTAGTCGTTCGCATTCTCCGGTGACCGTATGCCCATCGTAGGTCATTGCCCCCCAACGGGCATAGCAATTCAATATTTGCTAAGAGGGGGCGAGTCCCGTTCCCATCAATCTCTAGTTTCCACGTTGCTTCTTTGCCACTGCGAAACCCCGATCTTAAGGCTGCAATTGCAGTTAACTGTCGGGCCAACATTGCGACTGTACGGCGCCTGCGCGGGTGATACCAGCTGCTCCTATCAGGAGAGCTTTGGTACAACTCGTGCACTGCTCTTGCACCAAGAGCTTGTGTCGGGCACAACTGGCACCCCAGCTCGACGTGATGATTTTTGTTACACGGAGAAATATATGAAGGTAGCAATTCAATATCTCTTTATCGCGGGAGTAGCACTGGCGGTCGCAGTACTCGGGACTGCGACACCGTCACACGCACAGGCGCTCGGTTGGGAAGGTGAGACTGGCGTTTTCGTCACGCCCCTCGCCTACACGGCCGCCTCTGAGACTGAGAAGGTCCATCCGGTTGTTGGTTACCATTATTTGAACGCCGGTTCGGTGATCGGCGACTTCCACGAGGCCTCCATCACAGTCGGGTTCCTCAAGCGTTTCGAAATGGGCTATACGCACGAGTTTCACACCCAGGGCAATGACAAGGGCCTCAGCCCACTCTGGCAGAACGGCTTCGAAATTTTTCATGGCAAGGCAATGTTGATTCCCGAAAACTTCGGTGGCCGAAAATGGGTTCCCGCCATCTCGGCCGGCTTCATGGCCCGCCAGAACGTGCGCAATGTTGGCAACCTGAAATTTGTCGGAGGTGGTATCAGTGCAACCGACTCCGGGAAGGCCAATGGCGACTTTTACATGGTCGGTTCGAAACAGATCTCGCAGCTTAAAAAGCTTCCCATCATCTTGACCGGCGGCGTTCGTGGCACCAACGCACAACTCTGGGGAATGGGCGGAAACGCTCCTGACTGGAGCGCACGAGCATTCGGCTCTGTCGCCATTCCGTTCAAACTCCCGGGCGGACACTCGATCGTCTTTGCCTCCGAAGCAGCGCAGCAGCCGCATCATCCCGTCAACTTTCCGCACCTAAACATACCGACGACGCTGACATATGCGGCGAGGTTCATACCTGCCAAATACCATTTCAACCTTGATGTCGGTGTAGCGCAGATTGCCGGCAATGTGGCACCGGGAACGAACCTGAAGGCTCGTCACCAGGTCGGCGCGCAGATTTCGTGGGCTTTCTGACGAGGGGAGTGTGCCGGGCTTTTGTCGAGTTCTTGAGGTACACAGCCCGGCACGTTTCTCGCACCGCATCTGAGCGGACGATGTTGGGTCGTTAGTTCGGATGATGGCAAGCAAGTTCTTATGGGTTCCGAAAAGACTAACACTGCTGCAGCAAGCGCTACCTCGAATTTACCAGTCGAAAGGTTTGACGTGTGGAAAGTCCGGAGCGGCTTCTGCGCGCTGGACCAGGAAGTGCATGGCCACCCGCTCGTGTACCTGGACAACGCGGCCACTACGCAGAAACCGCGCTGTGTTATCGAAAGGCTTCGCCATTTTTACGAATGCGATTGCGCCAACATTCATCGAGGCATTCATGAACTAAGCGAGCGAGCTATGGCTGCATATGAGAATGCGCGAACCAAGGTGCGGCAGTTCATTCATGCGAGAAGGCGTGAGGAGATTGTTTTCGTACGCGGGACTACCGAAGCCATTAACCTGGTAGCCGCGACATGGGGCCGCAAGAACGTTCGCAAAGGCGATGAAATCATCATCTCGACGCTCGAGCATCACTCGAATATTGTGCCGTGGCAGGTTTTGTGCGAGGAAACAGGAGCGGTTCTCAAGTGGATTCCAATCAATGACCGGGGCGAGTTGCTGCTGGATGAATACGGAAAGCTTCTCGGACCACGCACCAGAATCGTAGCAGTTACACACGTTTCGAACACCCTTGGGACGGTCACCCCACTTCGCCGAATTATTAGGATGGCGCACCAAGTCGGCGCAGTTGTGCTCGTCGATGGCGCACAGGCAGCGCCGCACGTGCGAATCGACGTGCAGGCACTCGATGCAGATTTCTATGCCTTCTCCGGACATAAGGTGTTCGGCCCAACCGGCATTGGAGTCCTGTACGGCAAAGGCGAAATTCTGGAAAGCATGCCTCCCTACCAAGCCGGTGGCGGCATGATCCGCAGCGTCACGTCTGAGAAGAGCACTTATCTCGATACGCCGTCCAAGTTCGAGGCCGGCACACCCGACATTGCCGGCGCCATTGGTCTGGGCGCAGCGCTTGATTACGTCGAACAAATCGGTATTGAAGAGATCGCCGCGCATGAGCAGTGCTTGTTAGTTCACGCTATGTCGGCACTTTCTTCCATTTCCGGGGTGCGCATCATCGGAACTCCTGCGGACAAAGCCGCTGTGCTTTCCTTTGTGATCGGGAACATCGATCCGGCTGATATCGGAACGATGTTGGATTTGCGCGGAATTGCCGTTCGAACCGGTCAACACTGTGCACAACCGGTCATGGATCGATTTGGACTATCCGGGACGGTTCGCGCTTCATTTGCCTTCTACAACACCGTTGCCGAGATCGATGCCTTGGCGGACGCTGTGCGGGAAGCAACAATGTTTGCGTAAGCCCTGCTAGCCGCCAATCGCGCTCATCGGCCGGGGCGGAGGTACAAACTGGGGGGCTCCGATGGTGTGACCTTGCCATTTTGCCCGCACGCACTCGAACATTGCTGCTTTGATGCCAGCGTCGTTATCGCTGAGCAGCAAGGGCCGGAGATCAGTCTCTTCGACAGCAAAAAGGCAGTATCGCAACTTTCCGTCGGCGGTCAAGCGAAGTCGATTGCAGTGGCCGCAAAACGGCTTCGTGACAGATGGAATAAATCCAATGCTGCCAATTCCATCTGCAAACCGGAATTCGGTCGCAGGGCCGCTCTGCCCCCCTGATGTGATTGGAAGCAGCGGTCCGATTCGCCGTTCCAGGATCTTTTGCATTTCGTCGCCCGAGAGCACATTATCGGCCTTCCATAGTCCCTGAGAATCCAGAGGCATGAATTCGATAAACCGCACCTGCATGCCCGAGTTCCGCGCAAATTTCGCCAGGGCCACGATGTCAGATTCTGAGCGACCGTTTACAGCGACGGCATTGATCTTGATCGGCCAGTAACCTAATTCGCTTGCCATCCGGAGTCCGCGGATGACCGCATCGAAAGCGTCGCGCCGGGTGATGATCTTATAGATTTCGCGATCCAGAGTATCGAGATGCACATTGATGCGGCGCAACCCAGCGTCGTACAGTTCTTGGGCCCGATCTGCGAGTAAAACGCCGTTCGTCGTTAAAGCAATACTCTCGGCGCCTTCGATGCGCATTAAACGTGCTATCAGCGCGTTCAAGTCCTTGCGAACCAGCGGTTCGCCACCGGTGAGCCGTATGTGGCGCAAACCCAGACTTACCCCGATTCGCACAACTCTCTCGATCTCATCGATGGACAGCAGTTGGGTACGTGGAGTGAACAACCTTCCGTCCTGCGGCATGCAGTAGTAGCAGCGTATGTCGCAAGTGTCCGTAACGCTGACTCGCAGTTTTTCATGTCTACGACCAAACCTATCGATGAGTTGTTTGCTGGAAGACATTCAGCTTCCAATCCAGCGCGCCACCAGGCTGCGAGCTAATGCAGGATCGTCTGTGCCCTTCACAATCGCCCGCCCATCTTCAAACAGAGTGAGCGCGTAGGGCGGAGCGTCCAGCCGAAGCAGTTGGTCTTTCACTTGAACAGAGCCGAGTGCATGTAGTCGCGAAGCGAGCGCCTCGAAATCGGGACGGCGATCGAATACCGGGCGGACCTGTACGGCATTACGACCGCATAGAGTTACGGCTGGCCGGCGCTGTGAGCTCAAAGAATCGAATTGTCGAAGAGCACAGCATGGACACCTGTCGCTGCGAGATACGGCTATCGAGTCGAGGGCAAAATTCCACGCATCAGCCACGAACAGCTCCGTCGGCGCCGAATCTCTATCAGTCAGATATTGCAGTGCGATCGATGTCTGGATCGATGCTGCAAGCAATGCGGCTGGTCCGATGATGCCCGATGTATCGCACGTCCGAACCGCTCCCGCCTGAGGCAACTCATTGTGCACGCAGCGGAAGCAAGCTGTGTGGCCGGGTATGATCAGCCGAGACATTACAGTTGCAGACACGCAGCTCGCATAGATCCATGGCACGTTGTATTCCGTGCAGGCGTCATTGAGTAAGTAACGGCCTTCGAGATTGTCGAGGCCATCGAGGACTAGGTCGATGCCCTGCAACAACTCTGAGATATTGTCGATCCCCATGTCCGCGACTACGGGATCGATCGTTACGTCCGCATTGATTCTGGCGAGATGTTTTGCGGCCGCTAGCGCCTTGGGAATGGAGTCTCGGGCGTCGGATTCGTCGAACAGCAACTGCCGATGCAAATTTGACAGCTCGACCAAGTCGCGGTCCACGAGCCGAATAGATCCAATTCCTGCTCGCGCCAGCAAATTCGCAGTGTTACTTCCGAGCCCTCCACATCCGGCAATCAACACACGAGCGCATCGGATCTGCTCTTGGCCTTTCGGGCCGATGGGAGCAAAGAGTTCCTGGCGCGAGTAGCGACCGTCGATTCGCATGCTACACTTCGTCTCTTCAAATGCAAACGATCTTCCATTTTGAAAACTAACAACGCCAATTGGCGCCTTCAATTCGTATTCGTATGGTTGGAAGAACTTAGCAGTAAGTCCTAACCTCGCTTTGCGGATCGTCGATAGTATTGCTGCCCACTGGTGGGCGCTGTACCCACAAGAGGGCAGTGACTCTCCGCTGCAATCCGGTTCCTCGACGATAAGGAGAACCTTCTCCTTACCCGTATTTCCTGTAAATCTCTTTGCATTCAAGTAGAGAGAGCCGATCGATGTCTTCAGCCCCGAGGCTTTCTAAGTTGTCCTTTCGCCTACGCCTTTGGTTATCCAATTGCGTTTCAGAGGACATGGCAAAAGTACTGATGATTCACCCCGAAAAATGCACCGGCTGTCAGAACTGCATGCTGGCTTGCAGCCTTCACCATGAAGGGCAATTCCGGATGGCCGCGTCGCGAATTCACGTCTACACCTGGGAACGGGAAGGGATATCGGTTCCCATGATGTGCCAGCAGTGCGACACCGCGGCCTGCATGAAGGTTTGTCCTACGGCGGCCCTTCACCGGAGCCCGGGGGAATTGCTCGTTGACTTCACCCAGAACAAATGCATCGGCTGCCATATGTGTACGATCGCCTGCCCTTTCGGCAACATGGTCTACGACGCAATCAGCCAAGCGCCTTTGAAATGCGATACGTGCGACGGCGACCCCAGTTGCGTCAAGTATTGCCCTACCCAGGCTCTCGAGTGGGTCGACGACAACGTCTCGACGCGAAACCGCAAAAAGAATTACGCAGCGAAATTCAAGATTGCGTTTGGAGAAGGGTCGTTATGAATGGCTGGATTGGGACAGTACTTCGCATTGATTTGACAACGGGAAAAATAACGAAAGAGCCCCTTGTGAAGGATGATGCCGTCCTATTTCTCGGTGCGCGTGGCCTTGCAACCAAGATGTTCACGGACGAGGTTCCGGCCAGTGTCGAGCCTTTGTCACCCGAGAATAAGTTGATTTTTGCGCCGGGGCCGTTTACCGGAACCTTGGCACCCTCCGCGGGCCGTTACCACGTCGTGGCCAAGAGTCCACTAACGAACGGGATCGCCGGGGCGAATTCAGGCGGCGTGTTCGGCGCTGCCGTGAAGTATGCGGGCTATGACGCACTTGTGCTTGAAGGCAAGGCGGAGAAACCAGTCTATCTCTGGATCAAGGACGGCCACGTGGAAATTCGGGATGCTTCCCATCTTTGGGGGAAGTGGGTTCCCGACACGACCGATCTCGTGCGCAGCGAAACGGACGACGATGCTTCGGTCGCTTGCATTGGCCCAGCCGGCGAGAAGTTGGTTCTGTTCGCTTCCATCCAGAACGAAATGCACCGCGCGGCCGGACGCGGAGGCGTCGGAGCAGTCATGGGCTCGAAGAATCTCAAGGCCATTGCTGTCCGTGGCACCGGAGGAGTGCGGGTTGCGGATGTGAAGGCTCTGGAAGCCGCTGTCTGGGCCGCCCGTGCCAAGGTAGCTGCCCACCCCGTCGCTCAGGGCTTGAACCGGCATGGCACGGACATCTTGGTCAACATCCTCAACGAGACTGGGTGTCTTCCAACGCGCAACTACCAGGACGGACATTTCCCCACGGCTGACAAGGTTGGCGGCGAGTCGCTTACCGCCAAAGTTCTCACCCGCAAGAAAGGCTGCTTCGCATGCGTCATCAGCTGCGGACGCGTAACGCGTGTAAACGAACCAAAGTTCGCGGGAGAAGGGGAAGGCCCGGAGTACGAGGCAGCATGGGGTTACGGCCCTGATTGCGGCGTGGACAACTTGGACGCGGTGACTAAGGCTAACCATCTTTGCAACGAACTCGGCCTGGACTCCATCTCTGCGCCGGTGACTATTGCTTGTGCCATCGACATGGCCGAATCAGGCGTTCTGCCGGCTAACGAGTTTGATGGGCTGGATCTTCGCTGGGGAAGCGGCGAACTGATTGTCGAGCTCACGAGGCGGACAGGTTTACGCCAGGGAATCGGCGACAAGCTCGCTCTCGGTTCTTATCGGTTTGCTGAGATGTATGGTCATCCCGAGTATTCGATGACCGCAAAAAAACAAGAGATCCCGGCCTATGATGCTCGGGGCATTCAGGGTATCGGGCTTGAATACGCCACCTGCAATCGGGGCGGCTGCCACGTCAAGGGTTACACCATCGCCGCAGAAGTGCTGGCCGCCAACAACGTACGGCTCGATCCGCGCGAAATCAAGGGTAAGCCTGGCCTGGTAAAGGCATTCCAAGACATGACGGCAGCGGTCGACGCATCCGGCGGGTGCATCTTCGGCACGTTCGGAATGGTTGCGGATGATTACGCAGCGATGTTGAGCGCGTTAACCGGAGTCCCCTATAGCCCTGCCGACTATGTCAAGGCTGGAGAAAGAATCTGGAACCTGGAGCGGCTGTTCAATCTGAAAGCCGGGTTGAGCGCTAAAGATGACACGCTGCCCGAGCGCATGCTCAAGAGCCCAATCAAGACCGGTCCGTCGAAAGGCTTGGTTAGTCGTGTGCCCGAAATGCTGCCGGAATACTACAGTGTGCGTGGTTGGGACGACAAGGGCGTGCCGTCACTCGAGAAGCTGCTCGAGCTTCAGCTAGCTTCGTGACGCGATGCGGTTGAGGAGCCGAACAGAATGACGGTCAAATACTTTGGCGATATCCGGCCGTTGACGGGCGTTAAAGAGGAAGTCTGGCCCGCGTCACATGGTGATGTGCGATCGCTGCTAAACGCCTTGGGCGAAAAGCACCATGCACTGCGAACGCGCCTGTTCGAAGGAAACCAGCTCAGCAGCACAATCATTATTTTGGTGAATGGAAGAAGTGTCGACTTTCTCGAAGGGGCTGAGACGCCCCTAGAGCCAGATGACATTGTCGACGTCTTCCCAGTTGAGGGCGGTGGGTAGCTGTGAACTCGAAGCGCAAGCGCAAAGTTTGAGTTCAGGAGGCTCGGTTGAGTCCGGTAAGTTTGGTTGTACTGTCAATGGCGATTTTGGTGGCGGGAGCTCTGCTGCAACTGTTGCTGGCAGGCGTGCTCACCGCCCGAGCAAAGGGTTGGCTCGCATTTATCAGCGGCTTGGGTTCTTTTAGTTCCGTAGTTTGCGTCTGGCCGAGGATTTTATCCGGCAAAGTCATAGATTTCAGGTTGGCTCACTGGGACGGGCCTGCACAGTTCGCTTTCCATGTAGACGGCCTGAGTTTTCTGTTCGCGCTCATGGGAGCGGGTATTGGAACGGCAGTCCTGTTTTATGCAGTCGCATACATGGAAGAAGAGAAAGGCACAACCCGGTTTTACTGCCTCGTGCTGATCTTTATCGCCGGTCTGCTCAACCTCGTTTTTACCGCTGACCTGTTCCTCCTATATATGAGCTGGGAGCTTGTCGGGTTGTGTTCCTTCCTCTTAGTCAGTTTCTGGTATACCAATCCGGATTCAGCGTATGGCGCACGCAAAGTATTTACGATTACCCATCTCGCCGGCTACGGTCTGCTCGCGGCGGTTGTGCTCTTATTTGTACGAACGGGTTCGACGCGTTGGACGGATCCCCACGTACAAGGCGCATTCACTGCTGCCATTTTCGCGCTGATGCTCATTTCAGCCATGGCGAAATCGGTCCAATTCCCGCTGCACACGTGGATCCCATTCGCGATGTATGCACCGACGCCAGTGAGCGCGCTGCTGCACGCAGCCGTTTATGTGAAATGTGGAGTGTACTTGATGGCACGGCTGCATTCGTTTGGTCCCTGGCCGGAATCCTGGAGTCTCGCGCTTGCATGGGTGGGAACCGTCACCCTGTTAGTGGGGGCGCTCTTCGGTTTGGCGCAGCAGGATCTGAAACGCCTGCTGGCGTACAGCACCGTGAGTCAGATCGGGTACATGATGTTGGGTCTCGGCTTAGGAACTCCGTTGGCCATTGCAGCGGGCCTTCTGCACTGCCTGAATCACGGCCTTTTTAAGGCCAGCCTTTTTCTTTGCGCCGGCGCTGTGCAGCATTCCTGCGGAACGAGAGACATGGACCTGCTCGGAGGCTTAGGCCGCCGAATGCCGCGAACTATGATCCTGTGGCTGATCGGAGCCGGCAGTATCACCGGTATTCCGCTACTGAATGGTTTCGTCAGCAAATGGCTCTTGTTCAATGCAGCATTGCAAGTTCATCAGCCGATCTTGGCTCTCGTTCCCTGGACCGCAAGTATTTTTACGATCTTCTATTTCTTGAAAGCGACTAGTGGCGTGTTCCTGGGCGATGAGGGGCCAGCCGCGGAGCACGCCCACGAAGTCCCGTGGACGATGAGCGCCGGGATTGGCATCCTGGCCGCGGGATGCATTCTGCTCGGAATCGCACCCCAACTCGCGATCACCTACATCATCAACCCCGTTCTGCCGGCACTTGGATATGCGCCGCTTACCGGCGTTAGCTGGCTGGGATTTAGCGCCGGTCAGGGAGAGTGGTACGCCACAGCCGGTTTAGTGCTGAGCGTTCTGGCACTCGGATTTGGGCTACTGATTTACTTTCTGCCATCGCCTGGCCGGCAACGCGCGACAGTCATCCGGCCTTCCCCTGTATTCACCGGCGGCGAGCCTCTCAGCGAAAAGGGGCACTTGCACGCCAGCGATTTTTCACAAGTCGTGATGTCGAGCCTCAGCTCTGCTTATCGAATCCTGGA
>AP72_2010_repI_A001DRAFT_1000316_pt1 | contig 10967 bp, 15 predicted proteins | sample AmaPasrepliIA001_FD_9535 | JGI IMG/M metagenome (IMG submission 9535)
TCCCGCCGAGAGCACGTTGGGAGACATTTTTGCCAACGGCGTCGACGGTAAGCCCGACTACGCGCAGGCGGTGATCTGGTATCGCAAGGCCGCGGAGCACCGAGACCCGAGTGCCCAATTCGGGCTGGCATTGCGGTACGCGATAGGACAGGGTGTTCCACTCGATCTTGAGCAAGCCTTCCGGCTGTTCCAGGCAGCAGCGGACCAGGGCGAGCCACGAGCACAGTACGATCTGGCAACCATGTATGAAGAGGGCAAAGGCACACCCGCGGATGCGGCGCTCGCCGAGCATTACTTTCAGTTAGTGGCCGAGCGCGGGATGTCGCAGGCGCAATTCCGTCTTGGTCGATTGCTCGCGGGTAAGAAAGGGTCGCGACCCGATCAAGTATCGGCTTACAAATGGCTGATGCTGGCCGAGAGTACAGTCAAAGACGCTTCGCCGATTCTGGTGGAACTGCGGAAATCTTTGAGCGCCGGAGAGATCAAGGATGCCGAGCAGCAAGTGGACAGTTGGAGAGCGGCGCACGTGGAGAATCCGAAACGCTAATCCGCCGATGCGTGTACGGGCCTCGTGGGAGCGTGCACGGGGGCAAGCGGACACACCACTTTACAGCAATCACAAACCCTCGTCATCACTTTCAGCCGTGTTCAGCAACCCCCGAACTACTTAGCTGCTTGTGCATTGTCCAGGCTTTCACGCTTCCGTCTCCTGCGCTTTTCGACGTTGCGTGAATAGCTTTACCGTCAGGCGTGACCTCCAGCGTCACGATAAAAACAATCTTGCCATATCGCTCATCATCCCGCGAAAAGGCGAATGGGAAGCGCGCACTTGTGAAATTGCCTGGTTATAACGACCGAATCGCTTGCCTCGATAGAGAGCTCTGCCAATCGAAACAGTTCCGCGAATGGTAATGGGTGGATACATTCCAGCCAGGGGGAATCCGATGAGAACCATTGCTGCCTGGCTGTCCGTCAGTTCCATGTTGGTGGGAGCTTCGATTAGCTGCTCTGCGCAGGAGTCTTCCAAGTTCGAACTCGATCAATTGAGAGCGCAAGTGGAGAAGCAACAAGCGCGCGTCGAAGCGCTGGAATCAGTGTTGGCAGCGCAGCAGCAGTTGTTAATAAAAATCGTATCGGCGAATCGGGAGCAAGCGATGTTAATCCCTCCGGTTGATTCCAGTATCGCCAATCTGAAAGATGCGGTGTATGAAGAACAAACCCAACAAAACACGAGGCCGCAGCGGGAACCACGAACGCAGTTGCCAGAAACCAAGAAGGTTGAAGATGAACTCCAGAGAGGCCCAGAAATCGCCAATATCACGCCCACAACGCCTGCGCTGAGCCTTGGACCCGCCAAATTGCGTTTCATCGGTTACGCTGCTCTATCCAACGTTTACCGTTCGACAAATGCCGGCGGAAACGTCGCGACTGGTTTCGGGTCTTTGCCATTTGACAGCACCGTGGCGGGCAACACCAGCCAATTTCGCTTTTCTGCGCAAAACAGCCGGCTTGCCCTGCGTGCGGATGCTGACTTGAAATCCAGCAGGGTAGCGGGGTACTTCGAAATTGATTTTTTAGGACAGGTCCCAGGCAATGTAGCAGCGACCGGACCTTCCAATTATGGTCCGCGGATGAGGCAAGCGTGGTTCGACTTCAACAAAGGAAAGTGGGAAATCACAGGGGGACAACTATTCAGCCTTATCACACCGCTGAAAAATGCAATCTCTCCTTGGCCGGGTGATGTCTCCATTACCCAGGTGATCGATCAGAATTTCGTGGCAGGCCTGGTGTGGGGCCGTTCGCCTCAGATCCGCATCGTTTATCACTACTCCGACGCAGTGTCCTTTGGATTTTCCGCGGAGAACCCGGAGCAACAGGTCGGCAGCAGCGTCGTATTTCCGAGCGCCCTCGCATGACTCTGGATGCTCAATACAGCACAGGATCACAGGGGCTATCAGTTCCCAACGCGGCCCCCGATTTTCTAGTGAAGCTTTCATTCGACGGCAAGCTTGACGGCCATACTACTCACATTGACATTGGCGGTCTGATGCGCGAATTCCGAAACTATGCTCCCTTCGAGGGTAACGGCGTCTCCGGCCACAATTACGGATTTGGCGTCGGCGGCAACATCAACGCGACATTTGATCTGGCAAAGGGATATCGGCTGGTCCTAAATGCGTTCGCTGGCAGTGGTGCGGGCAGATACATTGGTGGACTAGTGCCGGATGTGATCGTCCGCGCTAACGGACAGATTTCTCCGATAAAGTCCTACTCGTGGGTGAGCGGTCTCGAAGTCGGTCCAAGTACTCGGACCGGGTTTTACGTTTACTATAGCGGCCTCTATGGCCAGAGGAATGTTGCCCTCGATACCGATGGCACTTTCCATCGGTTGGGGTTTCCCCGGGGCATCGAACGCTGCCGATCGCAATGTTCAGGAAATCAGCCCGGGCTTTTCTCATACATTCTGGAAACAAGAGAATCTAGGATCGGTACAGTTGGGAGTTCAATACGCCTACGTCTTCCTGCACCCCTGGGTCGCCGGAACTGGCCCAAGCAACGCACAGACCCACATGGTTCTCGGACAGATTCGTTACAACTTACCCTAGCGGCGCCAGCGCATTTAGGCTTTCGCTCAACCCCGCTCCAGTATCTAAGGCTGGGTTTTCTTGTGCCATTCCGCATTGATAATGGGAGGCAAGGAATCCAACCGGCTGAGAAATGTGACAACCTTCCATATATGATCGTCGGACACCGCTTTATCGTTGTGCCATTGCCCGTCCCAGGCTGACATGCCTGAGTAGCGCACTCCGTTTCTAACGATCCAAAACAACTGCCAATCTGGCTTGCGGGGTGGACTGACGGCGAATTGGGGCACATGCGGATAGAAACTGGCTCCGTAGTCGCTGGTCGCACTGGGATCGCCATGGCAGCCGGCGCAAGCATCTCTAAATATTTTCATGCCAGCCAATAAATTCTCGTCTGTCGCTGCAACGGGGTTGCTGAGATGAGGTGCGCGTCGGGAGACATAAGCATTCAAAGCCATCTGCGCAAACGCTTTTTCCCATCTCGGAGGGTCGGCATTCGCGAGCGCTGGCAATAAACCCAACCACGCCAGCAAAACAAACGCAGCGGGCACTGCTAGGACACCCACCGAGAATCCGAGAACAAACTTGCGCATAGGCAACTCCAAAGAGAAAAGACTTTGCGGCTTAGACTAACTGCGGAGGGAATAGGTCAACCGGGTGTCTGGAATCGGGATGCTCACATTGATGAAAAATCGCGTTAACAGTCATTGACGGTCAGGGTCTTGAAGGTAATCAGGACCGGAAGGCAAACGGATCATGTGTCTGTGCTGACATCATCCCAGTCTTGGTCCATGTATCCGACAAGCCAATTTAGCGCATAGTGGAGTTCCTGTACGAAACCCGGCTCAAGTCCAGCAGGAGGGCTCTTGGTTCAATCGGGCGTCTACCACCGCCCAATCGTATCTATAAATTAGGTCCGCCTCGTCGAGCAGCTGCTCAAGCGACCGCAATTTTGCATCGGCAACGAACTGTTCATCCGTGCGGTCACGCATGATCGTGACCGCCTTCGGCACATCACAAATCGTGTACGGCTTCCCTAATTCTTCGAGATAGTTTGGTGCCCAAAGGAGAACCCAAGCCGCCTCGTAACGCCACGAGAATTGGGATCGCTCGCTTTGGGTTGGCGCTGCGCTCCTGATGAAAACTGCCTCCTTGGGTGTGAGGTTCTGAGCGAGGCCGTACCGCCCCACTAGTTTTTTGACCATTTGTGCTCAAGCCCCTCCCCCTTTAAAGCAACGCCAGAAGAGAAAGGGTTCGGTAAGCGACTTCCTGCTTCGAGCGAAGGCGAGCCTCCTCTCGAGTCTCGATCACAGGCAGATGCTGGTTGATACGAACACCTTCGCCTCGAAGAATACCGTCCGATTTCAGTTTTCGCTGAAGTGCTTCGTCAGATGCTGTGCCCAAGATCTGTCCTTGGTACGATTACGCCCAAATGAGAAAACCAGTCGCAGAGCGAGGCACTCATTGTAGCCGCGTTCTCTCAGTACCTCGGTGTCAGTTGGCGAAAAATCGCCTTACACTCATTCATTCTTCACGCAATTCAAAACTCACTAACCTTGGCATTTTGAAACAGAAAGTCCTTGTTCGAAGTGCTTTCGCGGATGGTCAGGTACTTCCGTAATCTCCCTGTTGTTCGCGAGACCGTCACATACTTGCCTGGTCATGGAAGCCCTCCCCCAAGTCCTGGCGCCCCGACGCCCTGCACGAGTGCACCTTGCAACCCCCACCCCTACCGTTCTCCGATGCGAGGATGGAAGCCGCGTAGCGGGCAATCTGCAAGTCATTTCCGCTGCTGGCGGAATGCTCCTCCTCGCTCGGCCTCTGGATCCGCACATCCTTGTCTCTTTGATGTTCCTCAGCGACGGGGGACCGGTGCTCGGGCAGGCGGAGATGTTAAGCCCCCTGTCAGGTACCCATCAGGCGTTTCGGTTCGTTTCGCTCGATCGGAAGAATCGGCACAATTTGCACCTCGGGATCCAGTCGCACTTGGCCCAGAACTCCGCTGAGGAACGATGGATCGCGAAATACCGGGCGGCGCTTCCTCAGAACCGGCCGCCACGGAGACGGACCTTGAAGATCGTCCTTAGCTCGGTCGGATTTGGAATGCTGGTCGTTGTCGGCGTAGCGTATGCCTTTCATTTTGGATTTCTGAAATGAGCGCGTCTCACACAAACATCCGGCGCTGGCAGCGTCATCCTGTGGAGATGCCGGTACGAATTCTTCCCTGCAGCCGGCTTCCAGCGATTTCGGTGCCTGGCCGAGGCACTGGATTGAGTCAGGGTGGGATGGCCCTATATGCCGGAGTTGACATGGAGCCTGATGATCTCATCGAGGTTGAATTCCCAACCCCGAACCCTGTGAGAGTCATGGCGACCGTTCGCAATCGCACTGGGCATCATTTCGGGTTGGAATTCCTCGCAATGCCGGGGCAATCCCTTGGCTTGCCGAAGAACCGGACCGCGACCACCCCTCCTGAGCCGCTTGCCTGGATCGCCGACAACGCGGATGTGGCTGACCCCCCTTCGGTGAAGAAGGTTCTTGCGGCCCTGGATCGAAAATTACTCGAGATCGCTCGCCTGCAAAGAGAGATTGACGCTTTGCTCATTGCCGCCCCTCTGCTTGATAAATGACGAACCCCTCAATCGATTGTTGCATTTTGAGTTCCCATGGGCCTGGGGCCCACCCATGGGTATGAAAGTTCCGTTCTAGCGCCTACTGATTCCAAACGGGTTATCCGTGACTTCCGAGGGAGTGCAATCGGCTGATTACAAGCTATCTTCTGGCAGACTGGCCCGGCGCGAGAAGATCCTAATGGTCTGATGTAAAATTCTCCGGCGGATCGAGTCCCGCTTCGGCTGGAGTGACGTGAACTACGCCCGCATTACATTTGCCTCCCTCGGGGATATCGTCGCCTACTTTGTCTATGGCTTTGCCATGTTCGCTGCATGGCCATCCATGAAAACTGAATTCATGAAGCACCCCTAACGTCTATCGTCCCAAGGACGAAATGATGAAGGTGATGCCCAATGGCGTGATCGCCAGCCTTATCGCTATAGTGGTCGCCGCCATTCACTTCGCAAAAATCCATACTGCCGGTGGCGGCGCCTTATCGAGCATATACTTCGGAGCACTCATCGGGCCTTTTCTCTGTCTGCACCTTCGCGATCCACAACTATATCAACCTGAACATCGGCCTTACGCTGACAACCTACCCGTCCATTGCCTACTTCATGCAGTGGGGTCATCGTCGGCGCAGCCATCGGCCTCATCTACAAACCAGCGTAGATTCATCGAAAGCAGTAGAAAAGGTGTCGGCGGTAATCGCCTAGCCCGCGGTTGCAGAGCGCTGACAAACTGATGAGCGAACTTTTTCCTCATGCTCGCTGCGCGGCTGAATAGAGTGAACCACAATGTTCGCCTCAGCAAAGTGCCTCGCAGTGTTTGCGTGCTTCGTTCTGCCATTGGAGAGTGCAACTGATCGTATGGCACAAGCTCGACCGCCGCAGATTCTAGAGATTTATCGCGACTATCTGAAGCCGGATGCTGTGGCTGCGAATCGCAAGCTCGAAAAACGCGCCGAGAACCTCTGCCGGACTCTCGACTTCCGCCCCCTTATCTGACAATCGAGTCTGTCTCCGCTCCTGCGGAGATGTGGTATTTCAATGGATTTGAATCGCAAGCTGAAATCGAAATGCTCGGGCGGGAATACCAGAAGAACACGAAGTTAAAGGCGGCTCTCAATCAAATCGTTCAGCAAAAAGCACCGCTCAAGCGTGCCGAATCTACTGATGAATTTGCGCACTATCGTCCCGACTTGAGTTCTGGTGATCCGTGGATTATCGGTCGCGGAGGGTTCTTAGTGATCGTATTCTTCAATGGCGAGCCGCCGCTGAATGGCACAGTTTTTGAAATGAAAGACGGCAGCAGGATGCTAGTGCGGACGACTCGAACCTCTGCTGAAGCCCGCGCACTCGCCTCGTCTGCCGGTTCGACCGCGAGGATCTTCAGGTCGTACTTCTATTTTCGACCGCAAGGTGATGCGAGTCGATGATTCGCGAGAAATAGGATGAGAGATTTCTTGGGGCGATAGGTACGCAATTTCGTGTCTTGTGTTTGGTGTCAACGTTGACCACTGTCAGCAATTCGAAGACTCTTGGCGCAGCGGACACCTTCGCCTCCGCAAAACTCACAAAAAGAGAGGTCACCAAACTCATGCTCGTTTTGGAACAGCTGGCGTATGACATTCCAGATTCGTGGAAGACCGAATTGCGAGCCAGGCGCATCGATCTCGGCAACAGTGAAGGCCTCGTGTTCGAGGGAACCAATCTACCGCCACCAGTGCTTTTCACTGCAATCCAGTCCGCTTTTTTGCGTTCGCAAACAATACCGCTTCCGCCCAAAGTGGTTCCGCCTCTAGCAACCGCTCTGCCGAAAGATTTCCGTCAGCCAGTTTCCTTTGGAAGCGGTCAGAAAATGTGACCCCTGAATCAGCGAGAGGCAAGCGACAGTACGCCATCGGTACGAACTCGACCAGAGGCGAGGCCACTACTCGCTCACATCCTATCGCCACAAGTTTCTACAGGATTTCCTCGTCAGAGGCATTTGGGAACTCGCGCAGGATTGGACTGTCTCAGCTATAGCAGGGTTCATGCAGTCCGACGCGTACCACCATCAGAGTGGGCTGGACGTTGATTGGCGTAATATCGTATGGTCCGCCGCCGAACTGCAAGAGGTTTGAAGTGGGCGAAAGGGCAGTCCGCGTAAATGTATTCGGCCTCTTAGTGGAGATCACTCTCCGGGCACGCGATGATGATCCGCACGTGTCGGTCCTGTAAAATGCCTCGGTCCCTGGGGACGCATTTGAGTGTGCAGGTTTTCCGACACGCCGTTGGACTGTGGTTTCGTCTTCTTCTCTCCTCAGCAGACTGTTGGAATTAGGTTAACGGCCCGTCGTCGTGGCGGTGGGAAAGTGGAAAGCGCTTTGTGCTTTCCAAGCGAAAGGCTCCAAGGTTCGCCTCGTTGGTGTTCCTGATGGTCTTGAGGACTAGCCGGAATTCCCGACGAAATCGACATTTGAAAGATGCGGCCACGACTTTGTGATTCGGGAATTCAATGAAGTCGGGATGGCCGAACTCGATATTGAATCGGTTACAGGCAGTGTGGGTGAAACAATCTGGGTTGAACCGAGATTTCTGGAACTGATTTCAAAGTAGCCGATACCCAACTGGCACAATATCCCCATTTCCCTGAACGCCCTTTCAAGCTACTGCTAACGCCAAGACTCCTTCCGATCAATCCGCCCACTCGTTTGGCGCGAATCGATGCGCTGATTTATACTTGCAGTTTGCCCTAAGACCGTCGAATCAATCAGGAGCAGCTACTTTTCATGCCTAAACGTACGTTCCAACCGAATCGGCGCAAGCGGAGCAAGAAGCACGGATTCCGCACGCGCATGAAGACCCAGGGCGGCCAGAAGGTTCTTTCCCGCCGCCGCGCCAAGGGGCGCAAGCGGGTCTCAGTGAAACCAGGTTTCCGCGAGTAACCGCGAATCCGTGTGGCGCGGGCGCCCCCGTCCGCAGCCATCGCAATCGCCAAAGCATTCAGCAGTTAAGAGGCACTGTGACCGCCAGTGTGCCCGAAGCATCGAATCAGAGTGTCGTGCCCCGCAAGGCAAAGGCGACTTTTCCCAGCAGCGCCCGCCTGTTGCGACACGCTGATTTTGAACGCGTGTACAAGCAGGGACGGCGGCATTTTTCAACGTCCATGACCGTTTTTTATCTGGATCGCCGCGGGATCGATGTCCAGAGAGGCCCGGCGGTATCGGGGATGCGGATCGGCTTCACCGTTGGCCGCGCCCTAGGAGGGGCGGTTCAGCGCAATCGCATGAAGCGCCGCCTGCGGGAAGCAGTTCGGCTGACCCGGCCCAAGGCTGGACCCAGTGCGGACGTGGTGATCAATCCGAAGAAGGTGCTCCTGACCACCAGCTTCGACACCGTGTTGAACGAAGTGACCAAGGCTTTCGTAGTCATAGAAAGGAAGCTTAGGCCGCAGGGATCTGTCACTGGGAACGAAGAGGTTTCCGAAAGCCGAGCGCCGAAAGCCGAGCGTAGATAAAATCATGCGCCATTTCACCCAACGCGCGATATTGCAGCTGTTGCGAGCGTACAAATGGATCATCTCGCCGATGTTCCCGCCCGCCTGCCGCTATACGCCGACGTGCTCGGAATACGCCATGGAAGCGATTGAACGCTTTGGCGTACTGCGCGGCGGATGGAAGGCGCTCGCGCGGATCCTTCGTTGCCATCCATTCGTTAAGGGCGGCTACGATCCAGTCGTGCCAAAGACTAACGACCAACGACTAACGACGCACTATCACGGCGCCGCCTAAGGAACTTTTACTACTTTGGCCGAATATCAAAATCCTCAACACGAACCAGGCAGCGAAAAGCGCCTGCTCGTAATCTTTTTGATCTCGTTCGTCTTCATGCTGCTGGCGCAGCCGCTGCTGAAGCGATATTTCCCCACGCCGCCGCCTCCGCAGAAAGTGGCGCAAACCGAGCAGGCGCAAACCACGCCGCCAGCGCAATCCACAGCGCAAACACAGGCAGCAACGCCACCCGCAAACCCGGCAGCTCCAACTGTCACGAAGCAGGCGAGCAGCGAGTCGGAAACCGTCATTGAAGGCGATCTTTACCGCGTCACTTTCACCAATCGCGGAGCGCAGGCGAAATCGTGGATTCTGAAGAAATTCGACAACGATGCCGAGAACGGCAAGCTCGACCTGGTAAACGCCAATGCTGCGGCGCAGTATGGGTATCCGCTGTCGTTGTGGACTTACGACGAGCAACTGCGCAACCGTCTCAGTTCCGTTCTCTACGTTGCCACTCGAGACGGTAACCAGGTCACATTCGAGTATTCCGACGCTGATTTGACCGTTCGGAAGGTGTTCACGTTCGACCAAACCTACGTCGTGAAAATTGAAGCCAACGTCATCTACAAAGGGACGCAGAAAGAAGCTCTGGTCGCATGGCCTGCGGGTTTTGGCGATCAGGCAACGCCGGCTTTCTACGCGGTCTCGCAGCTGGCTTATCAGTTCAACAAGAACATCGAGCGCGTCCCGGTCCACTGTAGTTCATGGTTCGGTCTGACAAAATGCACGCAGGTTGTCGGCGGCGCCACAGTGCCCGGCCCCTTTCACTGGGCCGGACCCGAAGATCAGTACTTCGCGGCGGTCTTCATTCCCGACGACCCTGCCTCCGCTTCCATGGTCACTCTGAACCACAGCATGCCGGTTCCGAAGGACTCCTCGAAGCCGCAAGACACGGTCAATGTGGACGTGATCGGCGTCGCGGTTGGTAGTTTCCACGGCGCCGTCTCTCAGCGCCTTTTCGCCGGTCCGAAAGAGCTTCAGGTACTTGAGAAAGTTCCGGTCCCTGGCGTCAGCGGGGCTGACAACGATCTGAATGGTTTGGTTGATTTCGGATGGTGGGGATTGATTTCGAAGCCCCTATTCCTGTGGCTCAAGTGGACCTATTCCCACGTCGTTTCCAACTGGGGATGGGCCATCATCATCCAGACAATTATTCTCAGCCTCGCGCTTCTCCCGCTGCGCATCACGCAGATGAAGTCGATGCTGAAGATGCAGCGCGTCGCCCCGCAGATCAAATCGATCCAAGAGAAATACAAAAAGTACAGCCTGCGCGATCCACGCAAGGCGGCAATGAACGAAGAGATCGCGGCTTTGTACAAAAAGGAAGGCGTCAATCCCGCGGGCGGATGCCTGCCTATGCTAATCCAGTTCCCATTCCTCATTGCCTATTACCGGATGCTGGGGACGGCGCTCGATCTCCGCCACGCGCACTTTCTCTGGATTCGCGACCTCTCGGCCGCCGAACCGTTACCTTATATACTGCCGATCCTGATGGTGGTCAGCAGTTTGATCAATCAACGCATGACACCGCAGGCTGGCATGGACCCGGCGCAGCAACGGATGATGAACGTGATGATGCCGCTGATGATGGGCTTCATCTTCTTCCGCCTGCAAGCCGGATTGAATTTGTATTACGCCGTCAGCAACTTGATTATGATTGCCCAACAGATGGTCATGAACCGCACGCATCTGGGAAAAGAGATGCGGGAGATGATGGCCAAACGTGCTCGAAAGAAAGACAAGTGATGCGGGCTGTCAGCTATCAGCTGTCAGCCATCAGCTCATTGGAAACGGACCGGAAATTTGCGCCGTGCAGCTGAAAGCTGACGGCTGACAGCTGAAAGCTTTCTTATGGATAAAGTCGCTGCCGCTAATAAGATCAACCAGTTCCTTCAGGCCGTCGTAACCCATGGCGGTCTTCGCCTGAAATACCGCATCATCGTGGACCCGCC
>AP72_2010_repI_A001DRAFT_1000318_pt1 | contig 10961 bp, 8 predicted proteins | sample AmaPasrepliIA001_FD_9535 | JGI IMG/M metagenome (IMG submission 9535)
TTCAAATCGCGATGCACGATGCCTTTGCCATGTGCTGCGGAAAGCCCATTTACCATCTGCTGCGCGTAATCGATGGCTTTGCGGACTGAAATCTTTCCCTTATTCAAACGATCGCGCAGCTCTTCGCCTTCGAGTAGCTCAGAGACGATGTAAGGCGCGCCGTCGTGCGTGCCGATATCATGGACAGTAAGGATGTTGGGATGGTTGAGGGCGGAGGTGGCGCGGGCTTCCTGCTCGAACCGTCTCAAACGATCCTGATCATTTGAAAGTTTGGCCGGCAGAACTTTGATCGCGACTTCGCGATCCAGCCTCGCGTCACGGGCGCGCCAAACCTCGCCCATGCCGCCTTCGCCGAGCTTTGAGACAATGGTGTACTGAGCAATCTTGGTGTTGGGGGAAATGGTTTCGCTCACGTTACCTTAAGACTTATCCGCAGATTGCGCAGATTACACAGATTCAGCCCCCAGTCATAGTTGCATTGCCGCCTTGTTTGAATTCCAAATCAGTTTAATCTGCGAAATCGCGGATAGATTTTTCTCACTTCGGCACATCGAACTTCTGCAACAATGCCTGAAACCGCGGATCGCCGCGCAGCGGATCGTAAAGCGGATCGGGTTTGACCAGGAAGAGCCAGAAGCTACCGCGCTCTGCGTTCTCCACTAGTCGCTTCACATAGGCCTCCTTGTCGGCCTGGTTCGCGTTCTTTAATAACGCGAGTCTGAAATAACTTTCCCTGCCTTGACGGAGCCCTTCTGTCAGAAACCCTTCCCAACCTTCCCTGGCAAAGCTCTCGCGAATTAGTTTAGCGTCCTCTGGCCTGCCCTCAAGCTCGACCGTTTTCGCCCGTTCTTCAACGGCGCCTGCATAATTTCCCATCCAGACATACACACGCGAAAGAAAACCGTGCGCCCAGGAAAAGTTTGGATCCATCTCCTGAAGTTTCTTTAATTGCTGAACTGCTTCGTTGCGCCGGCCCGAAACTGCCAGACACACAGCCTTGTAGAAGTTGATCCCATTCGCCGTCGGCTCGAGATCGAGCGCCCGCTGAATCGCCGCCAGCGATTCGTCATACTTCCCAATCATCATCAGCCGTGCGCCATTCCACGCGTAGGTTTGGGCATAATTGGGATTCAGCTCCATCGCTCGTTTGTATTCGCGTTCGGAATTGACCCAGTCCTGTGCACACATGTACTGGTATCCCAAAGACGCGTGCGCTTCGGCGAGGTTGTCGTCGATCTCAAGGGCGCGACGAATATATTCTTTCTTCAGTGGTCGATCGTTGTCTTCATTCGAGTCGGCCAGCCCCACATAGCCGAGCGCAAAGCGCGGGTCTCTCTCGATCGCTTGTTTGAAATAGGTTTCCGCCTTGTCGACTTCGCTGTTCGTGCGCTTGTTCCAATAGAACCGGCCCTGCAGATAGAGCCGATACACTTCCGGATCGTTGGTGTAGTTCTTCGCGAGCTTTAATTGATCCGCACTGGTGAGTTGTATCTTGAGCTTACTGGTCACATCGCGGGCAATTTGATTTTGCAGCGCTACCAGGTCGGAAGATTTTCGATCGTATTGATCAGTCCAGAGCACGTTCTCGGTTTGCGTATCGATCAGTTCGAGATTGAGAGTTAATTGATCGCCATGCTGGGTAAAGCGGCCATTAAGAATCGCCGGGACCCCCAGCTCCTTGCCGATCGTCCGGGCGTCGCTTTCTCTCCCTTTATAACGAAACACCGACGAACGCGCCTTCACATTCAAGTTCGGTAACTGTGAAAGGCTCCTAATCAGAGTCTCGGTCATCCCGTCCGAAAGATAATCCAGCTCCGCGTTGCCGCTGCCGTTGACGAACGGCATGACTGCGATTGATTGAATGACGGCACTGCTCGTCTTTGAACGATAGGAATTAACGACGACGGCGGCAGCAGCGATCGCTAAAAACGTCAGGGTTACAGCGATGATGATGGCAGTCGTGCGCCGCTTTGGTTTGCTTAATTCGCTGGTCGTGCTCTGCGCCGACTGGGCCGGCAGCACGGTCGTGGCCGTCGTTGCGCGATTGATGTTCGCATCCGTTGACTGCGGCAGAACGCCGTTCGCCGTTTCGCTCGCAACCTTACCGGAGCCGAGCTTTACAGTCCCCGTTTCATCGTCAACTGTGGCGTCGACCAGCGTCGCGCCGTCGATACGACAGAACTTCAGCGCTTCATCAGTCTCGATGCGATTACATTGGGGACAGCGTTTCATCTTGTGTAGCGCAAGCTGTTAGCTTGCGTTCTTGCCTTGCGATTCTCTGTCGCTAAACGCTCAAACTAACAGTTTGCGTTACTGCGATTGCAAATCAATCATTCAGGAAACCTCATTCTTCGCATTAATTCCTTGAAACGCGGGTCGTCGCGCAAAGGGTCGAAGCCCGGCTCAACTTTGAGAAATCGAACCATGTACTCTCGGTTGGCAACCGCCTTATCCAGTTCGGAGAAGGCCTTGTCCTTCTCGCCAAGTTGGGCGAAAAATATCGAAGCCATTGAGGGCGAAAAGCCTTCCGGCCGACGGCTGGCCATGTCGCGCATGAAGCCTTGCCAACCTCCCGCGGCGAAGCTCGCCCGAGCGAAGGCCGCGGTTTGCGGCCGGCCATTTAGCTCCTGCCACTTCGCATACGACTCGGCGCTCTCGGCGTATTTGCCCATCACTCGGTAAGCAGTTGCCAGCGCAGAGTAAGTGCTGGGAAAACTGGGATCCATCTCGGCTGTTTTTTTTGAGCTGGGCCAGGCCCTCGCCGCGAGTTCAGCCGGAAGAATCTTCAACGCGACTTTCCGATCGAGTTTGGTGTCTTGAGCCAGATACACTTGGCCCATTCCACCTTCCCCGATCTTGGAGACGATGCGGTAATGCGACAGCGTTGCATTGGGCAGCAGCGATTCCGTCTCTTGTACTGTAGCCGATTGACCAGTCGTTGAAGAGCCCGCTCATATTATAAGCAATCGGTCGAGGACGCTAGAGTTCGCGGGATTGGGACACCGGAGAGATGTGGGACGTCACAATATTCTGGGTTCTGATAACTCTGTGTATGTCTAGGTGTCCGAATTATGACGGAGTAATGCTAATACTGCTCTAGCATGGATCGAAGATCCGTTGGTTGTATGGCGTGCATTATCTCGCAACGGATCGAAACTCCGTCGGTCGGATGAGGCGAATCGGGCTGCCCACAAGGAATGAAATTCCGTTGGTCCGATGACGTGAAGATGACGTGATCGCATGCTGAACCTAACTGGATGTAGCTGACTTTTGACGGCTAACCATTCCGGTAAATATTGGTTCATCATGCTTGGTGAACACAGGTTCAGAGGGCACTAACGTTCTTAAAATCCGTTGACCGTAAGGTCGTGTGGGTTCGACTCCCACCCTCGGCACCAATCACATCAATGATTTACAAGCAGTCACTAACTGTGGTGGATTGCAGCGGAGTCTGACTCCGTAGCGTTTACTTCCCCTCGGACGGTGGAGAGCCCTAGTCGCCACGGCGACCGTAAGTACTTCTCATCCGGTTCATCATTATAGGGGTCTTACTTTTCGATTTCTTGAGGACCAACTTTTACCTGGAGGCACGGAACATTCAAGGGATGTTGAATGGCAAACTCTTTTCAAGATCAAAGTTCTGTATCCACCTGCGGCGCCAATTTCTTTCGATTCACCATAAAGAGTCGTTTCAAACTCCTCGTGGAAAGGGCCGCGGCATCTATTCCGTGCCTCCGGATTTTATCATTCAAGGTAGTGACAGGCATTTGAAGCAACCGCGCGGCCTCGGTTTGATGGCCGCCGGTTTGTTCCAGAGCTCGTATGATCATTTCAATTTCAAATCGTTTCATCGCTTCACTAAAGCCCAAGACCCATTCGGCATCACTCTCATCCCGGGTCGGACTGGCAGACTCGTCGGTTAGAATTTCATCCTGCTGGACGTTTATCTTGAGCCGCTTGATTGTCATATCAAAAGTTGACGCATTCATCCCAAGGATGGACGCAGCGCGGCGTTGAGCACCTGACGTTATCGCAAGTGCGTTACGGATCAGCTCTGACTCGAATCGACGAACCTCGTCCTTGAACGTGATTCTATGTGTCATGTGAGTCTGTCGCTGTTGATGTAACGAGTTCAATTCATGGAGTATTCTCGCTGCCAGAAAGATAAAATGATCTAATCGCGTATCGAGTACCACCTCCTCGGCAAGAGTATCGAGTACCATCTCTTCGGCAAGAGAAGTTGAAGGATCCACCGATTCACGAGCCGGTTTGGATCTTTTGCTTGGCTTAGCAGCTGGTGATTGAACAAAATCTGATGAAATTCCTGAGCTCGTCATTTCGTCCCCATTTTTGACCTTGAACTTAACTCAGTCGATACCGCCGTTTTTAATCGCCGAGTAGATATATGCAGCAATTGCGAAAACTCCACCGATCACGACGGCTGCACAAAGAGGAATCTCAGATTAGGACGCCACCGGCCCATCAATGACTGAATTTCCTGGAGCCGAGACTACTTCAACCCTTCCAACTGTGCTCGACAAGCTGCCTGCACCCGCACGGTATTCGCCCTGCTCCGCCGTTCATCGTTGCCGTCGTCCGGCAGGAGCCAATCACCGTCATGGCCCTGAACCAGATGGCCCAGTTCGTGCAACAGAATCAACGCGCGTGCGGGCCGCGTGCCCGGCCGAAAGGTGCCCACGTCGGCTGGAAACTTACGGGGCAGATCTTCGCGCCGTTGGTAAAAAGCACCATCGACGTTTACGACGCTATTATTAAAGAGACGGTACGACGTGTTCGATGGACCATCGTGGATCAATCGTGGCCCGCCTTTCATTTGAAAGGTCACCTCGCGCATCAGCGATCCTGGCCTTACGAGCGTCACGAAACGATTGAGTACGGTTGTCGCCGTGCGTGGCCCACCATAAAAACTGCTACACGAATTTTCTTTGCTAAGAATTGAGAACACGTCGAAGTACGCACGCGTCAAATCCCAGTCCCTCTTCGAAAGCGCCACAGGACGCAGTAGGTTTTCGGCGGCTTTGCCTGCGGCTGCTTCAACCACCACCGATTCCGTATCGGTATTTGCTTGCTCTACCTGCACCTGTTGCGCGTGAGATGGAGCGGCTTGTAAGAACAAGAGAACCAGAATGCGCCTCCCCAGATTCATGTAAATTGCCAAGCTCGATTTCATTCGTATTTTCTCCCTTGTAGACTCTGTCGCTCACAGCGTCATCCCAACTTGCCATTGGTCTCCTTACTTCGACCAAGGTGGAACCACGCCGTTGCTGCGCGAGTACGCGACCTTTACATCTATGTCGCTAAGCGACTCGTGCTCTCAATCGACAATATTTATGCTGCGAGGAACCTTTAACTGCAGGAAAAGTGACATGCGGTGTCCGAAATGAGACAAGCGGCGTGAGTTGGCCGCCACCCCTTCGAATGTTCAGCTATAATCCGTGCCGAAAGGGTCGATAGACAAATTGCCGCAGGCCACACCAGATATGGGACGGACGAGATGGATTTTGATCCCGTGTGCGTGGACGATTGTAGGACTGTTGTTCACGGTGCAGGAGATCGCGGTGGCGAAGGTCCACGGCGGGCGCGTCAGTTGGGTGCTCGTGGGTGTGATCGAACTCGTCTACTGGAACGTATGGGCGGCGTTCACACCGCTTGTGATTGCTCTGGCGAAACGGTTCCCGTTGACGGGGCCGAGGTTTGTATCTCATATAGCGATCCACACAATCGCGTCGTTCCTGATGGCTCCCCTGGCATCTGTCACCGAATCCTTTCTGAGCCGTGGACTTCTGGTACTCCTTTTTCGCATAACCGATCCTGGTGCACCACGCCCTCTTCCGACGTTCACCGGTAGTGTTGTATCGATGAGCCTCACCGGCGTGCTTACGTACTGGTTAGTTGTAGGACTGTATCAGTCGATCCACTTTTACCAGGCCGCTATGGAGCGCCAGACTAGAGCGGCGCAGCTGCAGACGCAGCTTTCCCATGCCGAACTTGAAAATCTCAAAAGCCAGTTACACCCGCACTTTTTGTTCAACAGTCTTCACACCATCGGAGTCCTGATGCAGGAAGACGTCGATGCGGCAAGCCATCTGCTGGTCAGCCTCGGCGACTTGCTGCGCATGGCCCTCGAACGGCGGGAGAACGAGATCACCTTGCAGAGCGAGCTCGAGTTCGTCGGCAAGTATCTGGAGATCGAACAGACACGCTTTCACGATCGGTTGAAAGTTCACATGGACGTCCCACCTGACCTTCTCGGAGTCTATGTACCGAGCCTGGCGCTTCAGCCACTGGTCGAGAATGCCATCAAGCACGGCATCAGCGTCGATTCCACCGCAGGCCGGCTGGAGGTCGCTGCGCAGCGCAACAACGGCAGAGTTTGGCTCTGCGTCCGCGATGATGGCCCGGGTCCGGCACCGGGATCGCGCGTGCGATTTGGCGTCGGACTCACCAATATCCAGTCACGTTTAAAACAACTCTACGGAGACGAGTCGTCGCTGGAACTTACCGGGGGCGATGGTCGAGGTTGTGAGGCCATTATCACCATTCCACTGCGGAGTTCGCATGAAGACCAGAGTCCTCATCGTCGATGACGAACCGATCGCCCGCCGCGGTATCCGTCGCTATCTGGCCAAACACAACGACCTTGAAGTTGTAGGCGAGGCGGCGAACGGAATCAGTGCGGCGGAGCAGATCAATGAACTTCATCCCGACATCGTTTTTCTCGATGTGCAGATGCCCGATCTGGATGGTTTTGGCGTCATCGAAAATGTGGAGCCGTCGACCGGCCCCGCTCCCGTTTATATCTTCGTCACGGCTCACGATGCGCACGCCATTCGTGCATTCGAAGTGCACGCTGTTGACTATCTCCTGAAACCGTATGATAAGGAGCGATTTGCCAGGGCCTTGGCGCACGCACGCCAGGTCCTCGAAGAGCGCGGGAAAGCAAATCGAGATCTCGAACCACTGCTCCAATCCCTCCGGAGTCTCCGCCCTTTGGAACGGTTTGTGGTGAAGGACAAGAAGCGAATTTTCTTTGTTCCCGTTTCCAACGTTTTGTGGATCGAAGCCATGGGAAACTATGTCTGCATCCACACCGCCAAAGGCAGTCACCTGTTGCGGGAAACCCTGGCACACCTGGAAGAGAAACTGGCGCCACAACACTTTATCCGCGTGCGCAAATCGGCCATCGTGAACGGTGCCTGCATTAGCGAGATTCGTCCGATGTTCGATGGCGTGTACGACATCGTACTGGCAGGAGGAACGGTGGTAGCGTCGAGCCGCAGATACGCTCACAAGTTACGGGCGCTGCTGGAGTCCTAGTGCTTAATTAGGAGCGGTAACCAAGGGAGTTTCGCGCGGCCCTGACGGCCGCCACCGGCGCGAGCGACTCCCTGCTGGTGGGTGTAGCAGCACGGAGGCTGTGATATGACCCAATAAGACCTGTTTTGGGGGTTCTAAGAATTTCCGTTTTCAGGTTCTGCCCTGGCAATAGCGCTTCTAGGAGCGGTAGACTTGCGTCCGATCCGCCGACTAGCAATCACGCGGCAGCGATTCGAAAAATCACGAGTCAATCCAAATCGGTTGCATTAACAATCCCGATTGTCGAAGAGGTTTCGTTTTTAATTCAATCAGGATTCATTTCTAGTGCTATGTCCTGCACGAAACAATTTACAACTCGCCTGAGACCTCCGTCATCAAGACTACGTGCCTCGCCGTATCAGGTGCGGGTTATTTCTGCGTTTGGTTAGAGCCGAGCTTAATAATGAATCGCAAACTTGATGCCGATCGCATGGACGAACTCGGGTTGCGAACGGCTGTCGTGTTGCCATAAGTAATAGAGATCCAGCGTCTTCTGATTTCGCAATTTGAGAAGATCGCCAGTTCTCTTTTTGAAGAAGATTTGCAGACCGCTGGTTAATCGGTATCGGTTGAAGGCATCAAAGCGCGTGTCGTAGAACGCCTCGGCCGCGACATAAGGAATGAGCGAGCGCTTAATTCCTAATGCAAAATCTCGCTCCAACATCAGTCGCGTGCGTAATCGCGTCGAGAAGTCGCCGCTCACTTCTCGAAATTCCTGGCGGTTTCTCGCGTGGATTGCAAAATGGCGAGGCAAAGATCTGCTATAGGTTTCTTCCAGCAGGAATCGATGTTCCTTAAACGAATCACTTGAACCGAGCGAAAAGCCGTAGCGATACCCCGTGCGCAGTGTCCAACGCTTCTTCCAAAGGTAGTCGAGATGGATTCCGACTTGACCGTGTGAGGCACTGCCCGATTCGGTCGGACTCTGCTCACTAAGCTCGACGAACAATCGAAACCTTTCCTTGAGCGGAAAGTACAAATCGAATTCGGGCCTTATCTGGTGTTGAGTTTCGCCGCTTTGTTGCGCAAACGTTGCTGGAGCCAGACAGAGGATTATCAACAACGCGAATTTCAACACGACGTTTCATCCTGCTACTTCGCATCTAACACCAGCCGCACACCGAGATGGTTACTTGCCGTGCTGACTTCGCCTTTGCCGCGCGTGCCGACCATGTAGCGGCTGCAATATTGATCTGTGCACAGATATGAGCCGCCGCGTTGGACGCGTTTCTTTGCCAGTGGCTCGGTAGGATCGAGTGGTGAAGCGGGTCCTTGCGGATTGCGAACGACGCCACCTGCCTTTGCCAGCTCAGCGTAGTAGTCAGCGCGATACCAATCACTCACCCACTCCCAGGCGTTGCCCGCAACGTCATAGAGTCCGTAACCATTCGGAGTGAACGATGCGACGGGCGCGAGGCCTGCGAATCCATCTTCCCCGGTGTCCTTCACAGGAAATTTTCCTTGATAGGTATTGGCCATTGGCTTGGCGTTCGGTCGGAACTCATCGCCCCATGCGTAAAGTTTTCCCGTCAATCCACCACGTGCGGCGAATTCCCATTCGGCTTCGGTCGGCAGTCGCTTTCCCGCCCATTTGGCGTAAGCAACAGCATCTTCGTAAGCGATCTGGACGACAGGATATCTTTCTCTCCCTTTGATCGCGCTTAGCGGTCCTTCCGGATGACGCCAGTTCGCGCCCTTCACGTAGCGCCACCACTGGTAATAGTCATCGAGAGGAACCCCGCTTTTGGTCGGCGTGAAAACTGTCGAACCGGCGACCAGATTCTCGGGCGGCGCATCAGGAAATTCTTCTTTGGTGGGAGTGTGTTCAGCGATGGTGACGTAACCGGTTGCCTTCACAAATTTTTCGAAATCTTCGTTCGTCAGCTCGGTCTTGTCCATCCAAAATCCATCAACATAGACGCGGTGAACCGGCAGTGCATCACGAGTCACACCCGGCAATCCGCACAATGATTCGCTCTCAACGGTGCTGCCCATCGAGAACTCACCACCGGGAATCCATACCATGCCTTGTGGCGCCGGACCGGGAGGTGTCGCAGAATTCGACACCGTTGGCGCGAATGTGATTGAACCGACTGACGGACAGGCTTCACAGGCAGTTGCTTCGACTGTTGCTGGCGCTGTCACTGATCGGTTTTTTGAGGTCCTCAGCGCCACAACCGTGACGGCGGCGATCAGAACGATGCCGGAGACAGACAGAATTGTTGAGCGCTTCTTTAAAATCGATTGCTCAGTTGTTCGGTTCTTCATTGCCATACTCCGCGAATGACTTTCGGCGAGGTGCTAGAAGATTATCTTCAAAGCCTCCCCCCAATCAAAAAATGAATTCGAGTCGCATCCCTGGAATAACCGCAGTTGTCGCGATCGGTCGTGACGGACGAATGATTTGTAGATCGCCCGTTAGTCTCATCCACGGTGTAACGTGATAGTTGTAAAAGGCCTCCAACTGATGCTCGGGCCGCAAGCGGCGGAGATTTAGCGGATCGAGATTGTTCTTCAGCGTCTCGCTCAGATCTGTAAAAGCATAGCCAATTCCAAATTCGTCATGGGAGCGGCTCTTGATTAAGCCGTTGCCGCCGATGCCGACATTCACGAACGTAGTAATCGGACTGGTGTCTTTGTTAGCGAATGAAATCTGGCTGAAGAAGCCCCAGCCGTCTTTCTTCCCTCGCTCGACAATGTACTGGCGGAACGCGTAACCAACCGACCAGGAGCCACGCTTCGGCGCGATCGGCAGCCGCGCCGGGGGCACGATGAATTTACTGTTCGGATCGAAGGGAGTGTAGCCTTGGTGGTGACGTTAGCGGAGAAGGTGTGCTTAGCTGTTTTCCCAAAATGTTTCGTAGGCAAATTGATTGACGGTGAAAACGTGACTCCGTCGCCAAAGAAGTTCGGGATCCCGGTAGTGGTCGAGTGATCGTTTGGGTCGAGCACCGCGAGTGAAATAAACGGTTCGCCATGTCTGATGTACGCGATCGCCCCGAGGTTCGTGATGATCGGCACTTCGCGAGCCACCGTGAGGGGACCGATCTGCGCGACATTGAAAAACTTGTCGATGCCGCCGCCGCCAAAGAAGTTTTCATCTACTAAATCCAACAAGTTGAACCGGCCAAACTGGACCGCGATCATGTTTCCTTTCTTCAAGTCCGTCGGAAAAAGCTTGGTAATATTCAGTGAGCTGATCGCGAAGGCGCTGCCGCTCGCCTTGGGAATGATCGCCGTCGTATTGACCGGATTGATCGCGCCAATTGCCGGCAGGAGCGGTCCACCGAATCGAGTTTCAGTCCTTAATTCAATGAAGGTGAATTTCCAGCCGGCGATCTTCTCCAGATCAAGTTTTGTGATGGTCTGGAATTTGCCGTTGTAGACACTTACTTGCCGCACACCACCGGTCGCAGTGCCCTGGTAAAAATTCGACAGCTTAAACTCAAGTTCGACGCCTTTCTCTTTAAGACGAGATCGCGCGCCACCCCAATCACCGGTCATCTCCTCCTGATGCCAGAAGCCGGGGTCAGGCGAAGGAACCGGCGAGGCCGCCGCCGTCACCGGCGCTTTGTCATTCGCGC
>AP72_2010_repI_A001DRAFT_1000319_pt1 | contig 10945 bp, 18 predicted proteins | sample AmaPasrepliIA001_FD_9535 | JGI IMG/M metagenome (IMG submission 9535)
GCAGCCATAGTCGTACATGGTAGAAGTACCTGATTCTACAACACAAAACAGGGGATCAGTAGGGCAGGCTCCGCCACTCAAGCGCTGAAATTTTGTGCTGATTCCCAAGCGCAAACATGGGCTTGTGAAACCTGCTTGTAGCATTGCCCGAGCAGTAACGCAAGCTGTTGAATATAAAGCACTTCTTGATGCTCACGTTAAACGAGCAATTGCGATGACGATCAGCTCAAAAAACGAACACGATGACGAGCACGATCTGCGCCGATAGGTCGGCGTCCACTGTTGCGACATCAGCGAGCACGATCTTCGGCGAGGCACCGATCGACGAGGTCATTCAATTGCTTGAAGGTGAGGCCGCGCGAATTGCCGGTCTTGTCAGCGCGGCCATTGGCGAAGCCATGCTGATACGAGAGCGAGCGATTTTGCGATGGTTCTGGCGAATCGAGATTGAAGCCGTCGAGATAGCCTTCGAGCATTTCCGCTTCGGCCCAGTCACTTCTTTGCATTTTTTGCAAACGCGATCTCGCCAAGGCTTGAGAGCTGCACCGTGTAGACGACGCGCGACGAGCCATGATTGGTCACATTGCGATCGTCGCACAAGAGCCCAAGATTATCCAACCGCAAGAGCGTCTGTCCACTGACACCAGCATCAGCGCTACGCAGGAAATTGCCCTTGTTGTGATACACCCGCGTAGCATGGCCGGCGACCACCGAGCGGAGCGCGCGCAAATCGGCCTCATTGAGATCGGGGATCGGCGGAAATTTAGCCGATGCGCGCTGAGGAATTTTCATAGGAATTCCACATCCGCGCGATCGACATTGATGCGACGGCCGAGATAATCGAGCAGCACACGTCCACGTTCACGGTCAGACATGCCGGCATGCATCGGCGCAACGACGCCCTTGAACGGTCCACGCAGGACACGCGCGTGCTGACCTGGTTTCAGTTTTGCCGCACGTGGGAGCTGGACGAAACCGCCACGCTCACGTGAGCGCAGTTCGTTGATGACCTTGGCGTCCAGGCGGGATGGACGTTCACCGTGCGAGATCACGCGGGTTACTCCCATAGCTGAGGCGATGGCATACCAAGATTCGGTGATCTTGACGAACAGGTAGCGAGGGAAAAGCGGGGCGATGCGTGTTTGCCGATTCCGTCTTTCGCGGATGCGTGGCAAGTAGGTTTCATAGCCGAAGCGATCGATATTTTTCTTGGCGAAGGATTCACGTTGTGGCTGCGTCTCGGCGACGATCCATGTCATCAATTCCCTCGCGTCTTTGGTCTGAGTGAACCGAATTCAACGCCAACACCGAGTTCCCTGGCGAGATCGATCGTCTGCCGTGCAATCGACTCCTGAGGTCTGAGCGAACGGAATTCGACGCCAACACCGAGTTCCTTGGCGAGATCGATCGCGTACTGCATGCCTTCCGAGATGCCACGATCAATATAGACGACGAGCGCAGCCGCGAGGGGAATCCAAGCGTGGCCGGCGAGAATGCTGAGCAGCCGTTCCTCTTTTTTTTCATCGTCGAGAATTTGCGTGTAGAGCAGGTGCGAGGCGATCGGCGCTTCGCCTCGCGTCAGGCAATCGTAGAGGCAACGCCGAGCATAATCGGCATTTGCTTCGATATTGCCGCGATAGGGGCTCTCGACGACGACGCAGCGCATGGATCACGCCCGTGGCGGCGGCGGATCTGGAAGGCCGTAAACGAGTTCGAGTACCGACTCGAACGTACCGAGCCAGCGCTTGCGTGTATTGGTATCGAACTTTGCACCAGGAGCCGGCAGTTTCCCGATCAGCTCAAGGATGAGCGGATCAATGAGCTTGGCCGGATCGGCTGGTTGCTGGACTTGCGCCGAACGCCGTTTATAGGTGCGGCGCGATGTCTGTCCGCCGCTATTGGGCGTGGCGATGGGACCACCACTACTGCCTACAGACGGATTCTGATTGATCGGAAGCGGCTGCTGTTGCGGATCGAGATTGGTCATGTGATCTCCGTGGTTGGACGGCGGCGCGCCACCGGGAGGGAGATTCACCGCCGTCCTGTGCAGTTCTGCCGAATCGATACGCACTCGGCAGTATTTTATCTTCGCGCGTCTGCCCAGTATTTGGCAAGTCTATGCTGTGCGCAGAACCAATCGATGCTTGAGCCATCCACAGACTTGTAGCCGAAACGCGCTTCGCGATCGCAGGAGATGCACAATATCGGCCGACTGGGCGGTTGATCGCGCAACGGCATGAGATTGGCGAGCGGATCCTCGTCGCTGATCATCGTTTCCTGCACCGCACCGATCTTGCTGCGGTGGAGCGCAGACCAGGCGGCGAGCTGGACGCGGTAATTGGCGAGCGCTATTTCGGGGATGAGATGGAAGCCGTCGTACTGATCGACGAGGTCTTGCAGCGACGGGATCGGCTTGAGGATGCGCGGCCGCGATTTTGTATGCACGGGCGTTGACGGGGGCGCGGGCGCGTTAAGATGCGGATAAGTCATCCTTGAACCACTCGGATTCGGCTAACGTCCGTTTGAGCGAATTTCCCTGATCAGCGAGTGGCTGCCAATCAGGGTCCTGGCAGATTTCTCTTTCCGCCTGTTGGAGACGGTCAAAATCGTCCCAATATTTTTCGGCAATTTTCAGGATGCGATTGATCTGCTCGAAACGATGCGCGGTGATTTTCACCTGGCGCAATCTTTTCTTGTCTTTGATCAGGGCATCGAATTCCTGGATCGCTTCGACAATTTCGAAATGCAAAGGTCACGCGCGTTTCTCCCGATTAGCGCGGAAACGAAACCGGGGCCGTCAAGCCCCGGCTCCATTGGGGACGGCGGGCCGTTGTGCGGGCGGTCCGCGTACCACCACCACCGACCGGCATCCCTGCGGTCGGATCGCGAGTGTGCGCTTCGTGGCGCGAATGTCAACGTGAGCTTGAGGACTTCGGCCTGATCTTCACATTCGGGACTTGATCTATTTTTCGGATGAACGGTTCGAGAGTTCTTGTGCCGAAATATCTGATCGCGGCTTTTGCGTCGAACCGACTGGTCGGACCAGCGAGTTTGACGATGGCGGTATAGGCGGCTCCGGTTCGATCGTTTGGATGTTCGATCACCCACCTGCGCAATTCTTGGTAACGGGCTTCGAGGGCATCGAGTTGTTCTTTGATTTCGCCCATCTCGTCGACTGGATGGCGGTTGTCTTTGCGGAACGGGATTGGCTTGTCGGTCATGTGCGGACTCCTGACCTACGGCGTCACGTCGCCGGCAGTAGTATTGCTGTCTACACGTCGGCACGCAATCTTCTGTAACGTCCTCACGTACGGGGTGGCGGGAGGGACCCGTATACCGGGAGGGACCCGTCCTCTCCCGGACGGGAGTGGGGGGGGNATGGGGGGACCGTGGACACACCGTTTTTTTCCAATGAAATCAATGGGGCAATTTCTGCATTTTTGGACGTGGGGACGGACGTGCGGACGGGGGTATGTGCGGACGGACATGGTATGTGCGGTCGCAGAGGCCGACGTAAGGACGGGGGATGTGGGGACGGGCTCAATTCAGCTTTATTCTGCGATTTAAGCCAGCCGATCAGGAATCCTTCGCGGTATGCCAGGAGTCCAACTATCAGCTTCAAAATTTCCTTATGTGAAAGAAGATGAAGATTATCGAGGAGCCCCTGCTTTTGAGCCCATTCTGCTGTTGCGCGGTCGGCCTCATATTCAGCTTCGTCGTTTTCTGAATTCGACATCGAGATGCTCCCAAAGTGCTCGACGTTCAGACTTATGTCTTGTCGGAAATTCTTTCAGACGACGTTCAACCCAACTCAGCTTCTTGCGCACGGCCTTCTTGCGGAAGCCGGCTTCGACCATGCCGGCGTGAGGCGACAGCTCGCCGTTGAGGACGCGGGCATGGATATCGCGGCGATCCTTGCGAAGGCGGGCGAGGGCGTAGGAAGCATCATTCAAGTTGGTAACACTTTTTTTGTTACCATCTTACTTCTGCCTCTTACCGCCCCATGCTTTCAGATCGGGCGTCTGCGCGTCGAGTTCGACGCGCTGCTCGATGAGTTTCTTGCGGCCTTCATCTTCGCTGATCTCGCCACGCACGATTTGCGCATAGGTCCGCTGCAGGTTTCCCCAGTCGCCCCAAATGGGCTCAAGCTCACGTCGATAGAAATCCTCAAATGATCGATAGCTGCGCGTCGGTGCTTCTCGCCAATTGAAGTATGGCACAGCACCGACGCGGCTTTTGAATTCGTGTGCGACCAGAAATTCTTTTGACCAATCAATCTTGTTCGACGATAGAAATTCAAGCGCAGCCATTACCGGACCAAAGGCAAATGCCTGCTCTTTCGCCACCACGGTAAGCACAGCGACTTCCTTCGCGCCAGGCTGATGGATAAGCAACGGCATATCTTCGAGAGCACGCTGAAGCACTGGTGATACATTCTCAGTCGCCTGCGCGATTTCGACGATCTTGTTCGCAGTCTCAGACTTTTTTGGAGGTTTCATTCGCGCTGCTCAGACAATCTTTTGAGCATCGGCCAAGTCCCATCTTTAATAAGCATAGCTCTCGCCATCGCCTGGATTGTGCGTCTATACTTACCAAGTATAGCAATGTGATAAGCCGGCTGATCCATTGGACCACCATTTTCTGCCGTATCAATATCGAATAGTATCTTCGTTGCCTTTCTGATTGCTCTTGGCACCATCCCGGTATCTTCAGGGGCTTGATTGGCTTTATAAAGATCAGATGCCAGCTCGTTTGCTAAATCATCAAGAACACCAGGTTCATTGCGTAATGGTCCATTCAATTCATACAGGCGCGCGGGAGAGCGATGCCTCAGACGAGCTTCCGCCCGACATACAGGCACGGCGACCGCTTCGACGGCCGCAGACTCAACGGTCCGTCCGCTTCATGGATTTCGCCCGCGTGCAGGAGTTCATTCATCACCTTGGTGAACAACCGCTTGCGCACCGCCATGTAGGGCGACAGCTCCTTGGCGATTTCCAACGCCGCGAATTCGGCAGGCGCATTGTTGCGTGCGCTGCCCTTGAACGAGACCGCATGATCTTTGTCGTTGCACGACTTGAGGAGCTGAAGGAAGATCGCCTTGGCGCGCGTTTCGCTTGCGACCTTGTCGAGCGGCTTGTCGGAACGGGCGAGCACGACGCGCTCGGGCACCAAGAGCCCGTTGTCCCACATCAACCGCGTGCGAGCCCCGGCTTGTGTATAATTCGCCTTCATGACTTCAAGTATGCGGACCCCGGTTTCTTCCGGCGGCTCCTCATCATCATGTTCGTCAGCGCCGCCATTGTCCTGACCGTTCTTCTTTTTCTTGCCTTCATGCTCGCCATGCAGATAGAGCCGTGACCGCACCGAGTTGTTCCAGGCGGTGCTCCCGCTCAAGCCGCTGCCGCTCATTATCCCCGACAGACTTGGATGTGCGAGCAGGATGACGGCGGTGCCGAGCGCGAGCGCAATGCCGCGCAAAAGCGAGATGCACTGCCGTACCTGCGACCGGTCCCGCTCATTGACCACGAACACATCGGCCGCGGTGTCGATGCAGATCCAGCGCGGTTTGATGCCTTCGGCAGCCCGCTTGAGATGCTTGAACAGGTCGGTCTCCTCGACAATCGAATGCGCGTTCGCGACCGCCATCACCGCGTCCTGGCCGGCGAGCGAGACGAGATGGAGCCCGGCGTCGGCGAGGTCGAGAAAGCTCGCCTCGTAATGCGCCGCGATGCGATCGAAGCGGAAATGCAGTTCGTCGACATCATCTTCGGCGGTCACAAACAGGACCGGACCCGGCTCCGGTAGCTCGCCGATCCAGTCGCGTCCTAGGACGGTAGCGACGCTCAATTGCTGCATGAGCAGCGTCTTGCCGATCCCTCCCTGCCCGGTCAGGAGGGTCACGTTGTGATCGGGAATCCATCCCGGCACCGCCCAGCGACGCTCGGGCGACTTCGTGCCGAACCATGCCCGGATATCGATGATCTCGAATACTGGCGCTTTGACCGGCGCTTTCGGCATCAGCTCGGGCGACCAATCGGGCGCGCCTTCGGCGAGCGCATAGAGCGCTTCCGCCGTGCCGCCAGCGTGCAACCAATCACTCACGTCGCCCTTGAGCGGCATGTCGGGCCAGGCGAGCGCGAGATCGAGGAAGCGGACGCGGCCGGCGATCTCGTTCAATGAACGAGACACGTTGTGCGCATGGTCCTGGCCCGGCAGGATCGGCGCGCCGCTCTCCTCATGGAACATCGGCTCGCCGGTCTTTGCATGTTTCTTCTGTGGATCGTTGTCGGGGATGACGACGATGTCCGCACCGGCGAGGAGCTGCGCCAGCTCGTCGGTCCACTTGCCGACGCCGCCGGGATTGCAGGTCGCGGGCACGCCGATGTCCCACAGGTTATCGGCATCCTTCTCGCCCTCGACCACAAAGATCGTGTGCAGCAACGCCATCTGTTCGAGGATCTCGGGCAAGCGATAGATGACCTGGCGCACATCGCGCGTCGACCAGATGTAGCCGCCATGGCCGTCCGGTCTGCGCTGGCGGAAATCCTTCGGGTCCTTGAAGCGGACCACCTCGAAGAGCACATCACCTTGCTCGTCGGGATAGGGATAGATCTTATCGATGGTGCCTCTTGGGGCTCCGCTCGTTCTGCCGACCTTGGGCTTTGCCTTGGCGCGTGCTTGGCTATCACCGCCATTGGCCGAACGGTTCCGCGGCGGCTCCCAATCGTTCTCGATGGTAAAGCCGTTGCTGCGCAGCCAATCGAATCGCTCGGGGCCATGTAGACCGGTTTGATTCTCTATGAGATCGAGGACGCCGCCACCGCAGTCCTGCTCATGGTCGTACCATGTCCCGTCGGCAAGCTTGACCGCGAGACTCCCGCGGTTGCCCCAGCGCAGCTCGCGCTTGTTGGACACGTGCGCGTTGGGCTCGCCGAGCAGAATTCTGGCGACCGGCTCCATGATGTTGGCAAGGTCGTCGGATATGGCCATGCCAAATCGCGCCCTTCGATACAAATTCATGCGTCGGTCGGCAGCCTTGAACCGGTAGTGATGTCTCCCCTTGCGGGGAACCGCTATGGATCGGCAGGCTACCTTTCTGAAAGCCGAGCCCAACGCTGCCCGACCAAAGGCTCCATAGCGGCCCAACTCACAATGCAACGCCCCGATTGAACAGCGGCGACACCCGCAGTGCCATCCGCGGCTCAATCACGGCGCACTGGTAACTAAAGAGCGCGAGCGCATCCCCGGCGTTGTCGTCGACCGGATTCCAGCCGAGCTTGCGACACTGTTGAATGACGAGCGCCTTCGCCCGCTCGCTCTTGGCATTGCTCTCGCCGATGAAATGCGCGCGCACGCGCTGCACAGTGGCAGTCGTGATCTCGTAAATCCCATGCTCAAACGCGACCGCACGGATGATGCCGTGCAAGCCGGCGAGACGTTCATAGGTGAGCGCCTGCGTCTTGCCCTGCACCACCTGCGGCGCGAGCATGCGCTCGATCACGATCAGTGTAGGTTTCGGCGGCTGCGCAAGAAACTCCTGCGCCCAGCGCAGACAGGCAGCGAAGATCGCATTGTCGGATGCCTCCGCCTTGCCGAAACGGATCGAGCCGTGCTCGGGATCGTTGCCGGTAAGCAGCCCGCGCGCCCAGCCTGATCGAGTCGCAATGTCGAGGGCAAGGATGTGCGTCATTCTGCTGCGACCATTCCCGCTTCGTTGCCCCATGCATCCCACCCAGCCCGTGCTGGACCGCGCCGGTTAAGTTCGATCTTCGGAAGATTTGGGAAGTAGCTCTCGATTAACTCAAGAAACTGCTCTGGTTTTGCTGAGTGCTCTTTGCGCGCGATTGTTAGCACTGACGCTGTTTGTTGCCCCATCGCTGGGGCCGGGATATTACCTTTGGTGCCGACAAGCAAAAGTTCATGCTTGTTACGAAACCAGTAACCTGTACCGATGTGAACCTTGTCCCAAATCGCATGTGATCGATATTCAAAACCCCAAGCTTCCATTACACGTAACGCATCCCGCAACATTGGTACTGTGGCCCACAAAAACAGCACACTGTCGTCGGCGGCGATTGATCCAACGTCACGAACCGCAATCTCATCTGTCACACTTGTTGGATAATGATTATCGGCAGCGCGGTCCATACCGGTCTCCCGGCTGTACGGTTCGAAGCGCCATTCCGGATCAGCGACAATGACCCCATAGCGCTTGTTAGGAAGTGCAGTCTGCTTGTCGGCCAGATCAAGCTCACGCTGCGCCCGACGGTCGGCTTTGGTGGTGCGGGATTTTTCCGCATCTTGTGCGGAATTTTTCCGCAAGTCATTTCGGACCGTACCTTCATCAACCCCCAGCGCCTTCGCCGCTTGCCGCTGGCTCATGCCGCCCTCGACAAGCTTCGCTGCTTTCTCCCGTCGCGCCTCTACTGTGAGACGCAATTGTTCTGGTGTAGTATGACCTTCCTCAATTCCCCAATCGCAAAGATCGCGGACGTTACTCAAAAGATTTCCAGCAATTTTGGTAAAGTTATCGTCGCTCATCGCAGCACCCATGAAAGTGGAATGAGAATATTACAGAAACGGCCGCCATCACCGCCGCCTTCATGATATCGACCCTCTCGATAGGCCTGACGCGCAAGCTCCTTAAGCCGATCGATGGGAAACATGAGATAAACAAGCGTTTGGCCGTCGCGCTTGAGTTCGTGAACCCAATAACCAGCCTCAGTCACCGCAATACCGGAAGGTTTTCCGCCTTGTTGGTATTCGATGCATATGTTGCCGGTTTGCTCCCACTGCCAAGTCTCGCTTTTCAGTTCGATCTTGGAGATATCGCCATATTCAAAAATATCGGCAAGCCGCCGTTGATCAATGAGCGATTGGCTCAGTTGAATGTCGAACTTGCTATCGTGGTTGAATGAGATTTTCTCTTCTGTCATGGTGACCTCCATGAGATACGATCGAGTAATGTTGGACCGATATAATTCTGATCCCAGACGAACCACGCCATTGCCATGCCGCAGTTCACATTACCTTTGCCGCTCATGTCGGGTAACCGATTGGCAAAGACGTGAATGCGTGCGAGATTTCTGTCATCAAGCAAGCTGGTTCGTCGCTCGCTCTCGAAGAACGCGAGACGTAGCAGCATCGCGACGATTGGAGCCCGATCGAGCGCGGCAGCGACAAATTCCTCCGCCAGCGAAAACGGCGGATTGGTCACGATCGCATCGCACGTGACGGCAGGCCCAGGCAGGAGAAAATCGATGCGTGCAATACTGTTGGGACAGCCGCGATCATTGAGATCGGTTGCGATGACCTCATGCCCGGCGGCGCGGAGAACCGCAACGATATTGCCGGTCCCGCACGCTGGCTCCCAAATCCGATGTGGCAATCGCTCGGCCGCAAGCAACGCATGCACGCCGACCTCCGGCGTGTCATAGCAATCGCCGCGCCGTTCGAATAAGGGGGCACGGTTAACCTGGCAGCTATGGTCGAGCATGATCGCCCCCGCAAAGCGATCACTCAGGAGTTGACCTGCTCGGTCGGTCCCTCAATCGAAACGCTTTCGTCCTTGAGCTTCTGCGCCGCGAGCGCGGCCTGCCCGAGCGGCGTCTCACCGAAGTCGCCGAGCGCATCTTCGAGCATCTCGTAGGTCTGGCGATCGTCCGCCTCAAGCTCGGCAATGCTGTTCTCGATCCTGCGTTCGAGTTCGCGCGTGCGAATCAGCTTGCGCAACACCTTCTTGGGAAGGCTGTGCTCGTCCTTCGCCTCGTCGTAGATTTCCCCGATGCGCTCGCGAATGTTGCGGCAGCGCTGCATATATTTACCGCGCTCTGATAAAAGTTCGCTGAGCTGCTCTTCGATCCGCGCGACAACATCGCGGACTACTGCTTGGTTTGGGAATCCATTGCCACCAGCCTGCGCGTCCATGCTGCGTTCTCCCGCATCTAAAGAGAAAAAAAGCAATTCCATCCGCTTGACGCGGATTTAGCCGTTTACTTTTGACTTATTTGCTAAGCGACGCTTGCGGCCGTTTGATTGGCCACCGCGATTGTCGCGAGGACGAAAAAGATCGGGACGAATATCGGATTTCTGCAAGCCGAGCACGCGTGCGACGATTTCGACTCGACGCGGGGGCACGCCCTGCTTCAGCTCACGCCACGCAAAAATCGCCTGCAAAGTGAGGGGATCGCCTGCTTCGGCGCATGCATCACGCAACTCGCGCCGGATTTGTTTGCCTTCCTTGCCGAGACTGCAAATGCGCGCGACAATCTGATTGCCGCCGCCGCCATCGCCACCCCTGCCGCTGGCCCGCGCTTCGCTCATATCGGAATCCGCCTGTGCCGATCTTGGCAAAAAATTAAGCTTTGCTTGCGTGTCAAGTCAATGATGTTCCTGATGGCGATAACAGAAATTTCGTGTAGATCACGTATTATTATAAAGCTTCGCTTGAGTTTTATCCAAACGCAAAACGGGGGAATATCTATGATTGACTATAACTTGCTGCACGAAGGTGCGACGCCTGATTCGATTTCGGAGCGCGTCGCGCTTGAGCAGGCGACCGAACGATTTCTCGAATTGCTCACGGCCGAACGCGCGCTCGCGGAATCCAGGAGCGCGAAATTGGCTTGCACTCCGTGAAGGACTCCTTTATCGCTTAGCACCATCCGAATCACCAAGACCGTTGCACCGGCAATCCTCATGCCCATTGTGCGCATTCCCATCGAGAGCCGGAAGCAGTGGCTCACGGTGCGTGCCCCGCATGTCACGGCGAGTGTCACCCCGGCGCTGTTCCACTGCCATCCGCATCATCTGACCGAGCTGCGCCTCTATGCGCAGCATCGCGGTGTCGAGTTCAACACGAAGGCCGACGAGGAGGAGGAGGATCCCGTCCTCCGCCGCGGCCGTTGGCTCGAACCAGCCNCTGCCAAAGCGGTCGAGGAAC
>AP72_2010_repI_A001DRAFT_1000320_pt1 | contig 10939 bp, 6 predicted proteins | sample AmaPasrepliIA001_FD_9535 | JGI IMG/M metagenome (IMG submission 9535)
TCCTCGTTATTGCGCTTCTCATCGCGCAGCACGGCCTTACGCGAAAGCTTGATCTTGTTGCCTTCTTTGCCGATGCATTTCACGAGGATTTGTTGCCCTTCCTTCAGTTCATCCCGGACATCGCGGATCCGCCGGTCGGCGATTTCCGAAATATGCAGCAAGCCGTCGGTACCGGGAAAGATCTCAACAAAGGCTCCGAAGTCGACGATCCGGCTGACGGTGCCGACGTAGGTCTGTCCGATTTCGGCTTCAGCCGTCAGGCCGCGAATACGGTTGACTGCGGCTTCTGCGGCGGCGCCGTCAGAAGTCGCGATGGAAACCGTGCCGTCGTCCTCCACGTCGATTTTCGCGCCCGTCTCTTCGACCAGCGCCCGAATGACCTTTCCACCTGGTCCGATGACGTCACGAATCTTGTCGGGATTGATTTTGATTTTGATAATTCGCGGAGCGTGTGGCGAGATGGCTTCGCGAGCTGACGGCAGGGTTTGCTCCATCACCCCAAGGATAAACAAGCGGCCTTTCTTTGCCTGTTCCAGGGCCTCAGCCATGATCTGTGCGTTAACGCCGGCGATCTTAATGTCCATCTGTAGCGCAGTGATGCCCTCATGGGTACCGGCGACCTTGAAATCCATGTCGCCATAGTGATCTTCCGCGCCGGCAATGTCGGTCAGAATCGCGTACTTATTACCCTCCATCACCAAACCCATGGCGACACCGGCAACCGCTGATTTCATTGGCACACCGGCGTCCATCAGGGCCAGGGTTCCGCCACAGACACTGGCCATGGAAGAGGAGCCGTTTGATTCCGTAATGTCCGAAACTATGCGTACGGTATAGGGGAATTCGGTGTCGTCGGGCAGCGCGGCTTCGAGCGCGCGGCGCGCCAGCGCTCCGTGGCCGATTTCGCGCCGTGACGAGGAGCCGAAGCGGCCAACTTCGCCGACTGAATACTGCGGGAAATTGTAGTGCAGCAGGAAGCGCCGTTTGACCTCGCCCTTTTCGAGATCATCCATAAACTGCTCATCTTCCTTGGTGCCAAGGGTGGCGGTCACCAGCGCCTGGGTTTCGCCGCGGGTGAATAGCGCCGATCCGTGGGTACGTGGCAGCCAGCCTACCTCGCAGTTTATTGGCCGAATCTCAGAAAAACGGCGGCCATCGGGACGTCGTCGCCGGTTCAGAATGTCATCGCGGAAGATTTTTTCTTTGAGATGGTCGAAGGAAACCTTCGCCATCGCGCGTTGCTCGCTCTGATCTTCGGGATACGATTCGACGACTTCCTTCTTCAATGCGTCAACTCCCGCATAACTGGCGCGCTTCTCCTGGTTAGAGGTGTCGAGTGCGGCCCGCAGACGTTCGGCGTAATTGCGTTCGATCTCGCCGATCATTTCTTCGTTGAGCACCGGCGGCTCGACCGGTCGTTTTTCGATCTCAAGTGCTTTGTAGAGTTCCTTCTGCCAGCGGCATAACCGGTTAATCTCTTTATGCGCCAGCATTAGGGCTTCAACCATGATCGCCTCGGTCACCTCGTGGGCGCCCGCTTCGACCATTACGATCGCTTCTTCGGTTCCCGCTACGATCAGATTCAGCCGCGAATCGCGGCTTTCATCGTAGGTAGGATTGACGATATAGCGGCCGTCGATCAGACCGATGCGTACACCAGCGACGGGATTGGAAAAGGGAATGTCCGAGAGGTACAAGGCGCAGGACGCTCCGGTGATAGCGATGACGTCGGGATTGTTGTCCGGGTCCGCAGATATGACCGAACAAATAACCTGAGTTTCATTGCGATAACCGTCAGTGAACAATGGCCGGCAAGGCCGGTCAATAAGGCGGCTCGTCAGCACCTCTTTCTCGTTAGGCCGCCCTTCGCGGCGGAAATAGTTTCCGGGAATGCGACCGGCGGCGTAATTTGCTTCGCGGTATTCAACGGTCAGCGGGAAAAAGTCCACGCCTTCGCGTGGGGTCGGTGCGCCTACCGCGGCGCACAGGACCATGGTATCGCCGTAACGAATCACACATGATCCGTCGGCTTGCTTGGCAACACGTCCAACCTCTACGGTGAGATCGTGATCGCCAACCCTGATTGATTCTTTCAAATATTTCTTCACTGTCATTTATTCGTCTCCTTTTGACGACCGGCGGGAAGCGCCGGGACGCAGCGTCTCATCCGCTGCGGGTTGACTGGAGCGCAAGCATCTCGCTTGCGAGCAGGTGGCAAAGGAAGCAAGCGAGGACGCTTGCGCTCCAGTCAAAAAAAGAGAAGGCGGCAGAGCCTGGCCGTGAAGCTCTTGCCGCCTTCTGATGTTGTAAGGCAGCCCGCGTCGTCTTAGGTCCGGTATCACCGTCACGTTCGGTTCGGATCAAGCTCTTCGAAAACGCGTGCCTTTTCTGAGAGAGTCGAAGATTCTCTTCGTGAATACGTTTACTATCGTCGCAGACCCAGCCGTCCCACAACTTCGTGGTACTGCTGGATGTTGGTCTTCCTCAAATAATTCAGCAAACTACGTCGCTGCTGGACCATCATCAGCAGTCCGCGCCGCGAATGATTGTCCTTCTTGTGTATCTTGAAATGCTCGGTGAGTTCGTTGATTCGCTGGCTTAACAGCGCGATTTGGACCGGGGTTGACCCCGTATCAGACTCATGTGCGCGAAAGTCGGTAACAATTTTCTCTTTTGCTTCTCTTGCTAATGCCACTGCTAATAATGGCCCTCCTAGACCGCAGTAAGACTGTAAATACAGCGACAAACCGCGAAAATTGCATAACGAACGAGAAGTTAACATTTCATTTGCATTACTGTCCAGCCGCCCATCTATAAACGGCTGACCTCGAGCAGGGTAGTGCCAGTACAAACTTTGTCTGGTAACATCTGCCTCTCTTACCGGGGCATTTGAAAGAAATGGCAAGCAGCGCGTCAAAAATTGTCATCGTCGGCGGCGGATTTGGGGGCCTGTTTACGGCCTTGGATCTGGCCGGTGCCGGCGACATTACCTTGATTAATGATGAAGATCATTTCCTTTTCCGGCCCCTCCTCTATGAGTATCTGAGCGGCGAGGTAGAGGCCTGGCATATCGCACCTGATTGCAAGGAATTGCTGGAAGATAAAGCGAAATTTGTCCGTGGCTGCGTCACCAATATCGACATTACCGCACAAACCGTTATGGTTTCAGGTCGCGCCGCGGTGCTTGAGTACGACGTGCTGGTCTTTGCGCCGGGTGCGATCACGAATTATGCGGGCGTTGAAGGGGCTGAGAAATTTACTCTGCCATTTCGCACCCTTAACGATGCGCAGGCGGTTCGGCGGGTGATGACTGAAGCGCTGGATCACGTGGAACCTGATGCGGCGCCGCAGGATACGCGCAGCGCGCTTACTTTTGCGGTGGTTGGCGGCGGAGCCAGCGGTGTCGAGCTGTCGACAAAAATGGCCGCGCTGCTGCGCGATGCGGTGAAGCGGCGAGCCCTGCGGGGCGAACCTCGAGTCGTGATCATCGAAATGGCCGATCGTCTTGTGCCGGGGATGGGAGAAGAGATTCGCAGGTATGTCGAGAACGCACTGGAACGCGAGCGCGTTGAGGTATACACCGCAACGCGAGTAGTGCGGGTCAGCCAAAACAAAATCACGCTCAGCCACCGGAACCAGGAATTGGAACTCGATACGGCCGGTATAGTCTGGGTGGCGGGAGTACGGCCCAGTCCGGTGATCGACACCCTGGCGATTGAAAAGGACCGTCGTGGCCTGATTCTCCTCGAACCGACTCTGCAGGTCCGCGGGCATGCCAATATCTTTGGGCTGGGTGATGTCGCATTTTACCGTGATACGGCACCGACACTTGCGGGCACCGCGCAATTGGCTTTGCAGGAGGCGCATCTGTGCGCTCATAACGTGCGCGCCCTGATCGAAGGTCGCGAGCTGAAATCGAAGCACTTTACCGAGTTGGGAGAGGCGGTCAGCCTGGGAACTGAGCACGCGGCAGTCCTCACCCAGGGCAAAGTCATCGGTGGTCCACTGGCGCGCCGGGCGCGCTTTGCGATGTATACCGCGCGTCTGCCGACCTGGCATCACCGGCTGCACGTGGGCGCGAGCTGGTTTTTCGATGGTACCGAGCCACGACCGCTACTGCCGCTGGCGTTTTGAGTTTGCACGGTTCCTGGTCTTTGGTGATGAAAAAGCGTCTTAGAGATAGCGACGCGTAGCGTCGCTTAAATTTAGCCCGGCCTTTCAAGGCCGGGATCCAGTCGCCTAAACGTTCGTGCGTCGCGCAGCGACGCCATGAGTCGAAGAGGCCCTTACTTTTTCAGTCGTCGCTACGCGACGGACTATTGTTGGGGCCATCAACCCGGCCTTGAAAGGCCGGGCTAAACTCATACCGCTACGCGGCGACAACCTTTCCAAGCCAGAACCCAAATGTCTGACACGAAGCTGCAACCGAATCAATCGCAGGAATCCCTCGGCGATATGCCCGCCGAAGAATTTCGTCGCCACGGTCATGAGCTCATCGACTGGATCGCCGACTACTTCGAACATATCGAGGATCTGCCGGTCCTCTCACAGATCGAGCCCGGTGAGCTCAAAGCACAATTGCCCTCGGCCCCGCCTGAGCACGGCGAGCCCATGCAGGACATCCTCACTGATGTCGATCGCTTAATTGTTCCGGCCCTTACTCATTGGAGTCATCCATCGTTTTTCGCGTACTTTGCTACTTCAACCTCAGCACCTGGCATTTTCGGTGAACTGTTAAGCGCGGCGTTCGACGTTAAGTCAATGTTGTGGCGCACATCTCCGGCCTCAACTGAACTTGAAGAATTAACGCTCGATTGGTTGCGCCAAATGATAGGACTTGACGCCGGGCTGAGCGGCTTTATATATGACACGGCTTCTGTTTCCAGCATGCACGCGATTGCCGCCGCTCGCGAAGGTGTCGAGATGCGCATTCGTGAAGATGGCATGAGCGGTCGAAAAGACCTGCCTTTGCTCCGCGTGTATGCGTCGGACCAGGCTCATTCCTCAATCGACAAAGGTATAATCACGCTCGGCCTCGGCCAGCGATCGCTGCGAAAGATCCCGGCTGACAGTGAGTTCAAAATGAAACCGGACGCCCTGGCGGCTGCGATCGAGGAAGATAAGCATAATGGCATCGTGCCCTTCTGCGTGGTGGCGACTGTCGGCACAACCTCGACGTCAAGCATTGATCCGGTGCCGGCAATTGCCCGGATCTGCGAGCAACACAAACTCTGGTTACACGTGGATGCTGCGTACGCGGGATCGGCGGCAGTCGCTCCTGAAATGCGCTACATCCTGGACGGATGTGAGCGGGCGGACTCGCTGGTCCTCAATCCGCATAAGTGGTTATTCACGCCGTTCGACTGTTCGGTGCTTTACTGCCGGCACCTCAACCTGCTGCGCCGCGCTTTTTCGTTAGTGCCGGAATATCTGCGCACGCCGGAGCAGGAAAAAGTCCGCAGCGGATCAGATTATGGAGTGCAGCTGGGCCGGCGGTTCCGCGCCCTCAAGCTCTGGATGATCATCCGCTACTACGGTCATGAGGGTTTGGCGGCGCGTATTCGCGAACACTGCCGATTGGCTCAACTGTTTCGATCCTGGGTCGAGATGGCGCCGCAATGGGAAATCATGGCGCCCACGCCGCTCGCGCTGGTCTGTTTTCGCGCATCCAATACGGTTCCGGGCGAAAGTGAAAACGATCGGGCGCCACGCCTGGACCGTTTGAATGAAGCAATCATGCACGCTGTCAATGCTTCCGGTAAGGCGTTTCTGTCGCATACAAAATTGAACAACAAACTGACCCTGCGGCTATCAATTGGCAACATTCGCACCACCGAGAAGCATGTGCGTCAGGTGTGGGAACTCTTGAACGAGCAACTACCGAAGCTCGCCAGTTGAATTATGCACACCCCGCGATGAATCGAGCCTGCACGCGAATCCTGCCAGCAATTCCGCTTCTCCTGCTTTTGCTGATGGTTGCGCGTCCGCAACCGCGGCCGCTTCAGCCGGTTGACATTTTGCACGTCGCCACCGTCAGCGACGCGCAGATATCGCCCAGCGGAGAATGGATCGTCTATTCGCTTGCTACGGTTGAGGGGAGCGAAAATAACAGTACGTTATGGATCGTCCGCATCGGAGAGCGTTTTGCCGGAGCACCGCCAACCAGTCGCCAGCCGGAGCAGCGCCGCAATTGGGAAAATTTCCGTTTCGCGGGCCGTCCACTGTTACCCCCGGGCTGGAATGGTGCGAATCCGCGTTGGTCTCCTGACAGCAAGAGCATTGCGTTCCTCGCAACTCGCGACGGGCAACGAGGCATTTTCGTCACTGGGCCGACGCGGGCCACGCCGCGTCTGATTGCGCCCGTGCGCGAAAGCAACTTCTTCATAACTTATGCGGGCGAGGCATTCGCCTGGTCACCCGATTCGCGGACGATCGCATATATCTCTGCCAGCGAAGAAGAGCCCGAAAGAGCGGACGATCCGCATGTGATCGATCGTATTCAATATAAATCGCGCACGTCTCTTTCTGATCGCCTGCGGATGCATGTCTGGGTTACCGATGTCGATGCGCCCCAGCCGCGGCAATTAACCTCGGGAGCGTTCTACGATCACGCCGTCAGTTTTAGTCCCCGCGGAGATGAAATCGCTTTTCTGTCGAATCACGAAGCCGATCCGGATGCCAACAACAACTCAGACATCTTCGCGGTCAACCTGCAGGGACAACTGCGTCAGATCACAGCTACCGGTGGCTGCGAATATGAACCAGCATGGTCCCCTGACGGAAAGTGGATCGCTTACAGTGCGACTAAACGCGACCTGACGACCATAGACAGCGTCGCTGAAGACACGCACATCTGGATTGCCTCGGCCAGTGGTGATATACGTCGCGAGCTTACCGCCGCGCAGGATCGCCGAGCGCGAAATCCGCACTGGCGATCAGACAGCCGCGCAATTTATTTCCTGGCAAATGATCACGGGCAGACCCTGGTCTTCGAAGTTGATGTGCAAACGGGGAAGATACGGCCGTTGTTTGGAGCGATTGACGAGATTAGGAGTCAGGAGAATGCGAGCGAGCCAACGGGCGCGCTCGACTCGACGGCACCGGTGGTTCTCGATCAGCGGGTACAGGTCGGCTCCTTCAGTGTGGCCGAAGGGTTTGAGCCTCCGGAAACTGCGCCAGGCCGGATTCGGCCGTCGCTGCACGATCCAATCACCGCCGCGGTCATCAGCGATCCGGTGCACCCGACCGAGTTGTGGGTGGCCAGAGGTAATGGAATCCTGCGCGTCTCAAATCACAACGAGTCCTGGCGACGCGGCGCGAGTCTGGTTGAACCGCAGGAGTTCCGGTTCAGGAGTTCTGACGGCAGCGAAATCCAGGCTTGGCTCATGAAGCCCGCGGGTTGGCGCGAAGATCGCAAATACCCATTGATCTTAAGTATTCACGGTGGTCCGCACGGAATGTACGGCTACGCCTTTAATTCGAACTTCCAGGTATTAGCCGCGCATGGCTATGCGGTCCTGTATCTGAACCCCCGCGGATCAAACGGGTACGGCCAGAAATTTTCCGACGGCACTTTGAACGGATGGGGAGACGGCGATTATCGAGATTTAATGGCCGGCGTTGATGAAACCCTACGCCGATATTCGTGGATCGACCAAAGCCGGCTGGGCGTGACAGGCGGAAGTTATGGCGGGTTTATGACCGATTGGATCATTACGCAGACGCCTCGATTCAAAGCTGCTGTCTCAGTCGCGGGCGTCAGCAATCTGATCAGCTTTTATGCGACATCAATCTATCAGGATTTGATTCATGCAGAGTTTGGCGGGTTCCCCTGGGACAATTACGATCTGCTTTGGCAATGGTCGCCAATCCGATATGCCCGACAAGCCCAGACGCCGACCTTGTTCATTCACGGCGAGCTGGACAATGACGTTCCCATCACGCAAGCCGAAGAGATGTACATAGGCCTGCGTCGTCGCGGTGTCGATACCGCGTTCGTTCGTTATCCGCGCGAAGGTCACGGTNTGCGCGAACCCAGACATCGTACCGACGCGCTCGAGAGAACAATTGATTGGTTCGATCGCTACTTAAGGTAAATTTCGGTAGGTTCAATTTGAAAGTGGCACGGCCGTCCCGGCCTTGAAATCACGCGCAGGATGCGCGTGCCACATCAGACAAAGGAGCTGAGAAAATATGGTGACTCATCTGGTTGCCTGGAAATATCGTGCGGACGTTCCCCAGGGCGACCGCGAAAAACATCAGGCGATGCTAAGATCATTGAGAAACGTAGTCGCTGGTATCGATGAGCTGACCGTGGGGTTCGATTTTTTGCGAACACCCAATTCCTACGATACAGGCCTCTTCGCGCGCTTCCGAGACCGGTCGGTGCTCGAGGCTTATACCATTCATCCTGAGCACGTGAAAGCGGTCCAATTCGGCCGCAGCATCACCGAAACGATAGCGAAGGTTGATTTTGAAGACTGATAGGAGCGCAGGCGTCTTCGGTCTGCAGTCCATCCTTGCCGGCCGTTGCTATCTCCACTGAATTTTCCGCTGACCGTTGCGGGCATGCTGCTCGCGAACCCAAGCCCACGGATCGGGCGCGCTGGTATGAGACGCAAACTTCTCTTCGCGATTCTATTCATCGTCATCATTTCTCAGGTCCCGTTTGCCTACCGCTGGTATCGTCTTCACCGGCTGCGGACAGCGATTCAGCAACTTGCAACCCAAAGGGCCCCAGCGGCAGCTGAAACTCAGTACCTCGATTCCAGGGGCGTAATTCATGTGCACTCGTTCCTGGGAGGGCACAGCACGGGAACATTTGCCGAAATTCTCGACGCCGCAAAAGCGAATCAATTAAATTTTGTGATCATGACTGAGCATCCGCAGGCGAGCTTTGATACTTCAGCAATGACGCTTAACGGGGTTCATGATCGTATCCTGTTCGTAAACGGAAATGAGGTCGCAACCGCGAGTGGCGATCGTTTGTTGTTGATTCCAGGCTCGGCGAACGCAGCCACCTTCAGCCGCCGTTCGACGGAAGAAATCGTCGCCGAGCAGAAGTCCAGTGGCGGATTGTCGTTCGTCGCGTACCCGTCGGAATCTCAGCACTGGCAAGCCACCCCGGCAGATGGCGTCGAGGTTTATAACCTTTTCACGAATGCGCGACAGATAAATTCGATCGTTATGTTCTTTGATGGACTGTGGTCTTACCGAAGTTACGCGGATCTGATGTTTGCAAACTTCTTTGCCCGGCCCGAGCAGAACCTGCGCCTGTGGGACAACGCGACGACAAATCCGGAGCGAAAATTGGTCGCCATTGCCGGCAACGACGCGCACGCTAATGTCGGGGTAAGTCTTAATGACGCTTCGGGAAAGCAATTGATCGGAATCAAACTTGATCCTTATGAGCGAAGCTTCCGCGTGGTTCGCACCCACGTGCTAATCCCGAAGGGATCCGAACTGAATCGCGAATCGCTGCTGCAAGCCTTTTCGCAAGGACACTGCTATGTGTCATACGACATATTCGCCGATGCGACGGGCTTTGATTTCTCGGTCCGCAATTCCGATGTGATCATGGGAGATGAGATCGCGCTCGACCATCAACCCGAATTCGTCGTCAATACACCTCTGCCGGCGCGGATTGTCATCATCAAAAACGGGAACTTCTTCGGCCAGCAACAGGGTACAACTGCACAATTTACACCTGACGGCGCGGGGACCTATCGCGCCGAAGCGTATCTCGACACGCTGCCGGCGCCCGCCAAGGGTCAGCCTTGGATCATCTCAAATCCCATTTATGTAAAGTGACTCGGCCACCTCGCGATAAAACCTGGTATTGATAGGCCGAGGATCACTGTGTTAATCTGTGTTTGGCGTGGTTAGACTCTCAAAAACGCCCTACTCACACTTCCTCGGGGCTGAATAAATGGCAACAACAACTGGAGCAGGCCACTTCGATTTCGACTGGTGGATCATTCAAAAGCGCGCGGTCTATATCGGCGTGCTAATTCTAGTTGTGGCAATATTTGCCGGCGGCTTTGCGCTTTACGTGTGGAAGTTCGGGAATCCGTTAAAGAAAGTCGCCGCCAAGTCGGACGTGCCGGCCGGCGCCCGCTTTATGTCCTTTGAAGGTGATGTGCGCGTGATTCGCGCTGCCACTCGGCAAATCATTTTTGCCAATAATGACATTCAACTTTATCCGGGAGACACGGTTCAGACTCAGGCCGACGGCCGGGCGCGCATCAGTATGGCCGACGGTTCCACCGTCGTAGTTCGGCCCAACAGCACGATCATAATCCGTGATAACGAAAGTGCCGACAACGGCAAGCGGTCGAATGTTCACGTCGTGGTCGATAGCGGTCAAATGCTGGTGCGCACGTCTGATCAGACGGAAGACAATAAGAACATCATTGAAACGCCCAAGACACAGAACCAGATCGCCGGACAGACCAACGCAAGTTTTGGCGTGACTCCGGAAGGAACCGAAGAGATTCGCGTCAATACCGGAACTGTGCAGGCCGCCAACCACCTGGGTGAGCGTGTCCAGTTGCAGGGCGGCGACTACGTAGCGGTCAATCAGTCCGGAACAATTTCGAAACCGCAGAAGTTACTTGATGCGCCAGAGCCGGCGCAGCCGCGAGATTTGGAGAAGATCACCGCCGCCGCCAATGGCTCAGCGAGCGTGTCGTTGAAATGGCAAAAGCCTCAGTCCGGCGCCGCAGCTTCTTACCGAGTCGAGGTGGCTACATCTCCCTTCTTTGTCCAGGAAGGAAAAGTAATCGAACGCGACCAGTTATCGGTTACTCAGTTCAATGCTTCTGATCTGCGTCTGGGTTCGTACTTTTGGCGTGTCAGGGCAAGCGCTGCCTCGGGCCAGACAAGCGACTGGAGCGAGCCGCAAAAATTCTTTGTCATATCGTCGGGAGGTTCCGGCTCG
>AP72_2010_repI_A001DRAFT_1000321_pt1 | contig 10932 bp, 7 predicted proteins | sample AmaPasrepliIA001_FD_9535 | JGI IMG/M metagenome (IMG submission 9535)
TCGCGCATTGGACACAGCCTCACCCAGAGACCTGCGAGCCGCAGTCCACGCAGGCTTGCGACTTCAATTACATCGCGCAGGCAATTGGACTCGGAGTACGCTATCGCACTCCGATTGGGCCGGTGCGCGTTGACTTTGGATATAACCTAACGCCTACATACTTTCCGGTGCGAGACGATCCCGTGCGCGGACCCTATCTCGATCACACGGGAAGATTCAATTTTTTCTTCAGCATAGGTCAAACGTTCTGATGCACAATGCACTCCTGGTTTCGTTGATGATGATCGCCTCATCGATCGTAGATGTTGCGGAGACGCTGGACCGCATCGTTGCTACTGTCGATCGGCATCCGATCACTCGCAGCGACGTTGAGCAGGAGGCCCGCTTCAATCACCTCACCGAAGGCCGGCAGGACGCAGTGACTCAGCAGGACGAGATCCAAGCACTGGAGCGGCTGGTGGATCGCAACCTGATTGCGGATCAGGTTGCCGTGTTCGGTCTGATTCCGGTTTCAAAGGAAGATATCGATGCTCGTGTTCAGGAAATGCGCAAGCAGCTTCCGGGCGGCGAATCCCCTGCCACATGGGAGCGACTTCTTGCCCATTATGGCCTGACTGATGAAGACATAACCAGCCGGGTGACTCAGGAAATTCAGACGCTGCGCTTCATCGATCTGCGTTTCCGTTCGGAGGTCCGAGTCGGCCCGCGCGCGGTGCAGACTTACTATGACACCAAGTTCGTTCCCGAAATGAAGAAGAAGAGTATGGCGCCTCCGCCTCCGCTTGATCAGGTGCAGGACCAGATTGAAGCGATCCTGCGCGAGGAACGCGTGAATGCATTGATCTCGGATTGGCTGAAGACGCTCAGGACCCAAAGCAGAATTCAGACGTTCGACCCGTCGTTACCACTCGCCGGGTTTGATAAAAAGACCCCGGACATTTCTGACATGCGAACGCTCCCTTTGCATGTGACTGGTCCAAATGAAGCGGAGAAGCGATGAGCGTTGCTACAAGAAGGGTTCTTGGTTTCTGGGTGAGATCTCGCATGAAGGCGGGCACTCCCATTGTGCCGAATGACTGAAGAGACTCCCAAGCCGTCGCGGCGCTCACGCTGGACTAAGTTCGGCGTTGGCGTGGTCTTACTGGTCGCCATCATCAGTCTGGGTTTTTACCTGAACAGCAATAGTTTCCGTAATCGCGTGCGGCGGCGCATGGTCAGCGAACTCGAATCAATCACCGGAGGAAAAGTCGAACTTAAGAATTTCGTCTGGCACTTTTCACGTCTGCAATTTGAATTTGACGATCTTACGATTCACGGCCTGGAAGAGCCCGGAGACATTCCATACGCGCACGTGGATCACGCCCGGGTATCTGCGAAGATCATCAGCATATTCGGACGCGAAATCTCTCTTCGCGAACTATACATCGAACATCCCGTAGTCCATCTCATCGTCTATCCCGACGGCAGCACCAACCAGCCGGCTCCCAAAAAAGGAAGCGGAGCCGGGAACGCGGTGCAGCAGCTGTTCTCGGCCCGGATAGAACGTTTGCGTGTCAGCCAAGGTGTACTGGTGCTGAATCAACAGCGAATCCCGCTCGATCTGAGCGCCGACGAAGTCACAGCGGGGATGATGTACATGGCCAAGCCACAGCCCAGCTACGCAGGCAGCGTTCGTGCGGGAAGCTTGCTCCTGCACCATCCCGGTTATCCGCAGGTTCTTTCGCAGGCGGAAACCAATTTCACGATCAGCAACAATCAGTTAAAAGTCAGCTCACTGCGCTGGTCGAGTGGGAAATCGAAGTTCGAAGCTACCGGGACGCTTGTCGACTTTCACAATCCTCGCCTGGACGCGACCTATCGCGGGACGCTGGAGCTGTCTCAACTCAGCAAAATACTCGGCATTCGCGAGCTGCGCAGCGGGATTGTCGAACTCAACGGCAGCGGCCGCTATCATTCCTCGGAAGACTTCTTCAGTTTCGGAAAACTCGTGCTGAAAGACGGTGAGTATTCAGCTCCCGATCTGCGGCTCAGCAATGTGGACGCAAGTTCTGATTTCAGCGTAGCTGTCGATCGCATATCTCTTACCAAGCTGAATGGCCGCGCTCTCGGAGGATCGTTCAACGGCAACGCGGCTATTACGCACTGGTCGAAGACTCCTCCAAAGACCGGGTTCAGCTCCGGCAAGCTTACGCAGAATGTAAAAAGGGAACAGCAGGGAATACTGGAACTTAGCCTCTCCGATATTTCTCTGTCGCGGGGATTGAGCGCATTGTTGTCGCCGAGGAGCCCAATGAACCAGCTCGGCATTGCGTCAACCGCGAGCGGGAAGATGCATATGCAATGGACGGGCTCATTATCCAATGCTGACACAACGATCGATCTGGATGCGCGTGCCATTCCAGCTCCGAGTGGCCAGCTTCCGCTTACAGGTTCCGTTCATGCTGTCTATCATGGCCGTAACGATCGCATCGATGTTGCGGGAGTAAACCTGGCGAGTCGCGCGACTCGCATCAGCGCCACTGGCGCGATCGGCAAAGAATCGCAATTGCGACTCTCTGTGAATACGTCTGACCTGTCTGAAATCGATAGCGTGGCTCATGTGTTGAGCGGAGAGAGGCAAAGCATTCCCGCAATGGTTCACGGGCAAGCATCCTTTAATGGAACACTAACGGGAAAGCTGACAGAGCCGAATATTTCCGGACGCCTGCAGGCCACCGACTTTGATACCACAATCGTTGCTGAGAATCCCCCACCCGGCAGCGAGCAGAAGAAGCCTGCTGAGCCCCCGACTGCGCCACACATGATGCACTGGGACTCTTTCGCCGGCGACGTAACTTACTCGCCGAGTCTCGTCACAGCCCGCAACATACTGTTAAAGCGCGGGGCAGCCCAGATTTCCGGATCGGCGAGCACTACTTTGAGCAATGGCCGGCTCCAGCCCGATTCGCGCATTGATGCCAGGCTGCGCGCCCATGATGCTGATGTGCAGGAAATGCAGAGCCTGGCGGGCATCCAGTATCCGGTAACCGGAAAGGTGAACGGAGAGGCACACGTCAGCGGCACTCTGGAGAATCTCAGCGGTGTTGGCCATATGCAGATTGCCGGAGGAACCATTTACGGCGAGCCTTATCGCTCGTTCTCAACCGACGTTCAGTTTCAGGGCAAGCAGGTTGAGCTGAGAAATCTAATCCTTCAGCAAAACGGCGGGCGCGCCAGCGGCGGAGGCAGGTACAACTTTGATACGAAAGCCTTCGCATTCAATATCACCGGCAGCAACTTCGATCTGGCACATCTTTCCCGGTTGCAGACCAAGAAGCTGAGTATCGGCGGAAATGCCGATTTTGTGGGCAGTGGTTCAGGAACAATAGCCAGCCCGACGATAAATGCCAACGTCTCCGTTACGGGACTTCTCCTTGGAGGAGAACCTGCCGGCAACTTCCATGCGACAGCGGTAACTCGTGGAACCGATCTCCACCTGGAAGGGCATACTGAAGCGCAGTTGGCCTCGGCCCAAGTCAGCGGTGACGTGCACTTACGCAGCGACTTTCCGGGTGAGATTCACCTTGATCTTGCGAAACTTACTTTCGATCCCCTACTGCGTGCTTATCTGCCCGGCAAGGTCACAGGGCATTCAGCGGTTTCCGGAAAATTCGTATTACGCGGTCCGCTCAAGCGCCCGCAAGACATTGCCATTGAGGGCAACGTAGATCAATTCGAGGCAGACGTGCAGCACATCAAGCTGCACAACGAGGGACCGATCCGGTTTTCCGTCAGCAAGCAGGTTGCAAATGTTGAACAGATGCGGATCGTTGGCACGGATACCGACATTACCGGAACGGGAAAAGTTGAACTGGCCGGCGATGGCCGCCTGGATTTGCACGCGAACGGCCGCATGAACCTGGGCATCCTGCAGACTGTGAATCCGGCGGTCTCTTCTTCCGGGCAGATGACATTTACGGTGAATGCCACCGGCAAACTGAACGATCCTAGCTTTGTAGGCAACGTACAAATCGCAAATGGAGCAATCGCTTTCGTCGACCTCCCGAACGGACTGAGCGAGATTAATGGTTCGCTCAATTTCGATCGCAACCGCTTGCGCGTGCAGAGATTGAACGCGCGCAGCGGCGGTGGCGACCTCGTTCTGGGCGGTTACGTCACATACAGCAACGGCCTCTTCTTTGATCTGACTGCTACGGGCCGTGACATTCGTATTCGTTATCCCGAGGGTGTGAGTTCGCAAGCAACTGCAGACTTGAGGCTGGTTGGAAATGCGCAAAACTCGGTTCTCTCTGGCGATGTTACGGTGACCAGATTTGGACTCACCCCTCAATTCGACCTCGCTTCGTACGTACAGCGCGCCAAGCAACCGACGAATCCTCCAAGTCCGAATTCGCTTGTCGATAACATTCGCCTCGACGTGCATATCGTCTCCACTCCGGAACTGCGCGTAGAAACCTCGATGGCCCGCGTTTCCGGCGACGTGGATATTCGGCTTCGTGGAACCGCGGCGCGGCCTGGTGTACTGGGACGCGTGAGCATTGCTGAAGGCGATATCACCTTCAATAGCACTACCTATCACCTCGAGCGCGGCGATGTTCTGTTTGCGAACCCTGTGCGAATCGAACCAGTGGTAAACGTTGAGGCCTCAGCGCGAGTACGTGATTACGACATCACCCTGGGATTTCACGGAACGCCTGAAAAACTGAATGTGACGTATCGTTCCGAACCTCCGTTACCTTCATCGGACATCATTGCTCTGCTTGCTTTCGGGCGAACCCGACGAGAAGCGGAAGGCCAGGTTTCGGGACCCCAGTCCGTTACCAGCGACACATATGCCGAGTCAGCTTCCAATGCCATTTTGGGAGAGGCACTGAATGCCGCCGTAAGCAGCCGCGTGCAGAAGCTGTTTGGGATAAGCCGCATCAAAATAGATCCAAACCTCGGCGGAACAGGCACGGAAGGCAATCCCAACGCCCGCCTCACAGTCGAGCAGCAAATTTCCAAGAACGTAACCGTCACTTACCTTACAAACCTGAGCCAATACGCGCAGGAGGTCCTGCAAGTCGAGTACAACATCAACAAGAGCGTCGCGCTGGTCGCAGTACGTGACTACACCGGCGTGTTGGCGATTGATCTCAGAATTCGGCAAAGAAAGCGATAGAAGAATCGGGTGATCGGGTGCTAGTAAGAGACTGATTGCAGGCGGCTTCGAAATAGCTTGGCCAATCGCTATTCCAGGAACAAAAACTTGCAAGAACGCGCCCTTTGCGCGATGATCCGATCACCCGATTCCTTCAGTTCCCTCTAACCTGTACCCTATTCCCCGTGTCCCAAGAACTTCAGCGCGTCCTCATGGTGGAGCGCCAGCTCAAGCCGCGGGGCATATTCGACGAGCGTGTTCTTTCTGCCATTAGCGAGGTTCCGCGCGAGGAGTTCGTTTCTCCCGAGCTCCGTGAGCATGCCTACGAAGATCGGCCGCTGACGATTGGCTGTTGCCAGACGATCTCGCAGCCATACATCGTTGCCAGCATGCTGCAGGCTGCGGAACTTCGTCCTGAAGATCACACGCTCGAATTAGGAACCGGATCGGGATACCAAACCGCCCTCCTCGCTGAAATTGTGGCCACTGTCGTCAGCATCGAACGCCACCTGGAGTTAGCAGATATCGCGCGCGAGCGCCTCTCCCGTTTGGGTTACAAGAACGTTGAAATCGTCGTTGGCGACGGAACACTCGGCTACGCTCCCAAAGCACCATACGACGTGATCCTTGTTTCTGCTGCAGCACCGCAGATTCCGCAATCCCTGCTTGCGCAGTTAGCGATACGTGGACGGATGGTGCTGCCGGTCGGCGATCGGGATCTGCAGGAGCTGATTCTGATTCGCAGGGATGAAACCGGTTTTCGTCAGGTGCGGCTTGATGGGTGTGCTTTTGTGCCTTTGATCGGGGAGGAAGGGTTTCGGGAGTAGTCTTTTTGTTTTGTCATCCCGAACCGGGTTTATTGCGGTGAGGAATCCCTACGGACTCCGATAAAACTTAGATTGCGACGATCGGCAACCCTAAGAGCGTGGCAGTTCGTAGGGATTTCTCACTTCGTTCGAAATGACAACCCAAGACAAAAGACTACTTCGCCAAAGCCGCCGCCTTGCGGAACCAAGGCCGCTCCCGCCGTTTCAGATATCCAGGCAAAGTTTTCTTCCGAGTGAGCACTCGCTGAGCCCACTCGCGTCCCTCATCGAGCTTGCCCTGAGACTTAAGAAATTCTGCGTAGTTCACCAACGTCTCGGAAAGAGTCGAGGTCTGCACCACGCGTTCGAACATGGCCGCAGCCACCTCGGTTTGACCGATCTTTGCTAGCGCGTCAGCAAGCAGTCCGGCGGCGCGGTCGTAGTCGTAGCGCGGGTCTTTAGTGACGACATGCTGAAGATCAGGGACAGCCGCGGCGAAGTCTCCAAGCTTGAGCTCGCAGAGAGCGCGCCGATAGAAGGGATCAGGAGAGTCTGTGCGAGTAGAGATCGCACGGTTGTAACACTCCCGTGCTGTCTCATACTTGCCATCTTCAAAATAGAGGTCGGCGAGTTCCTCGTAGTTTCCGGCTGACGGATTATCAAGAACCAGCGCCTCCAGGCGACGGATGCGGCTGCGACGCGGGAATACCTGGAAACTGCGACCGACCATTCCAATCTCGGGCAGCATCTCGACGCAAATGTAGATGAATGCGCCGAGTCCGCTGCCAAAGATAATGATCCAGAGCCAATAGGTATCGGGACGCCGCCGAATGAAATGGAGAATGGCGATCGCCTGGAAGATGACGCCGTATCCAAAGAATCCGTGTAGTCCCATTAGCGGACTAGAATACGCTAACGCGCGAAATCGATTACAGAGGAATCAACAACCAAACATTACCGATGGTCTGTTCGATGTAGGAGTCGTTCGAACGTGGCTCTCTATACAACCGCCGGTTCGCGCGCTTCCGCCGGCCGGTACTCGGTGATGTATCCCGCCACAGCGCTTGCCGCCACTGTATACGGACTCGCCAGGTACATCTGACCCGGCCCGCTACGGCCCGGAAAATTGCGATTTTGCGCGCTGATTACGATTTGGTCAGGACGAGTCGAGACTCCGGGACCGGCATTGATGCATGCTCCGCAACTGGGCTCGATGACCCGCGCTCCAGCCTTCTGGAAAATCTCGAGATAACCTTTGCGCAGGCAGTATTCGCGCGTCTCCTGCGATCCAAACTGGATATAGAACTGTACTGACGGTGAGACGCGCTTGCCCTCACGAAGAGCATCGCTCAGCACTGCAGCGTACATATCCATGTCTTCATTCTTTCCGGCCGTGCAGGTCCCGCCATAAGCGATCTCAACAGGAACCGGAATGTTGAGATCCCGAACGTATTTGCCATTTCCAGGATCGCCGGGAGTTGCAACCATGGGATAGATCTCGGAGGCGTCCATCTCAATCACGTGCGCGTACTGGGCGCCAGCATCGCTTTCGAGACCGTTCGTTAACTTCTGCGCTTCCGATCGCTTCATCCCGCGCCGCTCAACCAGAAACTCCACCACCTTGGCATCGGGCGCGACGATGCCTGTGAAGCCTCCAATCTCGGCGGCCATGTTGCACATAGTCGCGCGCTCATCCACGCCGAGCTCTTCAATCGCTTCTCCCGAGTACTCCATCACCTTGGCCAGTGCCTTGCCGCTGCGGATGTAATCCATCGCAAGCAGCTTCAGGATGTAATCCTTTGCAGTAACGTTCGGACGACGCCTTCCCCGAACAATGACCTTTACCGATTCGGGAACCTTCACACGAACATCTTTGGTTATCCATGAATTGAAAACATCAGTAGTCCCGATGCCAAAGGCTACGCAGCCGACCGCACCGACGTGTGGCGTATGCGAATCGGAACCAACGTTTAACTGTCCAGGCAGCGCGTAGCTCTCCGCGACAATCGAATGGCAGATGCCCTCCGAACCTTTGCGGTCTTTCAGTTCGCCATGCAACTTGATGCCCTGCAAGCGCGCAAAGCTCTCCTGCTTCATCTTGAGCTGAGTGGCCAAGTCGAGCAGCCCCATCTTCTTCTTCTCTTCCGACAACACTTCGTCGAGGAACGTAAGGTGATCGCGGAAGAGCAGGATGCTCGAACGATCGTTTACCGGAGTATCTTTGCCGACAAAGTGCTCGTAAAAGATCGCTGCCATCGGCGTTACGTACTCGTGGCTGAAGCGTAGATCGGTGCTCGCGAATCCGGCATCGCCCGGCTTCACGGCAGGAACTCCGGCACGGCCATCGGGAGAGATCATATGGCGCGCGAAGATCTTCTCCGTCACCGTCATTGCACGAGGCGTTGTAGCAATTCCCGGAATGGTCACCTTGCCTTGCATGCGTGCGACGTTAAAAGGGAAGAGCCCGCCGTATTCGATCACCTGGCGAGTAATCTCGTCTTCACCGCGCGTGAAAACTTCGAGCGGAATCTCTTCGCCGCGCCGGATGCAATCAATGAGGCTGAAATCGGTAGACGTGAGCACGCCAAGGTTTTGGCAGTTCTGCTTGTAAATCCGCTCAATGTTTTCGGCGATCACGAGCTTGATACCAGCGGAAAGCTCGGCATAGGGCGACTGTTCCCGACTGGAGCCTTTGCCCCGCCGCTTGCCGCTGACCGCCGCGACGAATCCGCCCTTCTTTACGTCGGTGCGCTTGATCGGCACTTCATTCCCGCACTTCAGGCCTGTGTAGGGAAATTCGCCCAAAGTCTCGTCAAAGAAGAAACAGATGTGTGCGGGAGTAATTTCGTCGGTCGAGATATCATCGCGCAGCTTGGGATTGTTCTCAGGATTTTTCGTGTCCCAATGCAAGTCCTCCCCAGCGAGCTGTCGTCGGATCAACTCCGGATCTTCAGTCAGAAAAAGAATGCGGCCAGTGAGCTCTACTGAGGCAGGACGCTTATGCACTTCGCGCGAGAGAAGAGGGTTCGACACAGCTAAATTCTAGCGCAGAACAGGGCGCGCAGCTTCGGAGCCTCGTAGCTCCGAGGCTTAAAAAAAGGAGCCGCTGGCCCGTGCGTGTAGCGAGCGACTCCCGTGCAATCGCACTTCGATGGGGACTTTAGGAGACCGGGCGGGAAGGTCCTTTCTTCAACTCGTCTGCGAGCAGAATTGCTTCGCTGATTTCTTTCATCGACTTCCTGCGTTGCCGCGCCTGCTTTTGAATCGTGCTATACGCTTCCTCTTCCGTCATAGAGAGTTCGCGCTGCATGATGCCTTTAGCCCGTTCCACGATCTTCCGCGTAGCAAGCTTGTCGGAGAGTTGCGTGACTTCGTTTTCCAGCCGCGCCATCTCGATAGCCGCGCCGACGAGATGACCGATGGTCGAAACCGACTTCACTTCACGCGAGGTGAAGACGCGAGGATCCCGATTCTGCACGTTGATCACGCTCACGACGCGGCCACGCGAGACAATCGGTACCGAGAGCATCGCCTCATACGTGTCTTCGGGAAGTTCGGTGAAGATCTTGAAACGAGGGTCCAGTGAAGCCTTTTCGGGAAGGACTACAGGCTCGCGGTGTTCGGCGACCCATCCGGTAATTCCCTGCCCGATTTGCATGCTGAGCCGATCGAGAACTTCAGGATGAGAATTCTTCGAGGCACGAAGAACGAGCTCATCTTCTTCAAGAACAAATATGAAGCAGGAATCACAACTTACCAGGTCGGCGACAAATTCCACGATCTCGTCGAGCACCTCGTGCAAAGGATCCGCCGCCGCGATGCGTGTGCCGAGATCATGCAGAAAATCTAATGCGGGATTAATGTTTAGTTGATCCATGATGCATTCTATCGACGTGTGGAGCATCGGCTTATGAATTTTCCCTATCAGGAGTATCGAGATATCTCTGAAACTTTGTAGAGTAGAGACGCATCGCTGCGTCTCTACCTTCAGGTACGCGCCAGTTAATTTGCCGCCGAAAGGGAAGCAGCAGCGGGCGCGGCAGCTACGTTCGTCTGTGTCACTTTTTGTGACGGACCAAAGTACACAGCAAGAGAAGATACAAAGCACAAAGAGCGCACACTCCAGTTGCCATCCGTCTGCTCCAGCTCAAGTGAACTGCTCTGGCACTGCGCTGACTCCATATAACGAGCCACGGCCATGATGGATGCCGCAGCTCGATCCTCTGAAGTGACGAGCACGTATGGCACCGGCCCGCTATGGATTGCGACGTAATAACTTCCTGCCGGCAGAACGGCATTCCCCCAGCGAGTCTCGTGTTTCACTGTGAACTTGCCGGAAGGCTCCTGTGCCGACGCCATCAAAGAGGTCGTCACGAGGAGTAATACGAAAGAAGCGATGTGTCTTGCACGTTTCATTTTCCAATCTCCAATCGAAGTTTAGGCCGCGGTCGCAAAGCCGAAGTTGCAATCTCGACTTCACAACGCGTGAGCGCATTCGTACGCTTTCTGGCACGCTGCATGTGACTACTCAGCAAGGAGGAACAACTGCTTGCCAGAAGCGACGCGGTAGAAACGTCCCGCAATGAAACAGCGTGCGCGACGTCAACGATCTAGAGATCAGCTTGGATGGAGCGAATGGACTTCTGGGTCATTCGCTATTCAGAGAGTACGGAAGCGACTTCTAAAACGCAAATTGGAAGATTTAATAGGTCTAATAAGAGGAACCGAACTCTTCATCTGCCTTTAACACCAGGTTCTCAGATCGGGAATTTTCATTCTTAGGTGACTGGCGGCGGAGATCTGCCGTTTTGTATTCATTCAAAGTGAAAAAGCGCTCTACGTGCGGCTCTTTGCGAATCCCACGAGATCCGGCAGCGGTTCCAGCCCGCGTCCGTCCATCACTGCCTGCATTTCGTTGAGCAGTTCGTCATGTATGAGCCCGTTGCTCGCCAGCACATCTCGGCTGGCCGCAACATCGAACTTGCT
>AP72_2010_repI_A001DRAFT_1000322_pt1 | contig 10924 bp, 5 predicted proteins | sample AmaPasrepliIA001_FD_9535 | JGI IMG/M metagenome (IMG submission 9535)
ACCAACGTAGATGTTGTCAAGTTTGAGGAACGAACCATTTTCCAGGTAATAGTCACTAAGTATCTGCGCGTCTGCGTTTGTAGTCAACCCTGTGAAATGAGTGACCAGGTAATTAGCAGAAGCATTCCCCGTTGATTGAGCACCGAGAATCTGGTTCAATCTGCCGTTATTACTAAATACATTATTATATACGTAGTTGTCAAAGCTTGCCCGGGCAACAAATCCTGCATTCCATTTATGATATGTCACATTACTGCTAAAGCCCAGGAAAATATCGGGGTCTGCTCTTTTTCCTTTGTACTTGTCATTATCATTAATTACCCCGTCCCTGTTTGCATCTTCAACCAGTCCCTCAATCGGAGCGCCCGATTTGTCGTAAACCTGGTGATACAGGTAGAATGTATTCTTGCTCGTACCAACTGCATTTAAGAAAGCAAATCCCTGGACGCCTTCGATATTTGTGGAGGGGAAACCAGCATAATTCGGATCGTCGGGAATAACAGTGAGGTTTGTGATCTCATTCTTATTATAAGTAGCATTGAAAGAAACGTCCCAAGTTACAGTCTTGTTTCTCACTGGTAAAAAGTTAACGCTGAATTCAACGCCTTTATTCGTCATATCGCCCACGTTCTCTACCACAAAAGCAGCAAAATTGGTTCCGGCGGGCGGCGCCACACTATTTAAGAGATTAGATGTCTTCTTATAATAAAAATCGATACTTCCATTGATCCGGTTGTCCAGGAATCCGTAATCTATAGCAAGATTTGTTGTAGCCGATTGCTCCCATTTTCTATTAGCATAAAAACCCTCGGGTCTGAATCCCTGGTAGAAAGTATTTCCAAACTGATAAGAAGCTGTGGCTGCGCTCAAATCGTAATAAGAGAGATAGTCATAATTTCCGATGCCATCTTGCTGACCAGTGACTCCATAGCCAACGCGCAGTTTCAAATCCGAAACAGTTTTACTGTTTATAAGGAAAGGTTCATCTTTTAATTTCCAGGCAAGTGCTACAGAAGGAAACAGGGCCCACCTGTTTGACGGAGCGAACCGCGAGGAACCGTCCCGGCGAATGGTCGCTGTAAGGAGGTACTTGTCATCATAGGTAAAATTGGCGCGGCCAAAATAAGAAATGAGTACATTCTCGGGCTTGTCAAAGGGGTAGGTAGGTTTTGATAATGTATCTCCGCGAGCATCAAAGCCCGGGTAAAAATAGTTTGTCGTGAGATAATCGTTATATGAGTAGCCTGCCATTACATCAACATGACTCTTTATGGAGCTGATGTCTTTTACATAATTCAAATAAAATTCTCCCAGCACATTGTTCTTGGTTTGCTTGTATTGAGTGGATGACCCATGAGTAGAATAAGCAAGAGAAGAGCTATCTGAAATAAAATCAGTACCGGTTCCTTTGGATGCGTCAATTCCAAGATTCAGGTTAGCATGCAGTTCCGGCAGAAAATGAAATTTATAATCAACCTGCACATTTCCAAGGAACCTGTTTGCCTTATTATTATTATGATCGTCTGTCAATAATGCAAGCGGATTCCTGGCTGCTAACGTATTTGGTGTTCCGTCTGGTCTTAGCCATTCAAAATAGCCATTGTATCTCTTACTCCCGGAATACACCGGTTGAGAAGGGTCAAAGTAAACGGCGTCTCCAACTGCACCGCCATTGGCATGCCTGTAGTTTTCCAGGCTTCCTTTCAAATTGATATCAATTTTCAAATGTTTGTCGAGTAAAACAGGATTCAACACGAGAGTCGCCGAACCTCTTTGAAGATTATCAGTTTTTAAGACGCCATCCTGGCTCAAATATCCCAGCGAAAATCGATAAGGCAAATCTGTAATGCCTCCTGTGAAGCTGATATTATTGTCGGTCGTGAATGCTGATTGATAGATCTGATCCTGCCAATTAGTATTTGCATTGCCTACCTGGCCCTTTTGGGTCGAGTTACCCAAACTACTTACGATATTACGAACCTGGTCGCCATTTAAAACAGGCACCTCTTTTATAATATGCGACATGGAATTGGTGGAATTGAAATCTACTTTCAGTTTTCCACCACGACCTCTTTTCGTCGTAATAATAATTACACCATTAGCGGCTCTTGTTCCATAAATAGCCGAAGCGGAGGCATCCTTTAATACAGTGAATGATTCGATGTCATTCGGATTGATTAAACTTAGTGGATTAATATTCTGTGATATCCCTCCATTATCCACAGGCACACCGTCGATCACAATCAAAGGATCATTACTTGCAATCAGTGATGATCCTCCTCTTATTCTTATTGTACTTCCTGCGCCAGGTTGACCGCTATTTGAAATAATGGAAACACCTGCAATCTTACCTGCAATCAATTGTTCGGGTGTTGTAATGGTTCCTTTTTGAAAATCCTTCGCGGTGACCATCGCAACAGAGCCCGTCAAATCCTTTTTTCTGCTGGTCCCGTAACCGATTACCACTACTTCATTCATGGACGAGACCCCACCTAACAAGGAAATATTGATGAGGTTGTTTGATGGAATTGGAGCCTGCTGGGTTGAAAAGCCGACTGAACTAAAGATGAGTGCATCCACCGAGGAAGGCACCGTTAATTTGAACGCGCCTTCGTTATTGGTTTGTGTAGCCAGTTTGGTTCCTTTTGCACTTACAGTTACACCCGCAAGGCCGTTGCCGGTTGAATCTGTAACCTTACCTGATACTACACGGTCTTGCGCAAAACTAAGCTGCGAGAAGAGAAGCATTGCCGGCAAGACAAACAATTTGAGCAGTTTTCTGCATAACATAAGCAATCATTAAGCGTTTTGATGAATCAATTTTTCTATAAGCAATGTGTATCGAAAACACAATAATATAAACTTTTCAACACCCGCAAAAATTTAATCCTTCATTCAAGAATTAATTTGAGCAATCGTTTACACAATTTCAGATCTAAAGAACTTACTTCTTCTTTTTATTTCGCCTGGAAGATTCTCTGCCAATAAGCAAAGGTTCCAGTACTATTTTCTGCTTCGGATTCACTTCCTTTTTCTCAATTATGTCTATTAATAAACTCAGTGCTGACTTTCCCATTTGAATCGTTTGTTGATCTACTGTCGACAATGTGGGCGTGATGTGTTCACCAAATAACTCGTTCGCAAACCCGATCACTCCGAAGTCGTCAGGGATCTTTATTTTTCTTTCCTTCAATTCTTTTATTACTCCCAACGCTGTAAAATCTTCCGCAGCGAAAATCGCATCCGGAGGATCTGGCAGGGATAAGAAATGAGCGGTCCCTTTTTTTCCTGACTCAATAGAAATATTGCCGGTGTAGATCAATGAATGATCAATTTTTATTTTATGCGCCTGCAGAGCTCCCATATATCCCTTCAACCGGTCATAAAAGTTTTTTAAATGTTGAGGTCCTGAAATATGTGCTATCCGTTTATATCCCTGTGAAATCAAATGCTCTGTAGCTATAAAAGCTCCTTTGTAATCATTGATGACGACGGAATCAACTCCCAAATCGTCATTCGTCCTGTCAAAAAAAACGATCGGTACATTTCGCGATTTAATTTCAGTAAAATGAGAATAATCGATAGTGTCCTTGGCCATGGATACGAGAATGCCGTCGACCCTTGCAGATAAAAAATTTTGCAATCCCTTTTCTTCATAGTCCTTTTGTTCATTGGATTGAAACAGTAATACGCCGTAGCCGTTCGTATTTGCAACGCTTTCGATGCCGTGTACCACTGATCCAAAGAAATTAATCTCTGCACTTGGAATAATTACGCCGATCAAATGAGTCTTTCCAGATCGCAAAGAGGAAGCGATCCGGTTTCTCTTGTACTTTAATTTTAGCGCAGTTTCATGAACGGATTTTTTTGTTTTCGCACTGATCCTGGGATGATCGCTCAATGCGCGCGAAACCGTGGCAGGAGTAGTATTCAGTTCTCTCGCAATATCAGTTATGGTTGTCTTCAACACTGCGCAATCGTTTACACAATTCTAAGGGATTTTTGTGTCTTTAGAAAATATTTTTTTTGAGTGGCGGGATGGCGTGAGCCGTGAGTCGTGAGTGGTGAATGGTAGGACAGTAGTGATCTACATTCATAATTCACATTGACCATTCACAATGTCATTTGCGAAGTTTGATCTTGGCCTTGTAAAGTTTGCCCGGCCTGTGGGGCACATCGTCTTCCATTTCATCGAGATCCAGTAGCCAGTCTTTGTTAGCGATCTTCTTGCGAAAGTTCCTCCTGTCGAGATTCACACCAAGGATCGCCTGGTAAAGATCCTGTAACTCTCGCAATGAAAATTTTTCAGGCAGGAGATTAAAGATTATTGGATGCTCCATTACTTGTTCACGTAAACATTCGAGGCTTCTATCCAAAATCTTTTTATGGTCGAACGCCAGCTTTTTAAGGTCATTTATCTCATGCCAGTTAAGCTCATTGTGAGTCAGCTTCAATTTGTGATGCCGGATGTTGATCAAGGAATAATATGCAGTAGTGATCACCCGCCCAGATGGATGCCGACCAAGATCACCAAAAGTATGCACCTGCTCAAGGTACACATCATCAAGACCCGTTCTTTCTTTCAATACTCTGTATGGGGCACTTTCTAAATCTTCATCCGGCCGAACGAGATCACCCAATAAAGAATAAAGGCCTGCAAATTCCTTTAAATCAGATTTGATAAGCAGAACTTTCAATTCTTTGTTTTCATATCCAAAAATGACGCAGTCCACCGAAACAGCAATCCTGAAATATTCAAGGTGACTGATCTTTTCGATCTCGGCTGTTTTGATATTGGCAGATTGAGACATAATCTTTGGCACTCCGTTAAAATTAATTATTCAAAACTATTTTAATTGTTTTTACCGTGGTTTTTGTATTCACTTTTATTAAATAAACACCACCAGGCAATTTTCTATCATGATTAAAGTTAAGGCTGTGCGTTCCCTCCAATAAAACTCCGGAATATATTATTTGTATCCCTTGCCCCATCATGTTTATGAGGTCCATCTGCACGTTGCCTGTTTCAGGAATGGTAAGATCTATCGTTGTATTTTGCTGAACTGGATCTGGATAGACTTTGATAAAGACGCCAGTCGCATCCGGGTTGATTGATGTGACGGGTGTGGTGATATTGTCAGTAACATTCCTGTTCAAATACACGTGATATTCTCCTGGTTGCAATGTGATACTTTGTGCGGAGCCGGTGGCATCAATTGTAGTTCCATTAAGATAGTCATACCAGGTACCAGTTTCCTGGAATATAACATTTGAGGTTTGTTGTACTACATCAAAATTTCCGATTACACAAACTTTAGAGCTGTCTGTATTTACCTGCAACCACTTAAACCCACTCGCAAGATTGCTGGTGATCTGGTTGGTTATAAAAACGTCTTTGTAAAGATCGTTGAACCGTAATTTTATTAAGGCTCCGAACACATCATGCAATCGCAGTCGCTGTATGTTTTGTAAATAATCCCATTGGATCGGCTTGGGAGTTAACCTGCAACTATCATTTACAGTGCCGTTTGTACATGTATTGATCGAATAATCATATCCGGTTTCACCAAATTCCCAAAACATCTTCGGGCCCGGAATAGTAAATAAGAACGCACCGCACATTTCACTTCGTTTCAAAGCTGTATTCAAATCCTTCGTAGTGTAAGTGCCGGAACTATTGCCAAACTGCAAATCTTTATACACCAATCTTTCTTCATCATGACTTTCCATATAAGTCACCAGGTTGGGTTGTGTCCAGTTGCGAACTGTATAAATACCGCCTGAAAAGTCCCAGCCAGTTGGATAGCCCATGGAGGCCTGTTGATAATTGTACGCCATGTTTCCCCAAAATAACATGCCATAATTTGATAACTCAGTCTCTTCAGTATTATCTGCAAAATGTTCAAGTATGGTGTAACAGCCCGGCGATTTTAATTGCAATGTATCATAGTACCTCTTCCAAATCGCAATGCGGCTCGCATCGTACGCGCCCCACGCATTCACATCGCAATTGTTACCATTGTTATCGCAAGTTTGAGTTTGAGTAAATCCTTTTGAAAGATCAAAGCGAAAACCGTCCATCTTGTAGTTGAGAAGCCAATGTTCCACAACGCGGCTAACGAAATAGCGAGTGGCTAAGCTTTCGTGATTCATGTCATAGCCGACATTATAAGCGTGTTTAGGCACTGGGTTGAACCAGGGATTATTAGCGGCCGGGCGACTGTTGGCAGCATCCCAATACAATTGCACCAACGGCGAAGACCCGAATGAATGATTCAAGGCAATATCCATGATCACCGCCAATCCTTTACTGTGACAGGAATCAATGAATTGCTGCAGCGTATTTTTAGGACCATAATATTTATCAGGAGCAAAGTAAAAGTCTGGATTGTATCCCCAGCTATTATTGCCTTCAAACTCATTGAATGGCATGATCTCGATCGCGTTCACGCCAAGGTTTTTCAGGTAGTTCAACGTATCCCGAAGAGTATTCCAGTTATGATTGGCTATGAAATCTCTTACTAACAATTCATAAATGACCAATTTTCTTTTGTCAGGTCTTGCAAAATTGTTTACGTGCCAGTTGTATTGCGGAGCCGCCGGTTGAAGAATGCTAACAATTCCTGTTGTGGATCCTGTTGGGTAAGAGCGCAGATTTGGATATGTAGATGACGGAATAGCCGGGTCATTATTCGGATCCAGAATTTTTTCAGTATACGGCTCGGCAATTTTCAATGAACCATCAACTAAATATTGAAACGCGTATTCTGTTCCCGCTGTTAAACCGGTTATGCGAATCCACCAATAATTTCCGTCTGGCGTTTTGTTCATCTGGTATTGCGGCTGTTCAATCCAGTTGCTTCCGGGAAATTCGCCGATCACTGACACCCGGGTCTTTGAAGGCGCATAAAGAACCAATGTTGCTGCCGTTTGATCGGCTTCATAATTAATTCCATCTCTCACTCCAGCCGGGAGCGGCGCAATCGTGACTCCGGCTGAAACAAAAAATGTCATTGTATCTCTCGTTGTTGTCGTGCCATCATTTGCTTCAGCGATGACTGTTGTATTTCCCTGCGTTATCAATGTGGGGCTAGAGGAAATTGTCGTGGCATTACTTGCGGTTTGAATGACTGTACCATTCAAATACAGGTTCATCGTGGAAGTCTTATTTGCAATCGCTGTGATAGTAATATTATCTCCAACAGATTTTGTTATTGGCTCAGGTTGGGGTTTAAACAGTGGCTGAAATAGAGGATTTGTGAATTGAACCGCAACGATAGTATTATCAAACACAGGAATGAACATGTCGCTACCATCTACGTTGGCGAGTTTTTTTGAGCCATCGCCGTTTCGAAAAAGAATTGCAATTTTCTGGATGTGCTCTGCACCATTTGTAATTCCAAAATAATTGCGCAAACCGCCGGTGATAGTGTATTGCCATTTATTGCTGCCTAACGAAGTGCACTGCGCCTGTGCATTTGTGGTTGCCCAGGTAAATTTTACATATTTCCAGTCTGTTGAATTCGCGCTGAGATTGGTAATGACACCAATGTGGACATATACATCAGTAACGGGAGTGTAATTCAGCAATCCCTGGTTACCCTTCGACGCATCGGCAGTGATCACCACATTGGTGGCGGCGTCATTCTCCACCGGGAATGACGGTGTCCAATTTAGCAGTTGTGCTTTTATAAAGAAAACAGAAAGCAAATACAAAAGAAGGAAAGAAATTCTCTTCATAGCAAGTTTTGATCGTTTCAGTTCTGATACCTCACGAATTGGAAGTTTCAGATTTTTTTCACCACACCTCCGATGTCGGCAGGCTCCGGCAAATAGGAAACATAGTTTTCACATAGATTAATTCCCTTTCAATTCTCTATGTGGATTTCTATTGTGCTCTATGTTTCTATGTGGTTCAAAATTCTGAAATCGCTACAATAATCACCCTCGAAACAAGTATTTGAGGTAGCATAACAGCAATATAATAAATATGTACTAAAGACACATTTATTCATTGTCATTTTCCAAGAAAATTCTTTGAAAGTACAAATGAAACGAACGACGATCAATCATTTGGATGCAACTGGTATTTNTTGATNAGCGCGAGAAGCACACCATTGGTCCATCCAAAGCCGTCCTGGCCGGGATACTCACCACCGCCGCCGGAAAGATTTGTATCGACCACGTTATATTTCTCCATTAGTTTTCCTGTATTCTGAAAAGCGTGCACGTTTAATTTTACCCACCGGGTGGCGATATCCCTCGCAAGATCTGCTTGCCCGCATCTGTCCAATCCCCAGACCGTCATCCATTCAAGTGGTGCCCAACCGTTGGGAGCATCCCACTGCTGATTGTTGTTGTATTCCGTCGTCACCACGCCGCCTGTTTTCAATAATTTCTTTTTTAATTCAAGAACAGCCTCTGAACATTTCTTCCTCATTGCAGAAGTTTTTTTCATAATGCAAAACGGATACATGCCCGCCAAAGTGACAATATCACTTGGTTGTTGTTTTTTAAAATTGTAATCTGTGTAGTAGCTCAACGTTGTGTTCCAGCAATACTTGTCAATTGCTGCCTCTCGTTTTAAAACCCGAGCAGCCATATTTTTCGCACCTTTTTTATCGTTTTTCAAATTTCTTCCTTTTACGATCATCTGCTCAAGATGAAGCATTAAAGCATTCAAATCGGGCGGGACAAAATTGATCACTTCAATTGTAGTCAAATTTCTTTTATCACCGAACCAACGGGTAGAAAAGTCGATCCCACTTTCTGCACCTGCTCTAAGATTGTGATACATTTCCTCTTTATTCCTTCCGGACTTTTCCGCAACAGCAACATCTTCTTTAAATCCCTCCGGTCTTGGCGTGGCTGCATCATCCCAATAGCGATTCAGGATCGTTCCATCCTTTAACCTGACAACCCTGCGATGAGCTTCACCTGGCTTTAATTTATCAGCTCCTTCCATCCAAAACTTATATTCTTTTTCCATTTCAGGCAAATAAGTGGTAATAATATTGTCTCCCTTTATGGAGGCAAGCAGTTCCACCATCAAGGAGAAAAATGGCGGTTGTGAGCGACTGATATAATAGCTACGATTTCCATTGGGGATGTGACCATAAGTCTCGATGAGAAATGCAAAATTCTTTACCATGTTTTCAATCATATCGGCGCGATTACTTTCTTTTAACCCAAGCATTGTGAAGTAAGAATCCCAATAATAGATTTCACCAAATCGCCCACCGGGCACGATATAAGGATATGGCAATGGAAGAAGAGAGCTTCCTACTATTGGTGTGTCCGCGTCTCGCTTCAAAACGTTCCACAGGTTTTTTATATGCACTACAATATCTTTCTCCTGGGTGGTATAACCGGACTGCGGGGGTTTTGGCAGATCGAAATTGGCTGCGACAAACTCATCGAGTTTAAAATGCATCGAGGGATTATTCTTAATAGCTAAGTAATCCTTTACAATTTCTTTCGGGTCTCTTTTGGGAACGCAATCCGCAAAAGTTTTACTGTCTGGAAATACATGCCGCGTCTGTACATCGGTGAATAGGTCACCATAAATTTCGGCGGGAGTCTTAACCTGCTGTTGCGAAGAAACCTGGAATGCAACTGCAAGAACAAGCAGAATCGTTATGCATTTTTTCATGCTTCTAAGGTAAATGAAAGAAGGATGAAAAAATCCTTGCCGCGGATATACCAACAGCAATCGAGTATCTATCGACGGGAAGACGGAGTTTTTTTACCTCATTTATACAAATCCAAATCCGCGTATCCTTCTTCAGCGCGCATTGGTGCACGATTTACATAGAACTGCCTGTCTTCTGGTGCCCAGGTTGCCAATCCATCCACATAACGATTGAACATGCAAAAGGCAGCTGCGGTCAGCACAGTATCATGTATTTCTCTATCGGTTGCTCCTAATCGCCTTGCCTTTTCAATTTGTTCAGCAGTAACACTCTTCCCTCCTTTTTGTACGCTGGCAGCAATCGACAACAATGATTTTAATTTGTCGGAGATCGGGGATGAAGAATAATCTTTTTTGATCTGGTCGATGAATTGCATGTCACATTCCATATAATATTGCGCCATCGCTCCGTGCACATTCTGACAGAAGAAGCAATCATTCAGCGAGGATACATAAGCCCCAATTAGTTCTCTTTCTCCACGAGTCAATGTATTGTTATCATCCCGAAGCAATATTTCGGCGAGTTCATTCAACGGCCTGGCTGTTTCCGGGCGGTATGCCATTGGACCCCTTATCCCCGGCAGTTCATTTTTCAGATCAATATGAGCCATAAAAAAAATTCAAAGTGTTTTGAAATAAAGAAAGTGAGTGGCAAGATAAATATTTTGTTATCTCACCACTCACTGTTGAATTATTCTTCAGTTTGAGGTATAGGCATTGCAGACCACACATCATCATCGGTGCGGTCGATTGGCAAAGTATTAAGCTTGTCATACCTGCGAACGTCGACCCAGCGATGACCCTCGTAAAACAACGAATATCTTCTTTGAGTGAGCATTTCATCGGTCAATGCATCTTGCGTTACCGCGCCACTGTAATTTGGCAGGTTGTGCCCTGACCTGATTACATTAAGTGCTGTAACTGCTTCGGTTAATTGATTCGACTGTATATTGGCTTCTGCATAAATAAGAATCAATTCTTCGTTGCGAATAATTGGAATTGGAGCCGTGCTCGATCTGTAAACCCACACATCCCTGTCGCTGCTCAAACCGGAATTTGATGCAGGAGCGTTGCGAAGAGTCGCTTTGCCTATGCGATCATCATTTGCTGCAATATCAGCGGCATATGAAGGATGTGCAAGACGAACTTCACCATTGGCGTTTTGATCAAAATAGGCAGGGTTGAGCTGGTCGCCGCTGCCTGTGCTGAATACTTCACTGACACCCGTGTTAA
>AP72_2010_repI_A001DRAFT_1000323_pt1 | contig 10922 bp, 12 predicted proteins | sample AmaPasrepliIA001_FD_9535 | JGI IMG/M metagenome (IMG submission 9535)
CGAGCCTTATTTGCATATCTACCGGCAGTCCTGAAATGTGGGCTCGCAATTGTGCTTCTGATCGGCTTGATTGTTGGTTATCGAGTGGCGGCGTCAGCAGCGCTGTTCCAGGTGCGGACGATCGATGTCAGCGGGGCCTCGCGAACCTCTGCCGAAGAGATCCAGGCAGTCACACGCCGCGCAGTCGTGCGGACCGGAGTCTGGCGCGCCGATCTTTCCGCCATCAGTGCCGAGTTGAGCCGGCTGCCGGGTGTGCGGCGCGCCGTGGTGACCAGGGTGTTGCCCGATCGCATTCGCGTTCGCATTACCGAACGCACACCGGCTGCGCTTATCCGGACGTCTGCCGGGCACTTCGTTTGGGTTGATGAAGAGGGCGTCATGCTCGGCGAGATGAAACCTGAAGATCGCATGCCTGAGTTCTTCATTCGCGGTTGGAACGAGGAGTCAGACGAAGACGCGCGCGTGGAAAATGTCGCTCGCATCAAGAAATATTTCGAGCTGGTCAAGGAATGGGACGCGGCCGGTCTTTCATCCCGTGTCAGCGAAGTCACCTTGAACGATCTTCGCGACGTACGGGCACAGCTGGCAGGCCCCGATTCACAAGTTGAAATCAGATTGGGATCGCAGGATCCGGGTCCTCGTCTGCAAATTGCCCTGCAAGCGCTGGACACGTACAAGCAAACGCCGCGGGGCTCGTCGATTACCTATGTTGATTTGCAGACAGGACGGGTGGTGATCGGATTCAGCTCGGGAAGCAAAACGGCGGCCGATTCTATCTCCACCAATGGTGCGCCGCCGGCGACCGACAGTGATGCTGCCGCCAGGCCGGTGCCAGGAGAGAATGACTCGACCTCAGGCGAGGCCGCTCGTAACAATCGCCCTGACAAACCGCGCAATGTCTCGGGTCAACCGGCCGCAGCGCTCCGGTTTCGTTAACGTAGTCGATCGCTTCAATTGCCCGCAATGGCTAAACGAACGAATCACACGATTGGGCTGGACATCGGCACGAGTAAGGTAACCTGCATTATTGGCGCTCCCAGTGAAGAAGGCGTGCTGCAGGTCCTGGGGATTGGTGAGGCCGAATCGCGCGGTTTGCGCAAAGGCGTAATCGTCAATCCCGAAGCAGCCGTCGAAAGTATCAAACGATCTGTCGAAGAAGCTGAGCGAATGAGTGGAACGCAGGCAGAAGATGTCACCATCAATCTCGCGGGATCGCACATCATGGGATTTAACGGCCAGGCGATCGTGGCGGTTGCCGGCCGCGATCGCGAAATCACTTCCGATGATGTGCGCCGGGCGATCGATTCGGCCTGCGCCATTCAGTTGCCCGCGGGCCGCGAGATCGTTGACCGCCTGCCACAGGAGTTCATCGTCGACGATCAGGACGGAATAAACGATCCGGTCGGCATGACCGGCGCGCGTCTAGCCGTCAAGGTGCACATCGTTACCAGTCCGGTGACGGCGCGCCAGAATGCGATTAATGCTGTAAATCGCGCGGGTTTGATCGTGGCCGATATGATCCTCGAGCAACTTGCAGCTGCCGAGGCGACGTTGACTGAAGACGACAAGGAATACGGCGCGGCGCTTGTCGATATCGGCGCCGAGACTACCGGACTTTGTGTCTATCAACGCGGCGCGGTGCAGCATACGGCGGTCTTTCCGCTCGGCGGATCTCATTTTACGAACGATATTGCGTTTGGTTTGCGCACACCGATTCCTGAAGCCGAGCGCATTAAACGGACCGTTGGCTGTGCTTCCAGCGCGTCGCTGAGCGACACCCAGCGCGGCGAGATGGTTGAGGTGCCTTCGGTCGGTGGGCGGGCGCCGAGACAATTGTCGCGGCAGATCCTCTGCGACATTCTGCAGCCGCGCGCGGAGGAAGTTTTGATGCACGTGTCTGACGAAATTCGTGACGCCGGCTGGAACCGGCAGTTGTCGAGCGGTGTCGTACTCACCGGCGGCGGCGCGCTACTCGATGGCATGGTGGAGATCGCTGAACAGGTGTTCGATGCCCCGGTACGTGTGGGTCATCCCGAGCGCGATCGCTTTGGCGGCTTGATTGAAGACATTCAAAGTCCGTCGTGGGCCGCAGCCGCGGGACTGGCGCTGGTGTCGCAACGCGCGCACGCGCTCGAGCAGCGATCAGGAGCAACGAAGCGCGGCGGCAGTGGTCGCCTGACACACTTCGTTTCGAAATTTCGCAATCGTTTTAGTAGTAGTATTTTCTAACCAAGTGTTGTATGCTGGCGACCCGTTGGCACAATATATTGTCCGCAAGATATAGAGGCCAGTGGTCCAGCCAGCCCCAAATAAACGAAAAAGGCAGTGGCAGCCTTCCAAGTTCGGAAGAGAGGAAAGAAAGATGACACCTGAAGTACGCGAACCCGGCAGAGGCATCAATATTTTCATCGACGATGAGCCTCCGATAACCGGAGCGCGCATAAAAGTTATCGGTGTGGGCGGCGGCGGCGGCAATGCAGTTAATCGAATGATTGACGCAGGCATCGAAGGAATCGATTTTGTAGTTGCCAACACAGACTTGCAGGCGCTGAAGCGTTCGCGCGCGCCGGTGAAGATTCAGCTTGGCGGCCGTCTGACCAAAGGGCTGGGCGCCGGCGCCGATCCCGAAGTCGGGCGGCAGGCCGCGCTTGAAGACACCGACAAGATCATTGAAGTCCTTGAAGGCTCGGACATGGTTTTCGTCACCACGGGTCTTGGTGGCGGCACGGGCACGGGCGGCGCTCCGATTGTAGCGTCGCTCGCGACCGAGCTCGGCGCGCTGACCGTGGCGGTGGTGACCAAGCCATTCAACTTCGAAGGCCGGCGCCGATTGCAGCAGGCAGAACAGGGTCTTAGCGAACTTCACGAATCGGTAGATACTGTGATCACGATTCCGAACGAGCGCTTGTTTGGCGCCGTGGCCCAGAGTGCTTCTGTGACTGACGCCTTCAAAACGGCCGACGACGTGCTGCGCCAGGCGGTGCAGGGAATCAGCGACTTGATTACCGTTCCCGGTTTTATCAATCTTGATTTCGCCGACGTACGCACGATTATGCAGGGTATGGGTATGGCACTGATGGGGACCGGTTACGCGCGCGGTGAGAATCGCGCTATCGAAGCCACCCAGGAAGCCATCTCCTCACCTTTGTTGGAAGAAGCTTCAATCAAGGGGGCGCGGGGCGTGCTTATCAATATCACTGGTGGCCACGACCTGACGCTCTATGAGATCAACGAAGCCGCCACCATCGTCCGCGAGGAAGCTGACGACGACGCGAACATCATTTTTGGACACGTTATTGACGAGACGATGGCCGACGCCATGAAGATTACGGTCATCGCGACCGGTTTTCGCCGCGAACCTGTCACGGCGACGGTGACGTCCGGCGTGCAGATGCCGCTGACGACGGCACCGCGTTACGCGCCGCGCCCGCCTGAAGAGTTTCCCTCGACGCATAACCCGAAGCGCGTCGATGATCTTGATGTGCCAACCTTTATCAGAAAGAAGGCTGATTAATTCCCGATTGGGTCATAATCGCGACAGAATTAATTCGCGAAAATTAAACGATTAAGTAACATCAAGGTTGCCGTGCCGGTAATCCCGGGTACTCATCCGCGGCATCGAACCATCCGATGTTTTTCAAGCTTTGCGTTTTCCCCCTCAGTCGTGTAGCATGACGCCCAATCCCTGAAGTTACTTTAATCTAACGGGTCAGTGCGTATCTCTCCCTCGCCAGGCCGCAGCCTGCGACTTGCTGTTTTCGGACTGCATGACTGAATTGATCAGGGTCGGTTATTTCTTTTTGTTTTCATTTTGGAGGAACCATTGTGAATCGCAAACTCATCAGGACGACGCTGGCAGACGTCAAAGCGCGACGTGAGCAAGCGCAACAGCATCGCCCTAACGGCAACGCTCAATCGGGCATGGGGCAACAGCGCCCCGGCCAACCGCAGCCGTCCGGGGGCCAGATGCGGAAGCGGCAGCCTCCGCCATCCGAAACTCACGCTGAGATCTACTATTACAAGAAGCAGATCGACGCCCACACGCCCATGGTCCTGGTGCTTGAAGACGGTGAGGAAATTGAAGGGACCATCGAGTGGTACGATCGCGGTGCGCTCAAAATCAACCGGCGTTCAGCCCCGAACCTGCTCGTCCTGAAGCGCCATATCAAATATATCTACAAAGCCGAGGAGCGCATGCCGCAAATGACACGCGTCGAAGACGAAGCCGCGCCTCACGTATCTGAAATCTAGGCCCCCCGGCGGCGCCCGACAAATACCGGCGCCGCCTTCGGTAATGGAAACGCTCAAGCAGGAACCTGCCGAGTCCCGCGTCGCGCGACCGCGCGTCGGCGTGACAATGGGTGACCCCGCCGGGATCGGCCCTGAAGTTGTGCTGAAAGCCGTCGCCGAACCGGAAGTCCTTAACGTTTGCCAACCAGTCATTGTCGGAGATGCGCAACTACTCGCCCACACAGCCCGCAAGCTCGACCTGCGCTGTGGCTACGAAATTGTGCGCCGGGACGAAGAACTGCCGCCGTCAGCGGCGCCCTTAATCTTTCATCTTGATAATATTCACGGGCACATCGAGCCGGGCATTGAATCCGCCGCTGCCGGCAAGGCTGCCGCCCAGTATATCGAAGCGGCAGTCGAGCTGTGTGCCGCCGGCAGTATCGCTGCCATCGCCACCGCACCAATTAACAAGCGGGCCTTGTTCCTGGGCGGCTACAGTTTTCCCGGTCACACTGAGTTTCTGGCCCATCTTAGCGGGACGCATGACTATGCAATGGGTTTTGTCGCCGCAAACTTGCGCGTTGTTCTGATCTCCACTCATGTGCCTTTGTCTCAGGCGATTGGGCTGGTCAGGCGCGAGCGGTTTGAGAAAACCATCCGCCTGGCATATTTCGAGCTGCAACGCTGGGGGATTGAGCACCCGCGGATTGCCGTTGCGGCTTTGAATCCACATGGAGCTGAAGGCGGTCTGTTCGGCATTGAAGAAGCTTCCGAGATCGTGCCCGCGGTCGAGAATTGCGCGGTTAAAGACGGAATCAATGTCAGCGGACCTTTTTCCGCCGATACCGTATTTCTGCGCGCGGCTCGCGGCGAGTTCGATGCCGTAGTTGCGTGCTATCATGACCAGGCGATGATTCCGGTCAAGTGCCTATCCTTCGGAGAGGCAGTCAATGTGACCCTGGGCCTGCCTTTCATCCGCACTTCCGTCGATCATGGCACCGCCTTTGACATTGCCGGAAAAGGAGTTGCCGAACACTCAAGTATGGTCGCGGCGATCAAACTCGCTGCCGAGCTATCATTGAAGTCAGGAGAAAGCAGCCGCGCGCTTGAAGCCGCGTGAGACATTTAATTGGCAGACATCACTTCAAAGGGACGCGTGCTGGTTGCGGACGACGATCCGGCCATCTTGCGGTTGATAAAAATCATTCTGGAGAAGGACGGTTTCACCGTGGTCACGGCGCGCGATGGCAAAGAAGCTTATAAGGTTCTTCAGGATAACTCGGATGTCATCGCTGCGGTACTGGACGTCGTCATGCCGAACATTGACGGGCCTGGACTGGTTCGTTACATGAAGAGCGAAAAGCGGTTCATGCACATTCCGGTAATGATGATGACCGCCGAGCAGGATCCGAAATTGTCGCGCGACAGCTTTGCGGCAGGCGCCGTCATTTTTCTTCCCAAACCGTTTACAAACGCCCAGCTGCAGACAATGTTGCGCATGCTGATTGGAAAAGCCAAGTCTTGAGCTTTGGCAGCCTGAGCCTAAGCCTGAGCCAGGAGCTTGTCTCGTATAGTTGCCCGTCCCTTAGGGTCGGGCTTCTGACACTAATTCGAGGAATTGGCCATGTCTAAACGAACCCTTCTGTTGATAACGTTGAGCATTCTGGTGGCTGCGGGTGGCGTCGTCATCGCCAGCACGCGGGCCGCCGGCGATTTGACCCCTAAAGAAGCTCGCCGCCTGATTGCTCGTCTGGCCGGCATCCAACTGCCGTCCGATGCCGTTCGAGTGAAAGAAGTTTCCGCAATGGGGAACTCAGCGACCGTCATTGCGCAGGTCGAAACCGCATTTCGCTTTGATAAGAGTGGCGACGGTAAATGGCGCGTTGCTGAAATTCGCACCGGCGATCGCCGCTGGGAAGACGTTGACCTGCTTGTCAAAGCCCTGAACACAGAAAAGACGGCGCGTGCGCGCGCGGAAATGGAAATAATCGCCACAGCGCTCGAATCTTTTCATCGCGAGCGCGGCTTTTACTTAGAGTCAAAGAGTGAAAGTGCGCTCATCGACAGCCTCAATCCGCGCTATCTCAAGAGCATCATCCGCGTTGATCCATGGCACCAGCCGTACGAGTACGAGGGCACGCGCACATCTTTTGTCCTGCGCTCGGCCGGTCCGGACGAAAAACCCAATACCGCGGATGATGTGGTAGTCTCTCGGTAGCTTCTAATATTGAGATTCTCTTCGAAAGGGACGGCCTAAGCCTGCCTGTTCTTTGCCGTTTCATATGAAAAGAGTATTCCTGGCCGGGCTCATCACCCTGGGGATTGCAGCTGCCGCTCTCGCTCAGGAGAAGTACGGCACTGTGTATTTTTATCGAGACCGGGATACCGCTGACTATCCTCCTCAAATCAACGTCCTGAATCCCGAAGCAGTCCTTTATCTTGACGGGGAGGCGTTTCTGTCGCTCGGCGAGCGCGCGTTTATCGGCATTAGAATGCCGATCGGGTTGCACAGATTGTCGATGACGTTGAAAGGCAAGAGTACGAACCAGCTGCTGGGAGTCAACTGGGGAAGGACCTATTACGTTAGGATTACTCAAGTAATGTATCCGAACCCTTTTCAGACGATAAGTCAGGATAATCAGCAGACTGCGTTAGACTTAATCCGCAAGTGCGACGCACTGAAAGAGAAGAAAATTAAGATCAAGTCACTGGAAATTATTCGCCTGAATCCGACTAAGAGAAAGCCCTAAAAGTTTCTATCCGTTCGTGGGGGAAACTAGATCACCAGTCAGCTCACTTCTCAATACCACCAATACCCCCGGCATTTTGGTTAGATGAACCTCACTGCGGTTGCCCGATCATGTAACAGAGGCCGTCCGGCGCGATGACAAAAAAGACCTTGGAGATTGATTCGCCATGTTTTTGGATCTTAAGGTCAGAGACGTTTGCGCCGCTGGTTTTGAGTTCAGCGTATGCAGCTTCCACATTATCGACTTCGAAGTAACAACCTTCCTGCGTTGGATCGCCGCCGTTTTCGGCCAGTCCGATCTGGATTTGATCACGTGCCAGAATTGCGGACTTAAACGGATTGTCGCTGCGCGAGACTAAGGCAAAGCCGAAGGTCTGTTGATAGAAAGGAACCGCGCCGTCCACATCCGGAACGGGCAGGTTCAAAGCATCATCGGCGTACGGCACGGCGCGTTTGAATTTCGCATTGGTCATCTCTTCTTATCCTCAACCTGCCCCTCAACCCGCCAACGCCACGATGGGTCAACTCGCTTGCGCCATTCGTAAGCGCAACTGGGACCGCCATCTTTGCCAGTCCCGGGAATGCTGGCCACCAGAGTCTTCTGTGAACGAATCACCTCCCAGGTGATACCAATCAGCGGTACCTTCAAACGGCGACTCCATTCCGTATTCGTCTGACCGGCATACGTGCCGATATTGATATAGAAGAAGCGGCCGCCAACGGGCCCTTGCACGAACTGGCCGGCGAAATCGGGCGCCTTGTCTTTGCCGGGTCTCACCGCCACGTTGAATTCGAACTTCAGATCCCGGCCGGTCGATCGCTGCTTTTGAATTGTTTCAACCGAGCTGCCACGCCCCTGTTGCAGTGCAAAGTCAACGCCCGCAGTTGCTTGCTCGAGCGTCAGTCGCAGGGTAACCTCCGGCGATGGATTGGACGGCGGCTTCATTCCTCCTCGAGTCCCGCACTCACCCGAAATGTATGTCCGTCCGGATGACGCAGGTGAAACTCGCGCACGTTCCAGGGCTCATCGGTTGGCGGCATCGTCACGGTCATGCCATGTTTCAACGCTGTTTGGTGCGCCTCGTCAACCGCTGCCGGCGACTCGAGCCACCAGCTCATCCAAACGCCGCCCGTTTCATCGTCGCCGGCAAACTTCGGCGCCGGGCCACCGCGCGAGCCCTGCGCTCCCTGACAAAGAAAGATTTCAGCCTTACCGTTGCCGACCGCGCCGAACGTCGCTGGCGCATTCTCTTGCGGGCACCAGTCCCAAAGCTTCTGCCAGCCAAGTTTAATGAACCAATCAAAGCTTTCTGCCATATTCGACACATTAAGTATCGGAGTCAGTCCCTGTACTTTCATTAATGTTCCTTAAAATCAACTGCGGTCTTTTTGCTGCGCGTGCCAGGCAGTGAGCACGGCGGTCTCGCGCTCGGCGGTCAAACCCGAGCGCAGCTTGGCTTGTCGCTCGGCCGGTTGTTTGCGAAACCAATCGAGCGTAGCGGTGGTGGTTTCCGCAATCGATCTGAAGGTGAGTCCCTTGCTGATCGCTTTTTGCACGTTGATTTGTGAGAAGCCGATCGAGGGGCCGCGCGGGGGCACCCAGGTCGGCATGTCAGACCAGGGTCGAACATTCTGAGCTTTCAGGAATTCGGCGTCAGCCCAGGTGAAGGTCGCGTTCGATTTCGTTGCGCCTTTGATTTCGTCGAACATCTTGCCCATGGTGAGTTTGTAGTTTGGACCAGTCGCGTTGAATATGCCTACCGTACCCTGCTCGACCATGCGAATGACCCATTCTGCCAGGTCGCGCGCGTCAATGATTTGTACGGGATCGTTCGGCGTGCCGGGCGCGAGCACTTCGCCACCTCTCTCGATGCGGACGGGCCAGTAGGTGAAACGATCCGTTTCGTCGCCTGGTCCCACAATCAAACCTGGACGAATGATCAGCGACTTGCCTGGAAACCATTTCTCAGTTTCTTTCTCCGACTGCACCTTGAGGGGTCCGTACAACCCGAGATTTGCACGCAAAGTCTCTTGCGTTTCCTTCATCGGATCCGCGCCTTTGTATTCGGCCAGCGGGCCACTCTCGTCCATGTTCGGTTTGCTGACGTCCGAGAAAACTGAAATCGTCGAGATAAAGACATACCGATCCACATTGCCTTTCAGGATCTGCGCCGCATCGCGCACCCACACCGGCAGTGTCGTAGGAATATCGATACAGACATCCCAGGTCCGGCCTTTGAGCGCATCGAGTTGGCCGTTGCGATCACCAATCAACTGCTCAGCCTCTTTCGGCAATTCACCGGGATGCGTCTTGCCGCGATTGAAGACCGTGACCTTGTGACCACGACTTAGGGCATACTTTACCTGGAAGGGGCCAGTGAATCCGGTGCCGCCCAGAATCAGAATCCGCAGTGGTTTAGGCGCCGCTGCTATCTTTTTAAGTGGCTCGCCTAACGCAGATATTCCAGGCACCAGACCCAGTCCGACACTGCCCCCGGCCAGCGCCGAAAGCTTGAGAAATTTTCTTCGGGTGGTTGACATAAGATTACTCCTTCGGTTTTTCAGGAGATCGGCGATGCAAAGCTATCAATCCGAATCGATACGCATGAGGATGCTGGATTGTTTCAGCGTCAAATTGTGCCGTCAAGTCCGGTCTTTTGGAGCGCGGCGGCTTGGCGCTTTGGACTAGTGTCAGAACCCCCAACCTAGGGACGGGATCAACATTCAAAATCGCGTCTTGATCCGGTCGAACCGCTCGCGCATCTGACACAACGGTCAAGGCGCCGTCAAGCCGCGCACTCCAAATGCTCAGGCAAATTCTTCCGCAGTTTTGGGCCAATCCTCACGTAATAGTCGCGAGAGCGCGCGATCCGCGAGTAACTTTCCACCTGTCTGACAGGTTGGACAATAATTGGTCTCGTTGGTGGCGTAGCGTATCCGTTGAATCTTAGCGCCACAACGTGGGCACGGTTCTTTGTAACGGCCGTGTGTGGCCATGCCACTGCGAAAGGCCGTAACTTTTTCCGGAAACATACCGTTGGCTTCCATCCGTAGTCGCTCAACCCAGTCCGTGAGCGTGTCGCGTGTCGCATGATAAAGCCGCAGCGCCTCTTCATCACTCAATTTCTGCGTCAGTTTAACGGGCGAGAGCCGCGCGTGCCAAAGAATCTCATCTGAATACGCGTTGCCGATGCCGCTGAACAGTCGCGGGTCGGTAAGCGCGCGTTTGAGAGTGTGATTCTCTGATCGCAGAACACGATTAAATGTTTCGAGATCTATAAATGCTTGTGGCCCTCGCTTACGGCCGGGCTGCTGAAATTGCGAAAACAACTCGACGCCGCCGCGATCCAAAGCTCGTAGTGCCTCTTCCCCCTTGATTAGGTGCAATGAGGCGCGTCTTTGCGTGCCGGCTTCAGTTAACGACAGGACTCCGTTGTCGAATTGAAAGCTCGCGAGATGATTCTTTGATTTGGTTGTCAAGAGCGCCTTTGATGGCGGACGGGTTATTGCTCCGCCGGCATTTCTCGTGGCGCGTTGCAGCGCCGGGAAATCTTTCCAGTGGAGTCTGCCGGCAATCATCAAATGCAGGACCAGCCAGAATTCATCTGCAAAGCCGAAGCAGATTCGTTTGCCCAGCCGGCGAAGTTGCAGAACCTCTTTACCTTCGATTGTTGAGATAGACGGCGTGGCTGTGCGCAACAGAAAAGGGGACGCGATCTGCAAGCGTTCGAGCGTGTGACCCTGGATCCGACTCTCGAGGGCTTCGATATAGATGGTTACGTCAGGCAGCTCAGGCATCTGAAACGAAAGGTCTGTCAGGATCCACGAAATCACACGAAATAAAACAAGAAACTAGGTCCGCTTCGTAAAGTTTCGTGTGATTTCGGATCGTCCCTGATTCTTTCCCAGTTCGCAACTCACGAATCAGATAGACCAAACAATT
>AP72_2010_repI_A001DRAFT_1000324_pt1 | contig 10918 bp, 8 predicted proteins | sample AmaPasrepliIA001_FD_9535 | JGI IMG/M metagenome (IMG submission 9535)
AAACCGTTGTATAACTTCATGAATGATCTGCCGGGTCTGGAAGGCGCAGCGATGCCGTTCCTGCCGTCAGAGAAAATTCTGCGGACGGCCGGGGCGAATACCAGTCTCGATGCCGGACGGGGCTGCCCTTATCAATGCTCGTTCTGCACGATCATCAATGTTCAGGGCCGTAAGTCCCGTTATCGTTCGGCCGATGACTGCGAAAAAATTGTCCGCGCGAATCTCTCCCAGGGTATTCACCGCTTCTTCATCACTGACGATAACTTTGCCCGCAACCGGAATTGGGAAGTTATTCTTGATCGGATGATCGAGATGCGCGAACAGGAGAAGCTGCAATTCAATTTCATCATACAGGTCGATACGCTCTGTCACCGTCTGCCAAATTTCATCGAGAAATGCGCGCGCGCCGGCGTCAAGCGGGTCTTTATTGGCCTGGAGAATATCAATCCCGACAGTTTGCTGGGCGCCAAGAAACAGCAGAATAAGATCACGGAATATCGAAAAATGCTGCTGGCCTGGAAAAAGGTCAAGGTGCTGACCTACTGCGGCTATATTCTCGGCTTTCCCAACGACACGCCGGAATCAATCGTGCACGACATTCAGGTGATTCAGCGAGAGCTGCCGGTTGATCTGCTCGAGTTCTTTTACCTGACGCCGTTGCCTGGCTCGGAGGACCACCGGAACCTGCACAATACCGGCGTCTGGATGGACCGGGACATCAACAAATACGATCTTAACCACGCAGTCACCACGCACTCACGCATGTCGATGGAGCAGTGGCAGCAGGTGTACCGGACCGCATGGGAGACTTATTACACTGACGCGCACATCGAGACGGTGCTGAAACGCGCCACGGCCACGGGCGTCAGTCCGGGCAAAGCACTCTTTCTGATCGTCTGGTTCAAGGGCTGCATCGGCATAGAAGGCATCCATCCGCTCGAGGGCGGTTTTCTGCGATTGAAGTTTCGCCGGGACCGGCGCCCGGAGTTGCCGCGACAATCGCCGCTGGCTTTTTATCCAAAGTTCGTGATCGAGTCGATGCGAAAGCAGATCCGCTGGGCGCATCTTTACTTGCGGCTGTATCGGATGTATAGCAAGTTGAAGCGAGATCCGCACCGGTTCACATACATGGACCAGGCGATTACACCGGTTACGGACGACGAGCTTGAAACGCGTGAAATGTTCCAGACTGCCGAAGCGCGAAATTATGTGGTAAAGATTCAGCGCGCCGAGAAAATGCGCAGGGGCGCCGCGGCGTGACTCTTTTGCTGGGAACACGGACGCCCTCGTCCGCACCGCGAGCGATGCTCGCGCTGGTTTCGTCGGCGACATGCGGCAAGTTTTTCGCGCTTCGCGCTCATTGCGGACAGGACGTCCGCGGTCCAAGCAGAATCTCGCATGACTCCGTGGATCCTACTTGAAGGCCTTCAAACAATGAAAATCTTTCTCGTCTCATTAATTCTCTTTCCCGTTACATATCTGGCCCAGGACATATCAAAAAATGACATGCCACCCGGCATAACCATCCGCAAATGCAAGTGGGAAAAGATCGGGCCCGCGCCGGTTATCGATTCGAACATGAAAGCAGAAAGCGATTCTCCGACCGGCGCTAGCAGCGACCCGAATGTTCCGGCGCAGGCCTCGGGAATGCGCGAGCGCGATACCCAGTTCTACGTCTATTCAGTCGAGCTGCAGAACGATGGCGCTAAACCGATTAAAGCCGTCTTGTGGGATTACATAATTACCGACAGCAGCAGTAAGGAAGAGCTGGGCAGACATAATTTCGTCAGCTTTGACAGAGTTGCCCGCAATAGTTCCCGGTCGTTAAAGGCCAAGTCGCATGTCTCGCCATCACGCATCGTAACCGTGCAGGACTCACCGCCCCCGGGAAATTCGACTGTCGTCGATCGCGTGATCCTCAGGTGTGTGGTCTACGACGACGGCACGCTCTGGCAGCAGCCCGGCACCAACGAGAATTGTGAAGCTTTACAAAAGCGGGCCTTCACTAAGTAAGGTCTCTCGTCGAGTATCAGGCCGCATTTTTGGAGTACGCCGTCTTGACGGCGCTTTTTAATCTGCCCAGGAATAAAGCGGTGACAAGTCACCGCACTCCAAAATCTTTCTTTCTCAAATCCAATTCCATAAACAACGCGCCCGGCACGGGGTTCTTGTAATAAGGTGCGATCTCCGTGAACCCGTACGAGCGATAAAGCGCAATCGCATCATTCATCTTTGGCGGTAAGGTGTCGAGGCGCATTCGCTCGTAACCAATTTGTTTCGCCTCCTCGATTATCACGGTGATCAACCGCGGCCCGAGCCCCTGGCCACGAAACTGCTCGCGCACGAACAGCCTTTTCATCTCACAGGTCCGTTCATCAAGCCGGCGCAGTGCTATGCAGCCGGCAACCTCAGAATTATCGTAGGCGAGCAATAAACGTCCGCCCGGCGGCACGTATTCGCCGGGAAGTTCAGCGAGCTCTTTTTCGAAGTTCTGAAAACAGAGATCGATTTGCAGCCAGTCGGCGTACTGGCGAAATAAACGGCGCGCTTCATCGATCTGTTCAGCGGATTGGGCCTGGATCAGATTCATGGCAACCAACTGGGTCAGAAGCCCGACAATAAGGAGGGCGGCCATTGACTGATTGCTCCATTGATTCATTTATTGAATCAATGATCCCGAGGAGACAATGAATCGATGGCGATGGTTGCCCTCGCTCAGGCTCGGGCTTCTGACACACAAAAACTCGGCCTGACATTACATCAGGCCGAGTCTCGTTGAAAGGTTGAATTGATCCGGTCGCTACCGCTCCCGGTACCGACATTACGCGGTGAATGACGAGCCGCAGCCGCAGCTGCCGGTGGCGTTCGGATTCTTAAACGTAAAACCCGAACCCATCANGTTCGTGACGTAATCGATTTCGACTCCATTCAGGTATTGCGCGCTGAACATGTCGACGAACAGCCGCACGCCTTTCTCATCGAGAATAAAATCACCTTGTCGTGAGTTTTCTTCGATATTCAAACTGTACTGAAATCCCGAGCAGCCACCGGGAACCACGCGAACACGCAGGCCCGCAGTTTCCGGCAAGCCCTCTTCACCCGCCATAAATTTCTTAATTTCACTAGCTGCGGGCTCAGTGACGTTGAGTGCCACACCCGGTGCTGTAGTTGCTGCCATGATCACTATTCTCCGTTCTTGATTCTAATAAAATTCTGCGACTTTGTGCTTTGTACTTGGTTCTTTGAAAACCAAACTAAGTACCAAGTTCAAAGTACAAAGTCCGTCTTCATTTTACTGGGATTTCCGCAACACGACAAGCTCAGGTTTCATGGCCTCAATCGAGACCTGACGAGCTACCTCTTCAGCTACTTTCCGGAACGCCTGAGCCTGGGGAGATTCAGGCTGCCCGATTACTACGGGCACGCCTTTGTCCCCACCTTCGCGCACTTCAATACCCATCGGCACTGACCCCAGGAAGGGGATGCCATATTGATTGGCCAGTTTTTCTCCGCCGCCTTCACCGAAAATGTTATAGCGCACACCGGTGTCGGGAGCGACAAAATAACTCATGTTCTCAACTACGCCGAGCAGCGGGACCGCCACGGTCTCGAACATCCGCAACGCCCGGCGCACATCGATCAAAGCCACTTCCTGCGGCGTTGTGACCAGGACTGCTCCCTGCACCGGCACCAGCTGCGCGAGGCTCAGCTGTACGTCGCCGGTTCCGGGTGGCATGTCAACAATCAGGTAATCGAGTTCACCCCACTTAACGTCGGATAGAAACTGCTTCACCAACCCATGAAGAATCGGCCCGCGAACGATCAAAGGCTTATCGCCCGGTTGCAGCACGGCCATCGAAATCAACTTCACGCCGTAGGCTTCCACCGGAACAAGTCTGTTCACTTCGACTTCCGGACGCGACTGCGAGGCCCCCAGCATGATCGGCACATTGGGTCCGTAGACATCCGCGTCCATCAATCCAACTTTGGCCCCATCCAGCGCCAGCGCCACCGCCAGGTTCACTGCCACGGTCGATTTGCCGACGCCTCCCTTACCTGATGAAACCGCAATAATGTTTTTTACGCCGGGCACTGACACCTTGTCGCCAAGTCCGCGCCCTTTGGAACCTCGGCATCCATGGTCACGTTGACTGAGCGGACTTCGGGAATTGCGCCTACCAGTTCGCGCGCTGCTGATTCCATTTCTGCTTTTACCGGACACGCCGGTGTTGTTAAGACTATGCGAAATGAAACGTTTCCATTATCAATCGTTAAATCCTTAATAAAGCCGAGGGTGACGATGTCTTTATGCAGATCAGGGTCTTTGATTTGCCGGAGCGCCTCGAGCACTGCATTTTCATTTAACTGAGACATATTGAAATTATGCCGAATCCGCCGAAGTTTTGTCGAACGAGCGGGAGAAGCAATTGATTCATTGATTCATTGACTCATTGATTCATTGCGCTGTTTATTCATTGCAGTTAGGAACCTTCATTAAGTCATGATTCGATCAGACAATGAATCAATGAACCAATGAGTCAATGCCTGATATAGTTTCCACATGCGTAAGTCGTTTCCCGACTGGATTAAGCCGATGGCGGCGACACTCACGCAGGAACGCTTCAAGGGGGCCGAATGGATTTTTGAACGGAAGTTCGACGGCATCCGGCTGCTGGTTTACAAGCAAGGCTCCCGAGTCGAATTATTCTCGCGTAATCGTCTGCCGCAAACTTTTCCCAGACTCGCCCAGGCAATAGCCAGCCTCCCGCACCAGGAATTGATCCTCGACGGCGAGATCGACTGGCATGGACCTTCTGCTTATCACGTCTTTGACATCATGTGGCTCGATGGCCGGGATTTGACCAACCTGCCACTCGAAGAACGCCGTGCGCAGTTGCGCAAACTGCCGCTCGTTCCGCCGCTACAGCGGGTGACAGCTTTGCACGATGAAGCACCGTGGGAACGCGCGCAGCGAGAAGGCTGGGAAGGTGTGATCGCAAAACGGCGCGGTTCCCTTTATGAACAGCGCCGCTCACCGAACTGGCTGAAGATGAAATGCGAGCTGGCCCAGGAATTCGTGGTCGGCGGCTTTACTGAACCGCAAGGCAAACGCGCGGGTTTGGGCGCCCTGCTGGTTGGTTATTACGAGGGTGAAGACTTTGTTTTTGCCGGCAAGATCGGTACCGGCTTTACCACAAAACTGCTGCTCGATCTGCGCGCGCAACTGGATCGTCTCGAGATCCAAAAGCCGCCGTTTACGAAAGCAGTTGGTTTACCGCGGCTGCGCGCCCACTGGGTCCAGCCACAGATCGTCGTACAAGTCGGTTTCATTCAATGGACCAGGCACAATAAACTCCGCCACCCGAGACTGTTGGGCATGCGCGGCGACAAGAATGCGCGTGAAGTCGTGAGAGAGTGAGCTCATAAGGGCTTTCCCAAAAAGTGCGGACTACGTTGAAGAAGTCACGCAACCAGCTGCGGGGCGGTCAGAGCTCCGGCCCAAGGCGAGTCCGCGAGCCTTGGGTGCCGTCAAGCATGATTCGAGCTGCGGAACTCTGACCGCTGCTCCGCAGCTGGTTGCGTGGTCACCTTTTATGCGTGTTAGCTTTTGGGCAAAGCAGCTCATCAGCCCTGCTTGCGAGCCAACTGCGCGGTTGCCGGGACTTCTGATACGGTCGGGACTCAAATATACTCTCGCGCGCAAACCGCAGGCACATGACCGCTCAATCAAGGAATCGGATTATCTCCGGCGCTCGCGTCGTAGCGATCGTCCTAGGATTTGCTCTGCTCTACGTTTTTTACGTCAATGACCTGGCGAACAATCCTCCCGGATTTTACGTGGACGAATCTGCAATTGCTTACAACGCTTATTCCGTCGCCAAGACCGGCGCCGACGAATTCGGTACGCGTTTCCCCCTGTTCTTCCCGGTTTACACCGGCGGCTGGACGCAGTACGCAAATCCGACGCAGATCTATTTGCTGGCGATTCCTTTTACGATCGCGAAACCGAGCATTCAGTTAGCGCGGGTCTACGCCGCCTCATGGGTCTTCGCGGCTTGCCTGTTGTTAGGCTGGCTGGCGAAAAGGATCACCGGCCGGGACACGATCGGATTGCTGGTGGCTCTGTTTGCAGTCTTTACACCCTGGCTGTTCGATGTCAGCCGGCTGGTCATGGAGACATTTTTCTACCCCTTCGCCGTCGTGCTTTTTTTACACGCTTTGTACGCGGCCCAGAAAAAAGAAACCTGGTCAGTAATGAACATCGTGGCCTTAGCTTTGACTTTGACGCTGCTGACCTATAGCTATACGATTGGGCGCCTGCTTGGTCCCTTACTCGCCGCCGGACTGATCTTATTTGCTACCTCGCAGCCAAGGATTATCAGTGTCATCAAAACCTGGGTCGTTTTCGCCATTACCCTCATACCGCTTTTGATTTTCAGAGCGAAGAATCCGGAAGCGCTGACCCAGCGCTTTTATCTCATCTCGTATATCAAACCGGATTCACCCTTGAGCCAAATCATTCCCAAATTCATTCGCAGATATTTAGAGGACTTGAGTTTGATAAGCCTGCTATTCGACGGAGACACCAATCCGCGACATCACACGACAGGTTCTCTGGGTAGCTTTTTAATCGGCGTTTTCGTTCTGGCGCTGATTGGTATCATCGTAGTTATCGTTCGGCATTGGAGCGATCCGTGGTGGCGGTTTGTGTTATTCGGCGCCGCCGCATCGATTGTCCCGGGAGCTCTTACGGCCGATGCGTTTCATTCGCTAAGGCTCGTCGCTTATCCTGTTTTCCTCCTGACTTTAACTGTTCCGGCACTCTCGACATTGCTCGACAAACCAACCGCCGAGGTGACGGGAGCGGACCGTGAACGACATCCGTTTGGTCCCGTGGCCAGGGTCTCGCGGCGAATGATTTTGGCCATCGTGCTGGCCGGGATTGCCGCGCAGATTATTTATTTTCAAACGGTTTTCCGGCGCGAGGGACCTAAGCGAGGCTGGGTTTTTGATGCTGCGTACAAGGACGTGTATGACGCGGCTATGGCCTTGTCGATTCGCCCTATTTATCTGGTTGACGGCAACGAACCTGCTTACGTACATGCTCTCTGGTACGCAACAGTGGAAGGTCGCGGCCGCGATCAGTTTGTTCATCTGGATGAAGGAGTGCGGCCACCCGCCGGCGCCATAGTAATCAGCTCGGAAGAGAGATGTTTGAATTGTATGGTTATTAAGAAGAGCGGTGATTATATGCTCTATCGGGCGCAGGCCGATTTTCTTCCCTGATGATCTACCTGGACAACAACGCCACCACCCGCGTCGCGCCTGAAGTCTTCGAGGCGATGCGGCCGCATCTTACCGATGAATGGGGCAATCCATCGTCAGCGCACGCGCTCGGCCGGGCGGCCCGAACCGCCATCGAGACCGCACGGGCGCAAGTCGCACAACTATTAGGCGCGCCCCACGCCAACGAAATCGTTTTCACCTCCGGCGGATCGGAATCAAACAACTGGGCCATCGGCGGCTTCCTCGAACAAAACCCGGACAAGCGGCATATCGTTACGACAACGGTTGAACATGAAGCCATACGCAATCTTTGCGCGCACCTTGAAGATATCGGTTGTGAAGTCGCATGGTTGCCGGTCGATCGAAACGGCGAACTCGATCTCGATGATCTGCGGAAAGCTTTGCGCCGTGACACCGGAATCGTTTCCGTGATGATGGCGAACAATGAAACCGGGATGTTATTTCCAATTGCAGAGATCGGAAGGATTGTCAGGGAACACTCGGATGCCGTGCTGCACGTCGATGCCGTGCAGGCCGTGGGTAAGCTTCCGATTAATCTGAACAATCTCGCCGTAGATCTGCTTTCTGTTTCAGGTCACAAGTTTCATGCGCCGAAAGGCATCGGTGCGCTTTACATGCGACGCGGGATTAGCTTACCGCCGTTTGTCATTGGCGGCGGGCAAGAGTCCGGTCGGCGATCGGGAACCGAGGCCGTGCCGAACATCGTCGCACTTGGCCAAGCGTGTGAACTGGCAAAGGAATTTGGGCATACTGAGCGCATTCGGAGTTTGCGCGATCGTCTGGAAGACGAAGTCCTGTCACGTTTCTCGTGCGCTCACTTGAACGGAACTAAAGATCGCGACAAACGTCTGCCAAATACCGCCAATATTTCATTCGTTGGTTTTGAAGGATCTGCAATCCTGGTCGAGCTGGACGCGGCGGGCATATGTGTCTCGACCGGTTCCGCGTGTAATGCGGAATCCCGCGAAGCATCAGGAGTCTTGCGGGCGATGAACGTTCCCTACGACGAGGCGCGTGGAGCAATTCGCTTTTCGATTGGTCGCTATAACACGGCCGCTGAAATTGATGAAGCAATTGATGCACTGAAGGCAATCATCCGTAGGTGAGAAGGACGGGAAGAAGATTGCGCGCGTCTTCAACTTAGGCACCTGGGATCGCGCCGAGTTTTCGTTTCGCATCTCATTTCCGGGAACCGATTAATCGATTCAGGACATAGACTCAATTGAAGCATGCTGTGCTGAGCCCTCTTTTAGGGTTGGCGTGGAATTCCGTTCGCCTCGCGAAGTTTCTGCTGCCATTCGGCGTTCGGATCAACAAGGTCGCCGAGCCTATCGGTCACCTTGCCAGTGATATCACTCCACTTGTGTTCAATGTTCTCGCGCCACCACTGTCTAATTGGATTATTCTCCCACTCCTTTTTCGTATCCCTGGCCGTCCTTCGAAGGTTAGGACATCTCTGGTCGGCCAACTTCCGGCCTTCGTTCAATTTCTTGTTGATCTGATGCTTGATCGGTTCGGTCACAGGATCGGTGATAGGTTTGGTTGCCTTTGCCGGATCGACGATTGGAGTTAGTGGTTCAAGCCGCGGGTCTTTCTCAGGATTAAAGAAGTTGTCCCTCGCCCAGTCCCAGGCTTGGTCTAATCCCTCGGACAAACCCGTGATGTCTATTAAGTTTACTGGATCGTTGGTTGAGTAATCGTAAAAGTTCGTGTGCCGTGAGTCGAAAAAGATAGGATCCTTCGTCGTGAACCGGCCGATCTGCGCGTCATAATCTCGCGCACCGAAACGCACTAAACCTGTCTGCGAATCGTAGAGCCCACCTGCAAACCCGAACGGTTGAAACCCCGGGTTTGTGTCCATGATCACCATGCCAAACTCGTCATAGTCAATTTCCTGCACAACTGCGCCGGTGTTCACATTGACGACTACGCGCGGGCTACCCAACTGATCACTAATGATCCGGTAGACATCGAATATGCCCTGACTGAGGTCAACCACCTTGATCATAAAATCAGGTACGTTCGATCGGCTACTGTAGACGAACTGACTGACGAGATTATCGTTGGCGTCAAGCTCAGCAACCACGTTGAGTTGATTCTGATAGAGAAATCCTTTCTTCTTGAGACCATTCACTTTTTTGCCAATGCGCCGGTTCTGGCCGTCGATTACGTAATCGATCTTTGTACCGTCCGGCAGTGTGACCGAAAGCAGATTTCCCAGCACATCGTAACTGTATTGGGTTGTCTGCGAGCCGTTGGCCTTGCTTTGTAATTCTCCGTTGGCCGTATACGCGTAAGTCGCGCTGCCGTATTGCGTCAGGCGATCTTGCGCGTCATAGGCTGCGTTGGTGACGATACCACCGACGTTAACGCTGGTGCGATTGTCGTTACTGTCATAGCTGTAGGTCACTGATGGTTGGGCAGCGTTGTTCAGAGTCACCGTAATCAAACGACCCGCTTGATCATAGCCATAAGCGAAAGGCGTGGTGATGCCGTCAACAGTTTCAACCTTTTGCGTGATCCGTCCCAACTTGTCATAGGTGTATTGCGCATCGTAGAGAACGTTGTTGTTGTATTTAGCAGCGTAGCTGGTGCGTTCAGCGAAGCCGTTATAGGTAGCCGCATCAGTGACGTTTCCCAGACTGGTTGCGTTCAACAAACCGTTCTGGGTATCGTGCGTGAGCGCCAGAACACCACCCGGGATGAATGAGGTTCCGGCGGAAGTTAGCACGCTGTCGTTGTCATAGGCAAAGTTAGTCGTATTGAAGTTGCCCGCACCGTCAAAAACTCTCTCTGAGGTAACCCGGAGCTGATTGTCGTAGCTGAAAGAGACCGCGCCGCCAACCGGTCCCGACCAACTGTATCGATTCAAGAGGAACCCACTGTACAAATAAGACAGCGAACTGCCACTGGGCGCGGTTACGCCCGTCACCACGCCTTTTGTTTGGTCGTACGTGTAATTGTATTGGCCATTGGGGATGGTTTCGTTGCTCAAGCGTCCAGCTGCGTCATAGTTAATGTTCAAAGTCTGCGAATCTGGCCGCACGATTTGGGTCAGCTGCCGATCCTGGTTGTAACTGTAGTGAGTCTGTGTATTTCCGCCGCCGACGCCGGGAGCTGTGTATGAGGTAACGAGATCAAGTGAATTAAAAGTGAAAGTGTGGGCTGGTTTGCCGGGCGGCGTAATTGACGTCAGGTTGCTATTGGCGTCATATGCGTAATTAATGACTCTGGAATCCTGTAGAGTCTGCTGAATAACATTACCCGACGCGTCGTACGCGAAACTCATAGTTCGGCTGAGCGGGTCGGTTAAAGACGCGAGAAATCCGCCGCTGTTATAGCTGAAGGCAAACGACCGCGCAGATCCACCGGCACCTAAAACCGATGTAACCAGTCTTCCGCGCGAATCATACGTGAGCGTGGCCGGATTGAGATTCGCAAATTGCGCTTGCGTAACACGACCAAGCGAATCAATTATCGAGCTTGACTGCCTTCCCGCCGGGGTTATGGCGCTGAACGTCTTATTCGCCGCAGTATAAGTAGTCGTATACGAGCCATTTATTGTCAGCGTATCGGTTTGTGTCGCNAGGCTCAGCGGATCACTCGCATT
>AP72_2010_repI_A001DRAFT_1000325_pt1 | contig 10904 bp, 12 predicted proteins | sample AmaPasrepliIA001_FD_9535 | JGI IMG/M metagenome (IMG submission 9535)
TGCCAAGAAATCTGTAAACGAACGGTGTCGCGGGATGGTTGTAGACCTCGTCGGGAGACCCAACCTGCTCGATACGTCCTTCATTCATCACCACCACGCGGTCGGCCACTTCTAACGCTTCTGCCTGATCATGGGTGACGAAAACACTTGTAATGTGAATTTCATCGTGCAATTGGCGGAGCCAGCGGGCGCAGTTCCAGACGTACTTTCGCGTCCAGCGCACCAAACGGTTCGTCCAAAAGCAAGACGCTGGGTTCAACGGCCAATGCGCGCGCCCGGCCGACACGCTGTCGCTGGCCCCCGGAGAGTTGCGAAGGATAGCGGTACGCGAGATTCTCCAACTGAATCAGTCGCAGCAGGTCTTGAACTTTTCGCCGGATCTCTTGGTTGGACGGCCTCAGCTTGCGTGGTCTCACTTTAGACCGAAGGCGATATCTCGTGCACAGTCATGTGGCGGAAAAGAGCGTAATGCTGAAACACGAAGCCAACGCGGCGCTCTTCAGCGGTACGACCCGTAATGTCACCGCCATCGAAGTGAATCGCCCCAGAATCGGGAAACTCCAGACCGGCGATGATCCGCAGAAGCGTGGTCTTGCCGGACCCAGACGGCCCTTTCTCCGACGGGTCGAAATTGGAATCGACCCACGTGGTGCTCAGTTCGCCATTGGGTCCGAGCACCGGCGTCCAAGAGCAATAGTTAGTTCAGGATGCCAACTTCTTGTTGCTATCGTTGAAAATCTTCACGTCTTTCGGGATTACAAACACCGTCTCATCCTTTATCAGTTGCAGGGTTCGGAATCGATCCTGTGATATTTCGACGTTCACTAGAGCTCCCCATTCAGTGATTGCTTCTACTTTGACAAGAGCTCCCGCAGAGTTGATGTGTCTGACCCTGGCGCGAAAGTGATCGCCGCCATTCGGAATGCGGTCGATGTCGAGTAAGTGTGGACGCACATAGACCACATGCCCGGTTTCCTTCTCGTGGATGTGGGCTCGGCCATCATCAATGCGCCCATGGAACAAATTCACATTGCCAAGAAAACGATAGACAAAGGGAGTGGCTGGGTAGTGGTAAACCTCATCCGGTGATCCTGTTTGTTCGATCTTGCCTTCATTCATAACCACCACGGTATTGGCCACTTCGAATGCCTCTTCCTGGTCGTGAGTCACGAATATACTTGTGACATGGATGTCTTCGTGGAGTCTGCGTAGCCATTGCCGAAGCTCCTGGCGTACCTTGGCATCGAGGGCCCCGAACGGCTCGTCCAACAATAAGACTCTGGGCTGTGCCGCTAAAGCACGCGCTAAGGCCACGCGCTGCCGTTGACCGCCAGAGAGTTGGCTCGGATAGCGGTTGCCGAAACCGTCCAGGCGGATCAGCTTCAGGAGCTCATCAACGCGGTCGCGAATCTGTGCCTTCGGGGTCTTCCGCACTTTCAGGCCGTAGCCGATATTCTCGGCCACTGTCATATGACGAAAGAGGGCATAGTGTTGGAAGACAAATCCGACTTTACGGTCCCGTGCGGAATGATGGGTAACGTCCTCGTCTTGATAAAGGACTGTGCCGGTATCCGCGACCTCCAACCCTGCAATGATACGAAGCAAGGTGGTCTTTCCCGAGCCCGACGGACCTAGCAGGGCCAGTAGGTCGCCATCAGGCACTTCAAGACTCACGTTGTCCAGGGCCTTGAAGCTGCCGAAATTCTTTGAAACACCTTTGATCAGTATGCTCATGACTGGGATTCACTCTGTGTCGGCTCGGGGAGGTTAGCCGTGGTCGGAATCTTTCTTTGGAGCCTGGCTTTCGCGATCAGCGTGAAGATGGCCAGCAGCGTCAGTAGGGAGGCTACCGCAAACGAGCCCGGAAGATTGTATTCCTGAAATAGTTTTTCGATACGCAACGGCATCGTGTCGGTCTTACCCGCGATATGGCCCGAGACGACGTAAACCGCTCCAAATTCTCCGACGGCACGGGCGTTGCAGAGGATGATGCCGTAAACCAAGCCCCACTTAATATTCGGCACCGTAACATGCCAGAACATCTGCCAGCCATTGGCTCCGAGACTCACAGCCGCCAGTTCCTCGTCCGCCCCCACTGCTTCCATGACTGGGATTAGCTCGCGAGCTACGAACGGGAAAGTCACGAATGCAGTTGCCAATACTAGCCCCGGAGTCGCAAAGATGATTTTCAGGCTTTGATTTCGGGGCCAAACATGAAAATACAGCTGCACGAAAAGCAATAGTCCGAAGACCAATCCGCTTCCCAGTAGCACAAACAGCCAACCCTGTTTCCACAAACCATTACGGGCTAGCGGATTGGAAGGCCGCGAGAGAAGGAAGAAGACAATGAAAGCGCCGACGCCGAGAATCGAAACCAAGTAGGGCATGATTGAATAACCGTCCCTACGCAGAAATGGTCCCAAGTAGCCCTGAAGTCCGAAGATCAAAACAAACATCAGTCCGGCTACGACCGGCGACACCGAAAAGGGCAAATCAATCAGTGCAGTTAGCAGGGTCCGTCCAGGAAAATTGAAGCGGGCGATCGCCCATGCAGCCGTTAGGCCAAAAATGATGTTCGCCACCAAAGCAATCGGAACAACCGTCAGGGTCAGGAAGATCGACTGGCGCGTATCGGGATCCGTAAACAAGTTGTCCCAGTACGTACGTAACCCATCGCTTAGAGCTGTAGCAAATATGTTGACCACCGGAACCACGACCAGCAACCCGACCACTGCCAGGGCGAACAACGTCAGACCCCACCGCACCCAAGCCGGATCTTCCTGAGCATGCCGTCTTATGGTTATGGTCCCGATGTGTGGTTTGACCAGAGCTTCAGTACTCATGGCGCATGCTCCAGCGTTCTAACCGGTTGATCAACACCAGCATGATGAACGAAATAACCAGCAGGACGACCGCTATTGCAGTCGCTTCGCCATAAGCGAATTCCTCCAGGCGCGCGACAATCAGAATTGGGGCAATCTCGGTTTTGTACGGCATGTTTCCGGAGACGAATACGACGGAGCCGTACTCGCCGATCCCACGTGCAAAGGCGAGAGCGAAACCGGTGATCAGCGCCGGATACAGCGTTGGCAGAATGACGTTCCGAAACGTCTGCCAGCGCGTGCTGCCCAACGACGCTGCGGCTTCTTCTGATTCCGGGTCGAGGTCTTCCAAGATCGGCTGTACGGTACGCACAACGAAGGGCAGACCAACAAAGATCAACACCAATACGATTCCTAAACGGGTGTAGGCGCCACGAATTCCAAGCGGTACGAGATATTGCCCCAACCAACCTTTTTGCACATACAAACTGGCGTAAACCAATCCTCCCACCGCTGTCGGAAGAGCGAGCGGCAGATCAACCAGGGAGTCAATAATTTTCTTACCAGGAAAGGTGTATCGCACCAAGACCCACGCAAGGAGCAGCCCCAGAACCAAGTTGACCAATGCGGCTATAAAAGCAGTCCCGAACGTAAGGTAGTAGGCTGCACGTGCTCGTTCGGTCCACACAGCATCCCAAAAATCATGGAACGACAGCGTGCTCGCCTTCAAAAAGCAAGCAGTGATGGGGATGAGCACAAGAATGCTTAGATAAAAGACGGTGTAGCCCAAGGTCAAAGAAAACCCCGGCAATACTCGCCGATTAATGCTCGCCATGCCGCAGTGTCATCTCCCTTTCGGTTTGTAGATGCTGTCGAACACGCCACCGTCGCCGATGAGTTGCTTGTGAGCGTCGGGCCAGTCCTTTGCGATGGCTGTGATCGGGAACAGCTTTGTATTGGCCGGGAAAACATCAGAGTGCTTTTTTAGGATCGTTTCGTTGCTTGGCCGATAAAAATGCTTCGCGAAGATTTCCTGGGCCTCGTCGGTGTATGTGTATTTCAAGTATGCTTCCGCAGCTTCCCGGTGTCCCTGTGCGCGGTCCACAGTTGCATCGACCACGGCCACTTGAGGTTCAGCCAAGATGCTAACTGGAGGATTGACCAACTCCAATTCACCTTTTGCTTCTGCTACTTCGAGATGAGCTTCGTTTTCCCATGCGAGGTGTACGTCGCCGATTCCTTTTTGAACGAAAGTCGTAGTTGCTCCGCGCGCACCCGAATCGAGGACTGGAACTCTCTCGTACAGCTTCGTGACATAGTTAATAGCGTCCTGCCTCGATCCCCCTCGCGTCACTACTGAGCCCCACGCAGCAAAAAAACTCACATATCCATTGCCCGAGGTCTTCGGATTAGGGGTAATGATTGCGACGTCTGGCTTATTCACCAAGTCGGGCCAGTCCTTAATTCCCTTAGGATTGCCCTTTCGAACGACAAAAACAACGGTCGAGTAGTACGGACGTGAGTGGTTGGGAAGACGTTCAACCCAGCCGTCCTTGATTAGCCCTTTCTTGCTGATGGCATCGGTGTCCAAGAACGACGCCAGCGTAGTGACATCCGCTTCCAACCCGTCGATGACGGAGCGCGCCTGAGTGCTGGAGCCGCCGTGTGATTGATTGATGGTTAGCTTGACTCCCTTTTGCTTCTCATAGATGGGAATGAAGTGGCTGTTAATATCTCGCCACAACTCTCTAGTCGGATCGTATGATACGTTCAGCAATGTGAGCTGCTGCTGGGCGCTCGACGTCGGCATAAGTATTGCGAAGATCAATGCCGCAGTGAAGAAGAGTGCGATTGGTTTAACTGATTTCATCAGTAGAGTTCTCTCCGTGTTGCTCTTTTAGCGACTCGAGAAAAACACCGTTTCAGAAATGCCGCGTCCGATGGCGTTTGGTGGATCGGTGAACCATTGCATGCTTGATCTGCGGGCCCCCTAATGCATCCGTGTTGTCCCGAAGAACACGTAAATTGCTCAGTGCGTCCTGAAGTGACTGTCGCTCAGCCCCAGTCGTGAACGGATGTGTCAACAATTCGTACTTAATGGCTTCTTCCGCTTCCGTGAGTCGGGATGCAACCGCACCGGATTCCCGTCCGACCAAAGCTTCCCGGTACAACTCCTTCCAGGTCCTGCCTCCACGGTGCTGGTCAGACCCACCAGGTCCCAGATGCACCCAGTACCACCGCCCAATAACAACGAACGCCATCAACCACCAGAAGAACCATGTTTCCTGAAAGAAACTTTCCACAGATCACTGCCCACGCAGTGGAAGAAGCTTATCTTGGTATAGTCTATCTAGTCAATGGACATTATAGGACTAGAAGCATTTCTGCTGCCAACAATCATGAGCCCAAGTATTTTAGTTACCCGTGAAATGGAGGTTTTCAGCAAAGAGGCGATTCTCTGTGTTTGCAAAACTTTTCCTATTTGTTGAAAAAAAGGGGGGCAAAGGGCAGCTTTCCATCAACATCCCGAGACACTGCTGTTGATAGCAAAGCTGATGAGGATCCCAACCACCGGGCACCCTACCCGCTCATTGTGAAAAAACATTCAACGCCAAACGCCAACATACAAGCAGCGTCACATCGCCCAAATTATCTCCACTTGTTTATCAATTAGTCAACAACATGTGTCATTTCATCATCCCTGTCTCCTATCCCCGCAATCCGTTACTTCCAATCTTGAGCACACTAGGCTGAGAGCGGCAGCTCCATCTGCCGTCCTGATCCGACCTTCCGAACGTATTTCCTAAGGAACGGCAAATGGCAGCGAGGCAATTGATGCCTTCAAGCAGCACACACCGGACGTCACTCTGATGGATTTGCAGATGCCGGAGGTTAACGGCCTGCAGGCTCTGGCCGGCGCAATGGGCTATCTGCTGAAGACTATGATCCGGAAGCAACTCGTGGAAGCCATACGAACCGTAAGCTCCGGGCGCAAGTATATCTCGTACGAGATCGCGACGATGGTTGCGGAGAGACTCGATGCAGAAGAGCTCTCGTCGCGTGAACTGGACGTTTTGCGCAGCATTGCAGCTGGTAATTCGAACAAGATGATCGCTGCTCGGTTGGGAATTTCCGAGAACACCGTGAAAGGTCATGTGAAGGAGATTGTGGCAAAGCTGCAAGCCACGGACAGAGCCAACGCAGTGTTTCTGGCGATGCGCCGTGGACTGCTTAACCGGTTCTGAGCAGAGACATCGTCCGTGCGGTACTTCCTCATCTCCGCGTGATGGTCAATAGATGCACTTGGCTCTTCATGAATAATCAGATCATGCCCGAGTAACGGGCAAACCAAAAGCCAGTTTCCCGATTGCCGACCATCCACTCACCACCTGCTCTGATACCGTGTTCTACACAACGCCAAAACGCGGTGTGCCTTTTAGTGGGTACGACCTAGCGCGGCATCCGGAGACTGGGTTCGGAGCAACTCTGTGAGTATGATGACCTCCGCCGAAACCAACGCGCGGAGCGTCGGCTCAAGTTCGGGTGCCCAGAATGGCGAATGCAGATCGGGAATCTTGTCTCCCTTTGCCAGCGCAGCCGGATTCACCGCGCCGATGTGCAGCAGAACGGCAGAGGCACCCGCCCGGCCGTACTGGGAGAAATCCTCAGAAGTCATCTTTGCCGGCATCTGGTTCACGGCGTCTGCGCCCAGGTTGCGGCGCAAGGCGGACGCCAGGCGCGATGTAAGTGCGGGGTCGTTGTAGACAGGGTCAGTGCCGCCTACAACCTTGACCTCAGGCATTTTGGGCGCATTTGCCGCCGTCGCCTCCGCCTCGACTTGACGCTTGATCGATGCGAGAATGTGTTCGCGCACTTTCGCATCGTAGGTGCGCACCGTCATTTGCATCCGCACTTCGTCCGGAATGACATTACCTCCGGTGCCTCCGTGAATCGAACCGATGGTGACCACCGCCGGAGACAGCGGGTCGGTTTCGCGGGACACAATGGTTTGAATGCCAAGGACAGCCCGTGCGGCAATGACGATCGGATCGACCGCGTTCTGGGGACGCCCGCCATGTCCACCGCGGCCGAAGATCGTCACTTCTACGGCGTCCAAAGAAGCTCGGAAGAACCCTGCGTGAAACCCGATCTGACCGGATGGCAAGCTGGGCTCGTCATGCATTGAGAGAGCGTAATCCGGCTTCGGGAACCGAGTGAAAAGTCCGTCATTCAGCATGGCGGACGCACCACTGGTGATTTCCTCGGCGGGCTGGCCGACCAACATCAAGGTGCCGTGCCACGCGCGACGCCGTTGAGACATAATTTTCGCGGCACCGTACCAACCCGCCATGTGCAAATCGTGACCGCAAGCGTGAGCTACCGGGACGACTATTCCGGCCGCGTTCGGCGTCGTTACCTTGCTCGCAAATGGGAGACCAGTCTTTTCCTCGATGGGCAGCGCATCGAGTTCCGTGCGCAACATGACTACGGGCCCTGGTCCGTTACGCATAATGGCTACGAGTCCCGTCTTCCCAACTCCCGTCGTGACCTCGAAGCCGAGTTCTTTGACACGCTTCGCGAGCGTTTCCGCAGTCCTCTCCTCATGAAACGCCAACTCGGGGTGTTCGTGAAGGTCCCGATAAAGGGCTTCTAGCTCGGGTTCTAAGGCTGCGATTTCCGGCACCGCTGTTCTACTGTCGCGCAGCTTGTCTGCTTGTGCTGCGCCGCTTGTCAGCGCCCCTAGCAGGAGAATAGAGATTAAGAGCATCTTCATCAGATTAGGTTCCTTGCACGTTGGCCGCAGTATCCCAGATTGCCTCCTCAGGTCCGCGCGAATCATTCCGCCGGCTGCAGCAAGCAAAGTCCGAAGAGCATGAGGAAGAGGCTACCACGTGGGAGCCCCGGACGCGTTCCACGTCCCAGATGACGCGCAAGCCAGAAGTTAGCTTCCCAATTGCCGACTAATCACGAAGTGGCTTGGTTTGGGGAGACAATCCCGTGAGGCGAATCTATGGGGCCTACCCGTCGACACACCAAAGCGGAACAATCCGACGGATGCAGATGCCCATTCAGAGTTGAAGATTCTCTTCCCCCGATCTCGCCGCACATAGGGGCTCGCGGAAGCTAGCCATTTTGCAGGAGACCCGCAGTTTCCACTCTTAGCCTAAGCCCGTCGTCTCTGTGAGTACCCCACTTCTCGCGCGTTTTGTGCGCGAGAAAATGAGGCTTTTTCGCTCCGCGACGGCGCTGGCGCTTTGTGGAGCACATATCTGCTCTGCAGTCGCTGAAAATTACGAGAAGGCGATCGGGGAAGAACAGTCGTTTCGCGTGATCCGTGTACGGCGAATCCTACGATTCTGGGCGAGTGGTCGACGTCCGGCGCAGCACGGTGCGCAGATGCTCCTCGTAAATGGGCCAAGGGTCGTCGGTCAGGGGCGCGCGGTGCTGGTGGCACGCCCCTCAGGTGACTATCTTCCCATCACCGATTGATAGCCTTCACGATAGCCGTTTGCATATTGTGCTTTATACGCGCCTTTATTTCCGTATTCGCGACGATACCCGTGATCCATGTCGTCATAACGGCCGCGGGGTCGGGGATTATAAGGCTTCGCGTACTCAGCATCCTCGCGAGCTACCGAGGCGCCATCCTGGTAGCCAATTTCATAGGCGGAGTTGCCGTATTGTTGCCCGTAACCAGAGTTTGGATAGTACCGAGCGTCGTCCTCGCGACTCCATCCGGAGTTGCCGGCTTGATAGCCGGTGCGAAATCCGTTGCGGTAACCATTGCGATAACCATCGCGGAAATACCCGACCGGCCCCATCCACGGCTGATATCCGTGAGTAGCTTCCCGCAAGTCGCGGATATTGATATCGCCCGGATCGTTTTCGCGGCCTTCATGCTGCCCCTTCCAATAGCCATCGCGATAACCACTCTGGTATCCGTATTGCCGGGCCTGCTCACCGCTACCGCTTTGATAGTAGCCATCGTCATCGTACTGTGCGGCCGCGAAACTACAGAGCCCCAGGGTTACGATTGCGGCCAGCGCTGCGGCAAGAACTGCTCGCTTTGAAATCAATCTCTTCATTAGATCTTCTCCCAGACCGAATTATTGCCAACATGGAGCGCACCCAAGTGCACGCTGGCGATTTTCCTCTTATACGGTTGAACCCCGCGACTCACATTTGTCTCGCAACTCGCACCTAAAAGTTTTGTCGGCGGCTAGGTCCATCTGTGTCAAGCGTGCGGATTATTGTCGTGGCGCACCGGCGCACTCTCACGACGCTGCGGCGCAGGAGGTGCACTCTTCTGGCGCAAAGGGGCCGCCCTCGAAGTCGATTCATGTTGCGCTTGCGGCGGGCGAGCGGGATTTTGCGATCGCAACTCGTTTTGCGGACGCGAAACGTTCTGCGGACGCGAGTTCAACGGATGTGACACGATGGGGGTAGAACTAAAATCCCGCGTTGAATGCTGGTTTTGCAGTGGACGAAGGGAACTTTGTGGTCGCGACTCGCTTTGCAAGCGCGCAAAGTTCTGCGGACGCGAGTTCGACAGATGTGACACGATCGGCGGAGAGTTAAAATCCCGCGTTGAACGTTGCGCTTGCAACGGACGAGGCGAACTCTGAGTGCGCGGCTCGTTTTGCGGACGCGAGTTCGGCGAATGTACCGCGTTCGGTGGAGGATTGAAAGAACGATTGTTCGAAAGACGAGTATCGTTTGGTCGCGGCGAAGTTCTCGGGCGACTGTAGTTCGTCTGCTGGTTCGGCGAGCGCTCCCCTGCGGGAGGCGTGAACGGATGAAAGCCGTCGTTTCGCAGGCCAGCGGAATTTGAATCCCTTCGTGCATTTAGCGAATTCATCGAGCGATTCACTGTCCGGTTGGCATTGTTCGAATTCATAACGGTAAAGGGACGGTTAACGGGTATTGCCGGACCACGCGCCGCTCGCGGCGAGATAGATGGCGCTCGATACGGTACTCCGGCGGCTTTAGCCGGAACTGCGGAATGAAAGTCCGCTGGCCTCACTGTCGCCGCGACTGGCGGACGTCCCTGGTTAACGCGCGCAAAGAGATCCCGGTTTTTTGCCGCAACCTGTTGATGGTGAACCTGAATCGGCAGGGGGGCCTGATGGCGTTCTTGCTCAACAACACGTTCTTGCCAAGTCGGACGCGCCCTGACGCCGCCGTCCCCACCGGTGTAGCTAACACGGTTGACTGTAGTGTTGTTCACGATAACCGTCTTGCTGTAAACATTCGTGATGTTTGTTACGTTAACGTTGGTCACGCTGCGGTTGTAATAGAAGTCGCTGCCACGCCACTCGCCACCGTAGAAACCTTCCCCGGTGTAGCCGAAGCCGTAATCAATGCCACCATAGAATCCGACATGCGCACCCCAATATCCCGCGTGAAAGAGGTAGAACCCTTCGTTCCATTCCCACCATCCAGGAGTCCAGAGCATGCCCACGGGAGCGAGCACCCAGGTGCCAGGCACCCAGTAGTAGCCCTCGTCATCGTCCCAAGCCCAATAGCCCGGCGTCCACAAATAGCCAGGCCCGGGACAGAGGGGCTGCGTATATACAGGCAGGGATGGAGGGGCTATGCTCACCGAAAAGAGCACACCCATCTGACCGAAAGAAACTCCGGAAAAGATAACGGTGAGGACTGCCAACACCAGCCACTGAAATAGTCGTTTGCGGTTCATCCTTCTATCCTCTGTCATCGCCTGATGTCACGGCGAGGTTAGCCTCCAGTTTTGAAGGCTGACAATCGATTGCTGCAGACGATAGCGCTATTTATGTAAACACTCGAACAGTAAAGATGTTGCTCTGCACCACTTCGGTCTCACGGGATCGGATTCGATTAGCGCAGCTTCCATCGCGTCCTCCCTGAGTGCAGGTGGAGTTCCAATGAGAGCGAGCGCGACATTCCTTTTATTCGCATACTTTTCTTGCACGAAAGAAAGTTCCGGTTTGGACAACCCGCGAAATCGTGCCGGACACTGGCCGAATTCGACCAGGCTGGTGGTTCTCGGCCATATGAAAAGGGGCTTAACACCCCGCGACTGATTTATTCGCGGGCGGGCGA
>AP72_2010_repI_A001DRAFT_1000327_pt1 | contig 10860 bp, 6 predicted proteins | sample AmaPasrepliIA001_FD_9535 | JGI IMG/M metagenome (IMG submission 9535)
GTTAACCAGCCGGTAGTCATAAGGCTCGCCTTCGGCGGCTGGCTGCTTCCCTTCCCGGGCAGTTTGCGGCTGCGTCGGATTCGGTTCGGATTTCGGTTGTTCAATGCGGGCCCAGGTTTTCGCAGTGGTGTCGATTCTAATCTGTTCACCATTGACTTCTACGATGGCCACGCCCGGATTCTTTTCGTCAAAGGTCACATTTAGCTGCTGCTGTGTTGCTTCTACCACGACCAGTTCGCCGACCATATCGTCGTGTCCGTTGCCGCAAACGACCGAACACTTAAACTCAAATCGACCAACCTGATTGGGAGTGAAATCCACCTTAACCGTCTGATGGGCCGGAATCTTCTGATTGATACCCAACTCCTCGATCTTGATTCCATGATCGACGTCGGCGGAAGTGATGACCAACCGCACGGGTTTACCCTTTTGCACGGTGATCGTTCGCGGATCAAACTCGAATTTTTTGGCTACGATTCTGATTTCGACGGGCGCTTGTGAATTGGTCTGGCTGCGGACCGCGGGTGCGTACAAGAGAATCAGCCAGACCGGCAAGAGCAACGCCAAAACCAAGGAATGCCTTCTCAGGTCAAACCAAAGCTTAGTTGACATCGATAATGTTCTCCTCGACCGTGCTAATCGGGATTGTTAAGTGTCTCTGTGAATCATTTGTGCCCTGGGGAAAGACACACCAGTGCGCCACCGGACTTGGGTGCACTGTTGACGTGGAGCGCGATCGTCAAGGCAGACGATCACCAGCAGTTGCCTCAACCGACAGAAAGACCGCTGCTCGCAAAGATAATGCCACTGCCACTCGTGCAGAAATCATAAGAAGCCGCGAGTTAGCTAATCAATTTAATTTATGATTTTGTTCGTTTTCCGAAGTTTCGTATTTCACCGGCCGAGTGCGGAGACCCGACGACGTCAGTACCGGGAGCGATAGCGACCGGGTAGTGCGATTAGTCAGGCTAATTGCGACCCAGTCGCTATCCCTCCCGATATTGACCTGATCAGCGAAATCACGATCCACGAAACCACACCAAACAACACGAACACAAAACCTCAGGAACAAGACCAGGTCGTGTTGCTTCGTGTATTTCGTGGATCGTTCGGTCAACCAACGTGAGCCTCAAATTAGGACTCGACGCCTCCGCCCACGTCTTCGATTTGCATCTTCATGTCTTATAATCCGCGCGATCGGCGTGAATAGAGAATTCGACCTCATCGTGATCGGAACCGGCGCGGCCGGCTCGCCCGTGGCTTACAAATGCCGGGAGGCCGGCTGGAGCGTAGCCATCATCGACGCCCGTCCGTTCGGCGGCACCTGCGCTTTGCGAGGCTGCGACCCGAAAAAAGTTCTGGTAGGTGCGGCTGACGTAGTCGATTGGGCGCGGCGAATGCAAGATAACGGCGTCGGTGGTAATCCGGTTATCGACTGGCCGGCACTCATGCGATTCAAGAGGTCGTTCACTGATCCGGTTCCTGAATCCAGGCAAGCGGGATATGAAAAGGCCGGGATCACAACCTTTCACGGCCGGGCGCGCTTTACCGGACCTGGAAAACTGCAAGTTGGCGATCAGGTGATATCGGGCCGGTACATCCACATCGCCGCCGGCGCCCGGCCGGCAACGCTTGGCATTTCTGGTGAGCAATACCTGACCAAGAGCGATCAGTTTCTTGAATTGCCGAACCTGCGGCAACGAATCTGTTTTGCCGGCGGCGGCTATATTTCTTTCGAGTTCGCGCATCTGGCTGCACGCGCCGGTGCGCAAGTGCGAATTATTCATCGGGGTAACCGGCCACTTGAAGGTTTCGATCCTGATTTGGTCGGGGGTCTTTTGAAAGCGACGTCTGCAGTTGGTATCGATGTGCACTTGAATGCAGTTCTTAAATCAATCGGGCAGAACAATGGCCTTTTGCAGATCCAGGTTTTAACGGGACAGGGTGAAGAAAGCTTTGAAGCTGATATGGTCGTTCACGGCGCCGGGCGTGTTCCGGACCTGGATGATTTAGATTTGCCGGCCGCTGGAATTGAGCGTGAAAAGAACGGTGTGTCGGTGAATGAGTATCTTCAGAGCATTTCGAACTCGGCCGTGTACGCCGCGGGCGACGCTGCCGCGAGTGGCGGATTGCCATTAACACCGATAGCCGGCATGGAAGCGGAAGTCGCTGCCACCAATATTCTCGAAGGTAATCATCGCCGGCCGAATTACAACGAAGTGCCATCGGTTGTCTTCACGCTGCCGCCTCTGGCTGCTGTCGGTGTGGGGGAAAACGAGGCCCGCAAACAGGGATTGAAATTCAAGACGAATTACAGTGATACAAGCACCTGGTACTCTTCACGGCGGGTGAACCTTGAACACTCGGCTTTCAAAGTTTTGATCGAAGAGAGCAGCGGGCGCATTCTGGGCGCGCACTTACTCGGCACGCACGCCGAAGAAATCATCAACTTGTTTGCGCTGGCCATTCGCGCAGGGCTCAAGGCGGACGACCTTCGTGAGATGATCTATGCTTACCCGACCAGTGCGTCCGACCTCGTCCACATGGTGAGTTGATCAGGAACTAAAGGTTTCGCTTTGCCTCAAAGGTGTATCGATACTGGGTTTACTTCACGAGTTAGCCGCCGCTTAATACTGGGACGCCGTCAGTAAATGAGTCAGTACCAGGAGCGGTAGCGACTGGTTAATTCGTGATCTTTCGTGTGAATTCGGGGATCGTTTGCCGGCTGAGGTGAAGAACGATCCACGAATTCACACGAGATGACACGAAGAGCGCTTGAACGGAATGTAAAGTTGTTAGAGAATCACGCTGCCTTCTGCGTCTACACATCTCAAAGGATAATCTGATGAAGCGAATATGCCTTCTGTTAATCATTGCGTGGATCGTTCAGAGCTTCTGTCCGCTCCCACAACAAAGTCTCGTCACTGCCCAAACCCTGAACCTGCAGGTTGAAGACAGCGATCGTTTTCTGCAAACCGCAAGTACGCCGCCGCGTCCCCACCGCGATTTTGCGCGTGACATCGAATCGCTGCTGTCCCGTATGACGCTCGAAGAGAAAGTCGGACAGATGACCGAGCTGGAGATCGGCATGATCACGACCGGCGAGGGCAACGATATTCGAGTCGACCCGGCCAAGCTCGATAAAGCGGTGGTCAAATACGGCGCCGGTTCAATACTCAACGTCAAGGACCATGCACTGACCGTTGATAAGTGGCGCGAAATAATTCGCGACATTCAGCAGGCCAGCCAGAAAACCAGGTTGAAGATTCCCGTCATTTACGGCATCGACACGATTCATGGCGCCAACTACATTCAGGGCTCGACGTTGTTTCCACAGGAGATTGGAATGGCCGCGACTTGGAATCCGGCCCTGATGCAACGCGCTGCCGAAATAGCTGCTGCGGAGACGCGCTGCAGCCGGTATTCCCTGGACATTTTCCCCGGTGCTCGACCTTGGCCGGCAGCCGCTTTGGCCGCGGTTTTATGAAACCTTCGGCGAAGACCCTTATCTGGCTTCGATAATGGGGGTGGCGTTCGTGCGCGGCATCGAAGGCAATGACATATCTTCGCCGGCACATGTGGCGACCTCGCTCAAGCATTACATGGGATACAGCTTTCCGCTTACGGGGCGTGATCGCACTCCGGCCTGGGTCCCCGAGAATTATCTGCGCGAATACTTTCTGCCTACCTTTGCCGCCGCCGTGAAGGCTGGGGCACATACCGTGATGGTAAATTCCGCCGAAATTAACGGCACGCCTGGTCACATCAATCATCACGTGCTGACTGACATTCTGCGCACTGAGCTGGGGTTCAAAGGTTTCGTTGTGTCCGACTGGGAAGACATCAAAAAGCTCGTCTCGATCTGGAGAGTTGCACCTGACGAGAAAGAGGCGACTCGTCTCGCCATCATGGCGGGTATCGATATGAGCATGGTCCCATCAGACTATAGCTTCAGCGACCTGCTGATTCAGTTGGTAAAAGAGGGCAAGGTGCCGCAATCACGAATTGACGAAGCCGTGGGGTACATCCTTCGAGTCAAGTATGAGCTTGGCCTGTTCGACAATCCGAGCGCGACTGGCCCGGCGACGAGTTTTGCGACCGGCGAGGGTCGTGCCCTAAGTCTTGCGGCCGCGCGCGAATCGATGACGCTGTTAAAGAATGATCAGGGAACTCTGCCTCTCAGGAAAGATCAAAAGATCCTGGTAACCGGCCCGACCGCAGATTCGCTGATCTCGCTCAACAACGGCTGGACCTACGTCTGGCAAGGAAATAATCCGGCGCTCTATCCGAAGGATCGGCCCACAATTCTTGGCGCCTTAAAGGCTGCCGGCGGCAACAACGTTACTTATGTGCCCGGCACCGGCCTCGATAAAGAGATCGATATCAATGCCGCCGTTAGCGCGGCGCGCGACGCTGACGTGGTCGTTGTCTGTGTCGGCGAAGGTTCGTACGCTGAGACACCCGGCAATATCACGGATCTGACACTCTACGAGCCGCAGTTGAAACTCGCAGAAGCAATCGAAACGACCGGCAAACCGGTGGTGCTGGTGCTGGTTGAAGGGAGACCACGAGTGATCAATCGCATCACGGACGGCGCTCGAGCGATTGTCATGGCTTACAACCCCGGCAACGAAGGCGGTACCGCGGTCGCCGATGTGCTCTACGGCAATTACAATCCGAGCGGGAAACTCCCTTTCACGTATCCCCGCACACCGAATGGACTTATCACTTACGATCACAAACTGTTCGAAACGGAAGAGACGGGCTTCGGCAATGCCGCGTTCAAACCGCAGTTCGAGTTCGGACAAGGGCTGAGCTACACCACGTTTTCTTACAGCGATCTGCGCCTCGGACAAAAGACGATTGGCGCAAATGACAACCTGCCCGTGAGCGTGACGGTTACCAACAGTGGCGCTCGCGCCGGCCAAGAGGTGGTGGAACTTTATCTCAGCGACTTGGTCGCCTCGTTGTCCCCAGCGGGTAAGCGTCTCAAGCGATTTGCGAAAGTAAATTTGCAGCCAGGCGAGAGCCGCACGCTGACGTTTACTTTGCATCCCGCAGATCTTTCGTTTATTGGCAGCAACAATCGCCCAGTTATTGAGCCCGGTGACTTTGAAGTCGCGGTGGGCGGGCTAAAAGATCGGTTCACAGTCAAGTGACGGGAAGCGACCTTGTCAGACCGGCACGGCCGTCATCGCGTAGGGGCCGTATTCGTGTCAGTTCGTGTTAACTCGTGGATCGCTCTTAACGCTCGGCAGGATACGATCCACGAAACCACACGAAACACCACGAAAAAAGACTTCGTTGTTCGTATGACTTCGTGGATCGTTCCCGTCTTTTCAATCAAATGAATTTCCGCCAAATCATCCTCTTGCTCATTTGTGTGATCGCGCCTGGCCGCATTATGGCGCAACAAACAACTCAGGCTGTCCCACCACAACATAATCTGATGCCCGTGCCTGCATCAATTCAGTTTGTGCCGGGCCGGCTGCCGATTACCAGCACGTTTCAGGTGGGCACCAGGAATTATTCGGACGCGCGCCTCGTCGCAGCTATAAGCCGGATGACGGCGCGGCTCTCGGGGCGTACCGGCATTACCTTGAACCAGGCTGCGGCGAGTAATGAAAACCAGGCCACGCTGCTCCTTGAGTGCGCCGGACCCGGCAAAACCATTCCTTCACTTGATGAAAACGAAAGTTATCAATTAATTGTCTCGGACCGGCAGGCGCAGCTCACGGCTTCGACCGTCGTCGGCGCGCTGCGGGGCCTCGAAACTTTTCTCCAACTCGTTAACGAAGATCGGGATGGTTTCTATCTGCCGGCTGTAAAGATTCAGGATCAGCCGCGATTTCGATGGCGCGGTCTTTTGATTGATGTGGCGCGTCACTATGAGCCTATGGAAGTGCTCAAGCGGAACCTGGATGCGATGGCGGCGGTCAAGCTCAACGTGTTTCACTGGCACCTGACTGAGAACCAGGGATTTCGCATCGAGAGCAAAAAATTTCCCAAGCTGCACCAGATGGGATCGGACGGGCTTTTCTACACTCAGGATCAAGTACGCGAGATCATTGCTTATGCCGCCAAACGAGGGATTCGGGTCGTGCCTGAGTTCGACATGCCCGGCCATTCAACTGCCTGGCTGGTTGGATATCCCGAACTGGCGAGCCTGCCTGGTCCATACGAGATCGAACGCCACGCCGGCATATTCGATCCGACTCTCGATCCCACCCGCGAACAAGTCTACAAGTTTCTGGACACTTTCATTGGTGAAATGGCGGCGCTGTTTCCCGACGCGTATATGCACATTGGCGGCGACGAAAACGAAGGCAAGCAGTGGGACAAGAATCCCGAGATCCAGAAGTTCATGAAAGAGAAAGGAATCAAAGACAACCACGCGCTGCAGGCGTATTTCAATCAGCGCCTGCTGAAAATTCTGCAGAAGCATAAGAAGAAGATGGTCGGCTGGGACGAGATCCTGCAACCGGATCTGCCGCAGGACGTCGTGGTCCAATCGTGGAGGGGACCGACGGCTCTCGCCGAGGCGGCCCGGAAGGGCTATGACGGAATTCTTTCAAACGGTTATTACATCGATCTGATGTATCCCGCGTCGCAGCATTACGTCGCTGATCCAATCCCGGCAAACAGCCCGCTTAAACCTGAAGAAGCGATACACATTCTCGGTGGTGAAGCGACGATGTGGGGCGAATACGTCAGCCCCGAGACAATCGACTCGCGCATCTGGCCGCGCACGGCGGCAATCGCCGAACGGCTGTGGTCACCGCGTGAAGTCACCGACATCGACGATATGTATCGCCGCCTGGCCGTAATCAGTATCCAGTTGGAAGAACTGGGACTCATGCACAACAGAAATCCCGAGATGCTGCTGCGGCGGCTGGCCGGGACCAAAGACATCGGCCCCCTGTCCACCCTGGTCTCAGTGCTCGAGCCGGTAAAGGAGTACCGGCGTGGGCAAGAGCGGCCTTCGACGATGTTAAGCCCGCTCACCAGCTTAGTAGATGCGGCGCAGGCCGACAGCGAAGCAGCCCGACGCTTTGCGGGCCTGGTGGATGCAATGCTCTCAGATGCGCCCCGGTTTCGAACCGCCGCGGTGCGCGAGACTCTCACGAAATGGCAAAATGCCGGACCGGAACTGAATTCGATCATTGAACGCGCTCCTGCGCTGCATGAAGCAAAACCGCTCGCCGACGATCTAGCTGACGTCACGGCAATTGGTCTGGAAGCTCTCGGATATATCGCAGACGGCGGAGCCCCCACTGCGCAGTGGCGCGACGCGAATTTAGCCAGACTGGCTCAGGCTGCCAAGCCGAAGGCCGCTTTGGAATTTGCCAATATCCGGAGCGTGAGGTTGCTGGTGTTCGCGGCGTCTGAATTGCCGTCACTGCAGCAGTTATCGCCTGCTGATTGGAAAGCGCGTGTTAAGACGCTGGCGAATCCAACGGCGAAATAGTTGGCCGATGATGGTACGATCTTCGTGTGATTTCGTGGATCGCATTTTCCACTTTAAAAACATGACGTCCGAAAAATTGAAATTAACTACCGATAAGATCAGAAAGACAACCGCTGCCATCCTACGATCGTCGGTTTGCATCGCGTTTTTGATTCTCGGCGCGACCGCTCACGCCGATGTACACGTGCCTGCAATCATCGGCGACAACATGGTAATGCAGTCAGGCATGAAGGTCCGCATCTGGGGCCAGGCTAATCCCGGTGAACGGGTAACGGTGCAGATCAATTCCCACACTTCCTCCGCGAGCGCCGACGGCTCGGGCCATTGGCAAACGTTCATTGGTCCAATGAACGCCGGCGGTCCTTTTTCCTTAACTATCAAAGGCAACAATACGCTCTCGTTCAAGAACATTGTGGTGGGTGAAGTCTGGATCTGTTCCGGACAATCGAACATGGAGTGGCCCTTGATCAACGCGAAAGACGGCGCCAACGCTGTCAGGTCAGCAAATTATCCTGAGATTCATCTGTTCACAGTCGAGAAGAGCACGTCCGCAACTCCGCTCGATGAGGTGAAAGGCCGTTGGGTTGTTACCACCCCGGACACCGTGGGCCAATTCTCCGCTGTGGGCTATTTCTTCGGACGCGAACTTTACGAAGCGTTGAAGACGCCGATTGGACTGATTCATACGTCATGGGGTGGGACACCTGCCGAGAGTTGGACAAGTTATGAAGCGCTGGCCGCGAATCCGGAATTGAAACCAATCATTGACCGCTATCAGGAGAGCCTCAAAGCGCTGCCTGAGAGGCAGAAGGATTTCGAGCGCGCCATGGCTCAGTGGGAGCAAAACAACATCTATCTTGATCCGGGAAACAAGGGCGAAGCGCTTGGTTACGCAGGCGACTCAGTGAGTACTGCCGATTGGAAGCAGATGAACCTGCCGCAGTATTTCGAGACTGCCGGTCTGGACATCGACGGTGCGGTGTGGTTTCGCAAGCAGATTGATATACCTCAAAGCTGGGCGGGCAAAGATCTGGTTTTGGATCTGACCCCAATTGACGACTATGACACGACGTATTTTAACGGTACTCGAGTCGGTGGCATCGGCAGAGAAACACCGGACAGTTATTCGAAACCCCGGCGCTATCGCGTGCCAGGCCGTTTGGTCCACGCCGGACGGAACGTAATTGCGGTGCGGGTTTTTGATGCCGCGGGCAATGGCGGCTTCGCCGGCGGTGGAAATATGTCCTTAGCGCCCGCAGGTGCTAAGAGCAACGAGGTTATCGGGTTGGAGGGTCCCTGGGACTACAAAGTTGAAGTGGCTTTTGCGCCGAAGCACCCCGACTGGGGATCGCGCCCACAGGCGCCCGGCCCTAACAATCAAAACAGTCCCAGCGTGCTCTACAACGCGATGCTGGCGCCGCTCACTCCGTATGCGATCCGCGGTGCGATCTGGTATCAGGGCGAAAGTAATGCCGGCCGCGCCTATCAATACCGGACGCTGTTTCCTTTGATGATTCGCAATTGGCGGCGAGCCTGGAATGAAGGCGACTTTCCTTTTTACTATGTGCAACTGGCGAACTGGCAACCGCAAAAGGCGGAACCAGCTGAGAGTGAGTGGGCCGAATTACGCGAAGCGCAATCGATGACCCTGCACGAGCCACAGACCGGAATGGCAGTGATTATCGACATAGGCGACACCAACGACATCCACCCACGCAATAAACTGGATGTAGGCCATCGCCTGGCGGTGTGGGCACTGGCGCAAACTTATCACCAGATACTCGAATACTCAGGTCCGCTCTACGACGGTTATTCGATCGATGGCAATCGGGTGCAAATCCGATTTACGCACGCCAAGGGTCTGAAAACCTCAGACGGCGAGCCGCCCCGGGGCTTCGCCATCGCCGGCGCTGACCATAGATTCTATTGGGCCGACGCGCGGATAGATGACGAAAATGTCGTGATATCGAGTTCGAAAGTGCCGAAGCCGGTAGCCGTGCGGTATGCGTGGGCTGACAATCCGGAAGTGAATCTCTACAACAGCGTTAACCTCCCGGCCTCGCCTTTTCGCACAGATGATTGGAAGGGCGTGACTGCGGACAGAAGGTAGGCAGTGAAGCAAAGCTTTGCTGGATGAGTACGATCCGTCCGCGAAGCGGACAAGATGAAAACAGCCAAGCGCTTTGGAGCCTGTGTCAAAAACCCCGCCGGCTCAGCGCCACAGGCGCGAAATGTGACAGCCTGGGGGCATCGCCCCAGGTTCGAGTCCACTAGTTTTTTATTGAAGCGCTGAAAGCGCGAGATTACTGGAAAGCCAACCGCTACGTCGACTCAATTGCGCGCCTTCAGCGCTCAAAATTTACGTCGTGCCCTTACCTGGGCCGTTGGCCCAGGCTTTTGCATATCGCGCCTTTGGCGCTCAACAAGCTTGATACATCGGAGACCCGGGCTGTCGTCGATTAAGTACGCGAAGCGGAAGTGTCAGAACCGAGAGCGGTAGCGACCGGATCATCCTTAAACTTGAGTCCTCTTGAACCCTTCGTTACCGCTGTCAGTTGTGACACGAATCCGATGCCACCGATGAATCAGTGGGCTATTCTCAATCCTCTGTCTATACATCCTCCGTGGGCCGACTTTGCAGCCAAAGCTGTGATCCAAAAACATTTTCAGATTACGCCGCGTATAAGCTCTTCACGAGATACGTCAGATGTTGCGTTCCGGGTTGCGGCTTTGAATAAATCGGGAGAGTTGATCGAACGATAACCGGACCCTCGCGCCAAAGCACGAGAAATGATCAGCAGAAGAAGCATAACTAAGAGCCTCGCTTTGTCAGCCTTTGGCGTAGTATCTCTTAGCGATCTTAGTTTTCCTAAATTCCAAAAAAATAATATGCACGCCACAGAGACCAAGATTTTCGACCCGGCAACTGGCTTCGCTCCGGTGACAGACGCGATCATTTTGACTGATGCCTCGGTCGTCAAACGCGGGCATCGCTGGTGGATGTATCTCGCCGGACGGGCGTTAAATCGAACGAGTATTGAACTATTCAGCGCCTCACTGCCGGAGGGAGCTCCACTTTCCGCAACCGGTTGGAAGCTGACTTCGCAGAGTGGTGAGTCAACTAAAATCGCCGATCTGGCGGGGCACGAATTCAGCAAATCGTGGGATCTGAAGGGGGGCCGGCATTGCCCGTCCTATGTTCGTGGATGGGATCCGCAACGAAAAACCTGGGTTGAACGCGTTTATTACGCCGGCGGAGCCACCAATGTCTGGGGTCCATACACTATCGGCTACCTTGAATGGGACGGCGCTAAATGGGTTGATCAACCAACACCGGCGTTTACAGCCAACGAGGATTGGGAACACGGCAGTGTCTATGAGCCTAACCTGAT
>AP72_2010_repI_A001DRAFT_1000328_pt1 | contig 10844 bp, 8 predicted proteins | sample AmaPasrepliIA001_FD_9535 | JGI IMG/M metagenome (IMG submission 9535)
TAATGGCCACTCTCGCGGCGTGCGGAGAGTCCATACTTTTAGGTTGTCGAGCGTGAACCTGCCGTTCTCGATGAGCTGGTAGGAGGAATGATGACTTCCCTTCGTCCGAAAAACCGCGAGTCGAGCGAGAGTGCACCCGGGCCAAGACAAATCAGAGAAGCGGCGATGACCGCCGATAAGGCAAAGGTCATATGGCCTTGACTTGAGCCAACATTGGATCCTGGGAACCAGGAAAAGAGAGAGCTCACGCCAACCATTGCAGCCGCAAGAGCAGCGAATCGAGTCAGCAGTCCGATGAGGAGCAGAACCCCGACTGCAATAGCGATGGAGACAACAAGCATTGCGATGAATCCTGGTGCACGATTTTCGCTGAAATACGTCGAGCCTTGGCTAATAAGAACAGCTCCGCCAGCCGCTCTTAGCAGCATGAGACCAGCGCCGGGCCATCCATCCGGAAAAGTAGAAAACATTTGAGCCAGGATCGTCTCCCAAAAGAGACTAGAGGTTCCGTGCTTTCAATTCATCCCTAGTGGTTGGAATCTTTACGTACCACTTTTGAGGTATCGGCAGGAATCAAAGTGGGAATTTCGTCAGAGCTGAATGATCCCGCGTCGGACGCCGATGGCGACTGCCTGCGTCCGATCGGATGCCCCCAGCTTTTCCATAATGTGCTTCACGTGGACCTTGACAGTTTCTTCGGTGATGAAGAGCTTCTCAGCAATATCACGATTCCGACTGCCGCCGGCGATTTGCTCGAGAACCTCAACTTCACGTCCCGTGAGAGCCTCATCACTGTAGTGTTCAGCCAGATGGGCTGCAATTTCTGCTGGAATTCGCTTCTTACCTGCGTGCACTTGGCGGATAATTTCCACGAGATCTTTCGGCGGCATGCTCTTAAGCATGTAAGCGCGAGCACCGGCCTCGAGAGCTCGTTGAATCTCCACATCGCCCGCAAAAGTCGTCAAGATGATAACGCGGGCTTCAGGAAACTCTGAGCGGATCGCGATCATGGCATCAATGCCGCTCATGTCAGGTAGCCGCAAATCCATGAGGGTCACGTCGGGCGCGTATTGCCGAAAACGCTGAACAGCGTCTCGTCCGGAGACAGCCTCGCCGACTAGCTGCATATCCGGCTGGTTTCGAATGACTGTAGCCACACCTTCATGCAGGAGAGGATGGTCATCAACAGTGAAGACTCGAATTTTGGGAGCCTCGGGCATCTACGCCGCTCACTTTCCGCGTTCTCCGATGCTGTCGGAGCCATCTTGCCGCCGCGTGCCTGAAAAAGAAAGTATATCTACGTCTGCATCAAGAGCAAGATTCAAAGCGACTGGCAGCCCTGATTGACCCGAATCCGCTAAGGCGTTTTCTTGTTTCTTGCTCGCTAGTGTCTGCGCGATGGTTCGCCTTCCTTCGTCATCGGCGCAACATTGCGAACCACGAACGAGCAGGACCCGAAGGATGGCAGTCGAAAGCAACATCACTTGGTACGCGGAGCTCCACTTCCGTACCGCCGACAGTGCGGCTCAAGACCTTGAGCGTTCCGCCGATCTTCTCCGCTCGTTCCCGCATACCTGAAAGTCCCCAGTGTCCATCACGGCCGAAATGCACCACATCGGGATCGATGCCGCCCCCGTCGTCCTGGACTAGGATACGCAGATGGTTCGCAGCATACTCAAGATGTACATCGATACTACTTGCGCCGGAATGACGGAACGCATTCACCAATGCTTCCCGACCTATGGCATACACATCGTCACGGATTGCCGGGCGCAAAGGCAAAGATGCACCTTCCACAACGACTCGAAAATCGACTCCCTCCTTACCCAGTTCTTCGGGAATACGTGACAGTGAATTCTTTAGATCCTGCGCGCTCTCGATCGAAGATCGCAGGCCACGCAGCATGTTGCGGCCTTCATCGACGACTTGTCCCGATAATTGCAAAATCCGATTCAGCGCCGGACGCAAGGGTGAATCATCTGGTAATTGCTCCACTGCAACATGCAGCTGCATAGACACGCTGAGAACGCCTTGTAGGAAAGTGTCATGTAGTTCCTGCGCGATGCGAGTTCGTTCGGCAAGCCTTTCCTCAAAGCGAGCATTGAGGAGCTGAGTCACCTGATGGAGGCGCACGCGATAGACGAGCAACACAATTAACGCCGCCGCCGCGAGGCAGCTTAAGCGAAACCACCAGGTTTGCCACAGCGTTGGCTCAACTTGGAACGCTACCGCAGCTTCTGCGGCATTCCAGAGACCATCGCTGTTACTGGCCTTCACGCGAAATGTGTATGAACGTGCCCCCAGATTTGCGTATGTGGCCTCTTGTTCCTTTACCGGTTCACTCCAATCATGATCGAAGCCGTCAAGCTTGTACCGGTAGCGAACGCGCTCCGAATTGCCCAGACTCAAGCCGACGTAACGAAACGTTGTCCTCTGCTTATCTGACGGAACCTGAATGGGTTGCTGAAGATTCAACGGTGTCCCGTCGACCAAGACTGCCTCGATGTGAACAAGAGCGGGAGCGGAATCGACGGTCGCTCGCGCAGGATCAACCATGGAAAGCCCGCCATTCGTGGAAAACCAGATGCGCCCATGCGAGTCTTTGACAACAGATTGGTACCGCTTCGCTCCTTCCGTACCGAGTAATCCATCGGTAATGCCATACTCTCGTACGTCAGCGTCAGTCAGCGAATCCTCTATCAGGCTGCTGCGTTTCACCTGCAGTACATGGTTTGCACTAGCCACCCAGAGCCATCCATTCCTGTCTTCTGCCATTCCGTATATCTGGCCGCGCAGCGACTCCGGTACCTTTTGCGGCACTTGGATGCGGCGAGCATTCAGAAAGGCGAGGCCTTCGGCAGTTCCGATCCACAATATTCCGGTCGAATCCACCAGCAGACAGTTCACATCTTGAGAAGACAATCCATCAGCAGTCCCGTAACTGCGCCAGCTCGCTTTCCCTAGTGCACTCACTCCGCTGGGGGTTCCAACCCATATGGTGCCATCCTGACCCTCCGCAATCGAGGAGACAGTGTTTGAAGCCAATCCATTCGCAGTCGTGTAATTAGTGAAATGGCCGTTCCGTAGTTCGCTAACACCACCACTCAACGTCCCCGCCCACACCGTTCCATCGCGACTCTCGTAAACGGCAGTGACGCTGTCTTGAGCAAGTCCCTCGGACTCCGTGTATGTCTTAGTCGTGAACGAACTATCGCCGTGGCGCAGATGACTCAGCCCACCTCGCTGTCGTCCAAGCCAAAAATCGTTTCCGCCGCCTGCGATCGAATAAACAACCTCTTGGGTGAATCCGGGAACTTCACCAGTTCCAGCCTCTCCTTCCTTGAGTCTTCGCAGACCACCTTCGATGGGCGCAAACCAAATGTGTTCATCAGCGGCAGCATACAGTGGCCCGACACTCTGCGATTTCAAACCGGGAACCGAGTAGGTGACAAACGCGCTGTCACGGAGACGTTCAAGACCTCGCGCACCACCGATCCATATATTTCCCTCACGATCTTCGAACAGGGCAGTGACAGCGGGAGTACCTCTGACTAGTGAAGAAACGCCGCTGGCGTTAAGCCGCAGCAACCCCCGAGTCGTACCCACCCAGAGATTCCCGTCCCGGTCTCGAATCATGGACAGTACCTCGGCATACTGCAGAGACGATGGCACATTTTCGCGAGTGACCTTGCTGCCATTCCAACGCAGCAGCCCCTTGCTGGTTCCGATCCATAATTCAGAGTTCTGAATGGGCAATAGGCAGTTGATTTGAGTGTCAGCTAACTCGTTCGATGCGGTTGAAATGCGCCCACCTTCCAGATGGAAGAGCCCTCTGTCCTGCGTACCCAGCCAAATCTTCCCGTCGGCGGTCTGCGCAAGCGAAATCACGGCGGAGGTCGGTGCCGCCAGGCGGTCAGGCATGTTGCCATAGGTCCAACTGAAGCGAGTCGATCTCTGGTCAGGAACCTCTCCGTGCGCGAGACTTGCAGCGTCGGCCAATAGAGCCGCAGACGAGAGCGTGTGAAATCGGTTGTCACTGTATGTGAGCGTGCCCATCGCAAGCGATGAGAGCAAAACTGCGCCAGCTGTTCCACGTCCCATCGCGGTGATGCCATTCTCAGCCTCGCCACGGTTAAGTTCGAATGTTCCATTGTGGTAGCGAAAGAGTTCGGTATCTTGGAGAAGGATCCAGAGGTTGTCTTGTGCATCCGCCAGGAGAGTTCGTATGCCACCAATCGCAAATGAACCAGGGTTAGATCCGGGGTTAGCTTGGTTGAATTTGAGAAAGTTTAACCCGTCGAAGCGAACCAAGCCCTTATCCGTGCCAATCCAAAGATAGCCGTCGGCGGTCTGGGCAATGGTAGACACGGTGCCGGCGGGGAATCCTTTCTCAGTTCCCCAGGACTCGTGCAAGTATTGCGATACCGTCCGATTCGGATCAATCGCGTGCACTGAGGCTGCGACGCACACTATTCCGAATCCGGCAATGGCCCACTGGATTAGCCAACGCCCTCCCAAACCGCGTTTACGGAAGGTATTCAAATTTCTCAACGACAACCTCGCTCGGTTTCTGCAGCGGGTTTTTATCGCTGGCAACGAGGTAAAAAATCAGACGCGGCCTTGCCTGCCCCGGTGACGGAATTCCCGAAGTGAACTCATGTTCAGAAATCAGTTGCGCCCCAGGACCAGCGGATCTTCCTCGGAAAGCCCTGAAAGTCGCACGCCCCGACTCCCAGCGCAGCGAATACGTGAGAGTCCCTGAGGGCGCAGCGAATGCAAATAAATTTCCCGGAATGTAAAACGGCTGGACTACATATTGTGCGTTGTTCTTACTAGCGGCATCTCCCCAACGGCTGACTTCTACGTCCATCTCGCGATAATGCTGTTCACCACCCCACTCTTCGAATGTGAACATGCTGAAAACCGCCGCCGGTTCCAAATGTGTAGTGTCCCGCACGGTAACTACATAAGTGCCGTACCCGAGACTGCGATTCAAGAATATCTCTGCACACGACCACCTGCCCGACTTCCTTTTTATTTGCAGATGGAGCGCGCCACTGGCGTCAGTCCAGGCGTTCTCGGGGTCGTACAGATTGTTCGTTCCCCCTTTATCACTGGCAATTGTGCGGACACCCCAATCGTATCCGCTGAACTTCAGTGATCCTACCGGGGCATATTGTGGTGTTCCGGTGCCCTTCACGATGCTCACAAGAGCTACTGGACCACCTTGAGTAGGCGCTATATCCATTGTGGGAATCGGATGATAATCCGGATCTACCAACAGCGCGGCATACTCGAATCCGAGATGAGTCTCGGTGCTCCAGGTCGAATCTGATTTGACCGGAATGAATGGACGATCAGGCCAGGGCTGCACCCACCACGGCCCACTATGCGCATAGATAACAATTTGCTGTCCAGGTCGAGCGTTTCTGACGCGCCCGGAGATCGTATCAACCTTCTCTCGACCACCCTGCGCAGCCGGCGGAATTTTGGTGAACTCAATTGAAGGACCAGCGTTTGCTTTATGCGATTGACAACTATTCAGCGCGATACAGAAGACCAGCAAGAGTGTCGGTTGCAACGTTGCGAGAATCGACCTGAATCTCATGTCGGGTCTTCAACCTGTGGAACAACGAGGAGAGCACGTCTTCGCACAATTCCGATGCCACTTGAAACGTGGACAAAGGTTACACGAGGTCGCGTCAGTTTACATCTTCATCCAGAACACTCTCCTGCTTGAAAGCAGAAACAACCGTTCGCAAAACTAAAGGACCCCGTAACCAAACATGCTTGCTGACGAACTGTTTGCAACGGCGGCAATCTGTGGCACGCCTCCTTCATTCTCGTCCTGCTCCCGCATTCGGCTCACTGCTCCGTCCGCCTCCTTGGTAAAGATCAAGCGGCCGTCTGGATCGAGATCGATTCGCACAAAGTCACCAAACTTCAGCTGTGAGGTTGCCATGAGACTGGCCAGAGGACACACAAGGTTCTTTTCGATCGCTCGTTTCAAATGACGAGCTCCATACTTTGCATCGGTACCTTCTTCCAGAAGAAGGTTCTTCACTCTCTCTGTGCAACCGAACAGGAACTTCTTTGAGCCGGAGGCTGCGAGGATGCGCTTCTGCACCATCTCCAACTCGAGATCGAGGATTTGCTGCAGATGAGCCGATCGCAAGGTCTTGAATACGACAATCTTGTCAATGCGGTTCATGAACTCCGGTGTGAACTTGCGCCGTGCTGCTTCCACCGCTGTCCGATCGATCTTCTCGTCAAAGCCATCCTCATGGACTTCCTGCTTCGGAGAAAATCCGAAGCGGCCGTTTGCCAGGTTCGACATCTCGGCCGCCCCGAGGTTGGAAGTCATAATAATGATGCACTGCGAGAGATCTACGCGACGGTTATCGCCCAGAGTGAGTGTCGCCTTATCCAAAATGCCGAGCAGTAATTGCCACAACGAATCGGAGGCTTTTTCTATTTCGTCAAACAGCAGAATGGAAAGCTTTAGCTTTTCGGTGTGCCACTGTTCAAGGGCCTGCTGGGTGAGCACAGGATGCGTCTCACGATGACCCAAATATCCCGGAGGAGAGCCAATCAGCTTGGCGATTTCGTGGGAATGCTGAAACTCAGCACAGTCGATCTTGATGCACGCGCGAGGATCGCCAAACAATGTCTGTGCCATCGCCTCTACCACACGCGTCTTGCCGGAACCGGTCGGTCCCAGGAAGAGCAGATTGCCCACGGGACGTCCCGGCGCGTTGAGGCCGGCCAGAAACGTCTGATAGATCTGCGCTACTTCTTCGATAGCCTGGTCCTGACCGACAATGTTTCTATGTAAAGTCTTCGCGAACGCAGCCGCTTCTGTGTTGCGACGCGTAGGATCCAGCGTGATAGAGAGATTTCTCATCGTCCTTTACCTCTTAACTCATCAGACTTGTGCGACTAGGCCGATTTCTTCGCTGCTGAACGAAACTCAATCACTTTTCCGACTTGGAGCTGCGGAGCCCACACATTCGGGCTCTGAAAATTCTTTGGAACGTAAAACTCAATCACCTTCGCCATGACCGGCCTCCTTAGTCCATGTTTCCGTACTTCAGGGCCCTTACGATCCTGTGAACCGCGACCGCCAACCAGCACGACCCGCAGCGCACAGGAAGCACCCAGATAGAGCTTGTGCAGGATCGCGTCGCAAACCGCGTATAACCTCATCCACATCTCATCTCTTCCTTCCATGGTGAGACTTTCGCACTGACACGCCTGTGGACACATCACGAGATACAGGGTTTTTTTGCTACCACAGGAGTCATCCCGATACGTACCTCATTCGGAGTAGGATCCGGGCCCCTGTTATGAGTCACGGTGAGTTAGCTGCCCAATTGGGTTGTCGAATGCGCAGGCTACCTGGCACAAAATAAAGGAGATATCTTAGGGCGACCTTGCATACGCAGATGCAAAGATGCACTTGGCCGGGCTGAGTTCATAAGCCTTTTTGACGTCGAAGAGGGCGCTGGAACTCCCAGCCGATCGGCTGGTAATCCTCGAGACAGGCAACACCGGACAAATGGAAACGCGTACGTCCTGTTATGGGAATTATGTTCTGTTTGGGCTCCAAGCGTTGAGCCGGAGTTGGTATGACTTTGTTACTGTGGGAGACCGACTTTTCTTACGAGCTTACTGAGTCGAGGATCGGCTCGCAGCGAATCGAGCAGGAAGTCAGTGTTCAGGCTCAGCATGCCCATATCGTGTTCCTGATAAGCTGCATCGAGCCACTTGAAGGCTTCTTCTTTGTCTCCCAAACTGGCACAAAGGGTAGCGATCTCGTAAGGAGACGAATAGCCGGACTTTCGCTGGGCCAGACGAATTTCGAGCGCCTTCTTCAGGGCCCCGTGCCATCTGTCTGAGCGATAGCCTTCCTCCAGAGCAGAAGCGAAATCCGAAGCTTTCTTGTCGCCGGAGACGTGACTGTAGGCAATGAATTCGTTGACCACTTTCGAGTAGTTCCCTTTTCCCCAATATGCTGAAGCCAGACAGAGATGCGCTCCGGGAAATGCAGGGTTATCGTTTGCCAGTTTCCTGCAGACGACAATCGCCTCATCAAATCTTCGCGCAGTGTTATATATGGTCCCCACGGCGACTGCGTTGATGGGCGACAGCGGGTCAAGCAGAAAAGCGCGATTTGCTTCTGAAAGAGCTTCTTCTTCCCTGCCCGCAATCCAGCGGATATCCTCAGCGTACCAACGGTGAGCCGTGACATCGTCGGGATCGAGTTCGAAGGCCTTCTTGTATTCCGCCTGTCCCGCGGCAAAATCCCAGTTGTATTCGATCTCGTTACTTCCAAGTACGGCATGTGGATGAGCCAACGACGGATCGAGTAACAGAGCTTTGCGCGCAGCGATATTTGACTTTGGATAGTTCTCAGTGGGATTGCCCCCGTAGTAAGGCAACGCCGAATAGGCATCGGCCAAGCCTGAATACGCCAGAGCATAGCTGGGATCGATAGCGATGGCTTGATCAAAGTACGAGATTGAAGTCCTGACATCCGAGGCGGTTCGCTTGTTCCAGTAATAACGACCTTTCAAATACAAGTCGAAGGCCTCCGGATTCTGCGTTCCCTGCCTGACGACTTGCTGCTTCTCTGAGCCGCTTAGGCTAGCGCGTATTTTTGCCGCGAGGTCACCAGCAATTTCCTGTTGCAAAGAAATTAGGTCGACACATTTGCGAGTGTAATGTTGGCCCCAAAGCTCGGTGCCATCGTCGACGTCGACTAGCTCAGCGCTGACATTAATCGTGTCGCCTCGTTGCACAATGCGCCCCATCACCAGAGCTGAGACACGCAGACTGCGGCCGATTTCGTGAACGTCAATGTCCTTCCCCTTGTATCGGAAGACAGAATGGCGAGACTTCACTTTGAGCTGCCGCAAGTGAGCGAGGCTATCTATCAATGACTCCGTCATTCCGTCGCTTAAGTAGTCGGTCTGGACATCGCCCGCCACGTTGCTGAAGGGGATCACGGCAATGGAGTCTATCTCGGATGTTCTGGTCAGTCGTAGGCACCAGGCGGCTCCAAGCGCCAACACGACGACCGCGATACATACGCTCACAACCAGCAGTTTGTGATGATTCTTGAGCTTCGTACCGGCGAACGATTCTGAATGAAGAATTTTGGCAGATTCCGTCTTACGTTTAAGCCGCTTGAGATCACTCAGCAGATCGGCGGCGTGCTGGTAACGGATATCGCGGTCCTTCTCCAGTGCCTTGTCGATGATCCGCTCCATCTCAGGGCATACATCAGGGTTCACACGTACAGGCGCAGCAGGCATCCGGTTCAGAATGGAATCGAAGATCACTCCCGACGTGCCGCCCCGAAATGGAACCGTCCCTGTTGCCATCTCATAGAGCACTGCGCCAAATGAGAATATGTCGCTTCGGGCATCCAGTTCCTTGCCGCGCACTTGCTCGGGAGACATGTAAGCCACGGTTCCCAGAACCGCGCCCGAACTAGTCAAATCCGTGCCGTTGCTCCCCGCGGTACCGTCTGCCATCACAGCGCTTCTTTGAGCAACGCGAGGACTCGTGGGCGTCAGCTTGGCCAAGCCAAAATCCAGAATCTTGGCGTGCCCCTGCTCGGTTACGAAAATATTTGCAGGCTTGATGTCACGGTGAATGACACCTCTCGCGTGCGCAGCATTGAGTGCGTCCGCAATCTCGATCGCAAGCGAAAGCGTGGTTTCCGCCTCTAATGCCTTCCCTGCGATCCATTGCCTGAGCGTTACACCCTGCAGGTACTCCATGGCGATGAAGAATTGACCCTCATGCCTGCCGATTTCGTAGATCGTGCAAATGTTGGGATGGTTGAGCGCAGACGCAGCTCGAGCTTCGCGGCGGAAGCGCTCGAGCACTCGTGGATCATTAGCTACATCATCGGGAAGGAATTTCAGCGCAACAAAGCGCCCAAGCTCTGTGTCCTCGGCTTTGTAAATGACACCCATCCCTCCGTCGCCTAGCTTCTCGATGACGCGGTAGTGCGAGATGTCGGGGCCGATCATCTGGTACGGCTGATCTCATTTCGTTGTCGACGCGACACACGTTATCCACGGAACTACTAAGCGTAGCGGTGCAACGCTAATGCCAATTAGGCAAACACGCGAATCTCGGCAAGTGGTTGAAAGGACACCCACAGCGGACGGCGGAGTCAAGCGGCAGACAGGGGGATCGTCAGCCGAGGACGCGACGGTTCGACAAATGCCAAACTCTTGGCGTGTATCGCGGACGCCCTGAGTTCCGATACTCTCACTGCGGGAGTTTCTCTGAGCAGCATCGAAGCACTCGGGAAGGTCTGTAGGAGTGTGTCATGAAGTTCCTGAGCAATTCGCGTGCGCGCTTCCGGGCTGGATAAATTTCACTGGTAGTAAAAGCGGCGAGACAAACTATGATCGACTTGTTGTTATTGCTTAAGGAAACTCGAACCAAAAAATACATAGGAGACTACAAGCGTGAAGTTCACAACATCATTATTTCTCGGCATGGTTCTGACCCTGGCCGGAGCAGGCTTAGCACAGGATGCGGCGCACGATGTCGACAAAGCGGCCAAGAAAACGGGCCATGCCACCAAGACAACGGCAAAGAAAACCGCACACGGCACGGAAAAGGTTGCCGATAAGACGGCGACTGGAACAGAAGACGTCGCCAAGAAGACAGGCACCGGCGTGAAGAAAGGCGCCAAAGGCTTCGGCCATGGCGTGAAGAAGACGGCAAAGAAGACCGCGGACGTTGTGAAATAACCAAACTTCGCCAGACTCTCGGATCGGAGCGCACTTTGACTCCGGCCAGTTCCTTCAGTAGCTGGC
>AP72_2010_repI_A001DRAFT_1000329_pt1 | contig 10830 bp, 5 predicted proteins | sample AmaPasrepliIA001_FD_9535 | JGI IMG/M metagenome (IMG submission 9535)
CCCCCGCCAATCCCGCGCGAACTTTCCAAACCGAGCACTTCCCCGTTCCGGTTACGGCAGACGATTCGGTGATCACATCGAAGCCCATCCCGGAAGCCGACGCCCGCGCCCTCTACGCCGGCGTCCAGGTTCGAATTCCGGAACGCCGCGAGTTCGGTCTCAAGACACTGCGCGAATTGGCCACCACTCCCACCGAAGCCGACAGAAAGAGAGCCGAAGCCAAACCTACCAAAAGAATGGGCGAAGATCCTGAACAATTGCCCTCGGATGCAATCGGAAATCCAGTCGCTCATCGGTTCCTTGTCTGGGACCACATCTCGCATGGAGAGTTCGACGAGGCTTTCTCTGAGATTAACGACGCTGCCGCGCTCAACCCCCGCGACATGTGGCTCCGCTACTATCTGTCTGTTGGCAAGTACCGCGCTGCGCAAGCCAAGCACACGGAGATGTACGGCCTTGCCAACATGATGCTCGACCTCAGGTCAGTGCTCGAGTGGAATCCTGAAATGGCTGACGCCTACGACCTGCTGGCATTGGCGCGCAACTCCGGGGGTAGCACTACCGCCGCGCTGCAGGCCGAGCGCTCTGCCATCGATCTCAGTCCGCGAGACGAACGTTATCTGTTCCATCTCGCCGAAATCTATGTCGCCAGCAGGAAATGGGACACGGCGAACACTCTGCTCGAGCGTCTAAAGTCGAGCGCTAATCCTGAGATCGCCGCCCAGGCTCGTGACCTCGTCTCCCGCGCCGGCACCGAACGCAAATACGGAATCGCGGCAAACACTCCCGGAACGCAGGCAAAGTACGAGGCCCAGAAATCGCCCTTCGATGTCCTGGAACAAGATGCTGCCAAGCGTGAGGCCGGGGAAAACGCGCCGCCTGTCCCTGCTGATCAGCGCTCCACCAGATTCATCAAGGGACGGTTACTCACTGTGGATTGTTCGAAGTCGCCCGTCGCCGTCCTCACCGTCCGTTCCGAGCAGGGCACGCTGAAACTCCGCACCGCCGATTACAAGTCGCTATTGCTGATCGGAGCCGATGATTTCTCCTGCGATTGGCGCGACCGCCAGGTTACCGCCAACTACAAATCCGCGCAGGGGACCGCCGGGGAACTGGTGTCGCTGGAAGTTCACTGAGGAACTGCTGTTCAACGACCTGCTGCCTTACACGACGCCCTTCCATCACTCAACCCGTACTCGCAATTCCAGCGAAACCCGACCGGATCATGCTTTCCGTAACCCCACACTCGAAACCGGAAGATATCGCGCTCCAGGCCTGATGTTTCCACAAATAGATGGTCGTTCTCGCGGAGTGTCGGGCGCAATTCCACTGGGAGCATTTGGATCAACGCGGGCGTGTCCAAAACGTACGATTCTCCTCCCATCGCGGACGTGAAGATCAATGCCCGTGACGTTTTCTTTGCTACGTATCGGGTCACGATAATCGAATCCTTTTCCGCCCACGCCACGGCAGCGAGACCGAAATAATCGCAGAGCTTGCGGGAATTCCCGGTTGCGACTTCGAAGACCCAGAGTGCGTGAAATGTTCCCGCGAATTGACCCGGCGTTCCGCTCTCATCCACATCCCTGATCTCGAATCGACCGTCAGGAGAAACCAGGCGCCCGGCTTTGGGAAACAACGAAAAAGGGACCGCCGCAGACGAAATCGGCACCACCAACAACAGCAGGGATGCAAGTAGCAGACGCCGGCCGCGCATGGTTTTCTCCCACGTTCTATTTCATTTTGGCAATGGTTCCTCGGCAGTGATGAAAATCACATTGACGGATTACGTTGGTTTTCTACCGGCGGGGACTTTGGTAAGCTTCCACACCCCAATGCCGCACGTCCTACCTAGTGCTTATGCAGCTCTCGTTGCAGCCGCTGTAGAATGCTCCCGCCAGCAAGGGGGCACCTTCATGCACCGCAAACGTCTGCCGTTATTCCTATTCTTCTCTTCTGCATCTCAGCGCTCGCACAAGACCTTAGCAAACTCAGCAAGCCGGAAGAAGCCGGATTCTCCTCCGACCGCCTCGCACGCATCACCCAGTTTTTCCAGTCCGAAGTAGATCGAGGCGATATCCCAGGTGCTGTCGTCGTAGTCGCGCGTAATGGGAAACTCGTTTACCGCCAAGCCATCGGCTATCAGGATCGTGAAGCCAAGACCGCGATGAAGCCCGATGCTATCCTCCGCATCTTCTCGATGACCAAACCCATCTCCTCGGTCGCCGTCATGATGCTTGCGAAAGAAGGCAAGATCGACCTGATGGCGCCGGTCGCGCAATACCTCCCCGAGTTCAAGGAGGTCAAAGTCGGAGTAGAGAGAGTCGATCCCGTAGGAGGCAAGCCCGTCCTGGAACTCGAGGCGCCTCATCGCCCGATGACCGTCCAGGACTTGCTGCGACACACTTCCGGACTAGTCTATGGTCCATTCGGAAATAAGCTCGTGCACCAAGCCTACAACCAGGCCAACCTGTTCGACCCGGGCCAAAATCTAGCCGAATTCGTCACCAAGATCTCGAAGCTTCCGCTGGCGCACCAACCCGGCAGCACATGGGAATACGGGATGTCTGTCGACGTGCTCGGACGCATCGTAGAAATAGCTTCTGGAACGACCTTCGACCGTTTTCTCGAAGAACGCATCCACAAGCCGCTCGGCATGACCGACACAGCCTTCTCCTTGACTGACGCGCAGATGCCACAGCTGGGCCAGCCGCAGATGGATACCGCAGGCGGCAAGCGGCCCGGTTTCGCTCAATCGGCAGTAAAGAAGGATGGGNGAAGTGGTTCTCCGGCGGTGGCGGACTGCTTTCCACAGCATCGGACTACGCGCGCTTTTGCCAAATGCTCGTCAACGGCGGCGAACTCAACGGCGTGCGTCTGCTCTCTCCAAAGACGCTGGCAATTATGACATCCGATCAGATTCCGCCGGGGACAGCTCGCGTCGGAATGCTGGAGGCCACCCAGGACATGACTCCCATTCCAGAAATTGGCCAGAGTTTCGGCCTGGGTTTCGCCGTTCGTACTGAGGCGGGACGCTCGCCCGTCTCCGGGTCTGTTGGAGACTATTTTTGGCCTGGTGCCGCTGGCACCTATTTCTGGATTGATCCGCAAGAGAAGCTATTCGCGGTGATGATGCTGCAGAAGCCCTTCGAGCAAGTCGGCCCCTACCGCCGCGCGCTGCGCGAAATAGTTTACGGCGCCTTGGTGCATTGATGGAGTTGCGGGCTGCAGCCAATGACAATCAAGCCATATACTGATCGCACTAACGTTCCTCTCGCATCTTCGTCCATTCTGGATACCCCACTTCTTGGAACGAGCAGGAGACACCATGAATCAGCAGCGCCTTGGCAACGCAGACACCACATCAGCCGGTTCGTTCGTGTCTTTTGAATCCATATGGCGCGACCTTCGCTTTGCCCTGCGCTCTTTGCTGAAAGCCCCCGGATTCACTGTCATCGCAATCCTCGTAATCGCCGTCGGGATCGGAGCCAATACCGCCGTTTTCTCAGTTATTGATACGGTCTTATTGAAGCCGCTCACTTATCCCGATCCGCAATCGCTGGTGCATCTGATGAACAATGGCGATCAAGGTGACTTCCCCGGTGCCAACGTGCCCAAGTTCAACATCTGGCACCAGCAGGCTGGAATCTTTCAGCAGGTCGCCGCGTACGACAATGGCGGTGCCGGATTGAATCTTACCGGCAGCGATAAACCGGAACAGGTGCAAGGTGTACATGTAAGCGCCGATTATTTTTCAATTCTGGGCGCGCCCCTGATCGCAGGGCGGACCTTTACCGGTGCTGAAGACAGCCCCCACGGTGGGAATGTTGTCGTGCTGAGTTACGGCCTATGGAAGCGCCGGTTCGGCGGAAATCGCGACATTGTCGGCAACAACATTCAACTCAACGGACAGCCCTATCAGGTCGTGGGCATAATCGGCCGCGACTTCGTCACGGACAATCCAGCGGACCTCTGGCTGCCGTTTCAGTTAGAAATGACTTCGACGGATCAGGCGCATTATTTCGGTGTGATCGCGCGGTTGAAATCCGGCGTAACTGTCTCCATGGCCAACGCCCAATTGAAGCTAGCCGCCAATCAATATCGGACCACCTATCCCGGTACTCTTGGACCAAACGGCAGCTTTGGCGTGATCCTTTGGCAGGAACTGATGGTCCGCGACACACGATCCTCCCTGTACGTGCTGCTTGGTGCCGTTGGACTTGTGCTTCTTATTGCCTGCGCTAACGTCGCCAACCTGCTGCTAATTCGCGCCACGGCACGCAAGCGCGAACTCGCTACGCGCTCCGCACTGGGCGCCGGACGCTGGCACATCATTCGCCAGCTACTCACTGAAAGCCTCGGGGTGTCGCTCACCGGCGGAGTGCTCGGTCTCATTCTTGGCTTCGCGGGAGTCCGCCTGCTGCTCGCCATCAATCCCGGCAGCATTCCGCGTATCGGAGAAGATGGATCGGCAGTCAAAGTCGACCTGAACATCCTTTTATTCACGCTGGGAATTTCAATCCTCACCGGAATCCTGTTTGGACTGGTCCCTGCCATCAGCGCCTCGCGGAAGAATCTGGCCGCAGTCCTGAACGAAAGCAGCAATCGTGCCGGAGTCGGCTTCCGCAGTGGCAAGGTGCGTTCCCTGCTGGTCGTCAGTGAGATGGCTCTCGCCCTTGTGCTCGTCATCGGAGCGGCTCTCCTCATTCGCACGTTCATGAAGCTGCAGTCTGTCGATCCTGGCTTCGACACACACAACGTCCTCACCATGTCGATGTCCATTAGTGGCGAGCGCTTCCTAAAGACCGCCGGAGTCGCCCAGGTCATTCACGACGGCACCGAGCGGATCAATGCGGTTCCAGGCGTCACCGCCTCGGCCGCAGCTTGTTGTTTGCCATTGCAAGGAGGCTTTGGCCTGCCTTTCAACATCGTGGGGCGCGCCAACGGCAGCAATCCCAATACCGGCGGGGCCGGATACTTCCCGGTCTCATGGAGCTACTTCGATGTCTTCAAGGTGCCCGTCGTTCGCGGACGCAATTTCACCGAGCGCGACAGCGGATCAGCCCCGGGTGTAGTCATCATTAACGAGGCGATGGCCCTCCAGTACTGGCCCAACAGCGATCCGCTGAATGATCGCCTCGAAGTTGGCCCGGGCATGGGGACGGTCTTCGCGGAACCGCCGCGCCAGGTCATCGGAGTTGTCGGTGACACGCGCGATGGTGGCCTGAATCAGGACCCGGGTCCCACAATGTATATCCCGGTCGCACAAATGCCTGACAAAGTTACCGAACTCAACTCACGCATCGCCCCACTCTGGTGGATCGTGCGCACGCGCATGGAACCGCATACCCTCACGGCGGCCGTCACCAACGCGATCCGGGATGCCACAGGCGGCCTCCCGGTGGCACACATTCGCAGTATGGACGAAATCGTCGTTCTCACCACGTCGCGCGAACGCTTCAACATGCTCCTACTCTCAGTCTTCGGCGCGTCAGCTCTGCTGATGGCGGCGATCGGCATCTACGGACTGATGGCATACTCGGTGCAGCAGCGCACGCAGGAACTCGGGGTCAGAATGGCGCTGGGAGCGCAGGCCGCCAACATCCGCAACATGGTAGTTCGCCAGGGAATGGTGCTAGCCGGAATCGGCCTGGTCATCGGCATCGGCGGGGCCTTCTGGCTGACGAGGTTCCTGACAGGATTTCTGTTCGGCATCAGGAAGTGGGATGCCACGGCATTTATCCTGACGCCAATACTCCTGTGTGCGGTCGCCCTAATCGCGGTCTGGATACCAGCGAGGAGAGCGACACGAGTCGACCCGATGTCGGCTCTGCGGTTTGAGTGAAACCAAACCAAAAAAACAATAGGTGCCCCATTCTAAAATCGCGTTCTTTGCGATTTTAGAGTGGGGATTCTCAGTGAATTAAGACTCACAGACCACGCGAGCTAACCGTAAACGGGCGTTCTTTGATTTCAGTGTTCTTCCGTCCGAGCGACTAGCTGGACGACGTCCCGCACGCGCTGGACAATTGCAGGTAGAATTACCCCCGTCTTAGGACCGGACGATCGTCGGACAGTCAACTGAGAAAGACTCTTTTCAGGCCATCAAGTACAACACAAGATCTATTCGCAAATATGCAAGCGCCGGAGGTCTTCTGATGCTCAACAATCGGTTTGGCGTTGAAGCAGTGAGGAAAGCAAGCTCTTTTGTGGGGGCTAGTCTACTTTTCGTGCTGGCTGCGATTGCAGCAAATACGTTGGCTCACGCAGAGGGATCAAAGTTGTTGCTGTTGCGTGATCCTTCCGTGAGTCAAACCCAAATCGCGTTCAGCTACGCCGGCAGCATCTGGATTCTAAATCGCGACGGCAGCAACGTCCGTCGTTTGACGAGCGGCGGCCACGAAGGCAAGCCGATCTTCTCGCCCGACGGATCACAAGTGGCATTCACCGGCGACTATGACGGCAACCGCAGCGTCTATGTAGTGCCTGCGGCCGGAGGAGATCCGCGGCGCCTCACTTATCATCCTGCCGACAGCGGAGTTGTTGCCTGGACTCCCGATGGCAAGCGAATTATTTTTGCCTCCGAACGTACTGCCTTCGCCGGTGGAGTCGTTCAACTCTTTACAGTACCAATCGAAGGTGGCTTTGCGACTCCGCTTCCGCTTGCGAGGGCTTCGGAAGGTTCGTTTTCTCCAGACGGTGCGCGTATCGCTTACGTACCAAATGCTCAGTGGCAAAAAGCGTGGAAGCGTTATCGAGGTGGACAGACCAAACCAATCTGGATTGCGAATCTCGCCGACTCCAGCGTCGAGACGACGATTCCCCGTGACAATTCGAACGACTTCAATCCCATGTGGGTGGGCGATACCGTTTATTTTCTCTCCGACCGCAATGGCCCGATCACACTTTTCGCTTACGACACGAAATCGCAGCAGGTAAAACAGCTGGTTCAAAACAGCGGACTGGATATTAAATCGGCGGGTGCGACTTCCGACGCCATCGTCTACGAACAATTCGGATCGCTGCATTTGTTGGACCTCCGCTCCGGCAACGATCGCGCTCTTGCCATCGAGCCCGTAGGGGACTTGGCGGAGGTGCGCCCGCATTTTCAGAAGATCGAAGCGAAGAAAATCCGGTTTTCGGGGATTTCTCCAACCGGCGCCCGCGCAGTTTTCGGTGTGCGCGGCGAAATCCTGACCGTCCCCGCTGAAAAAGGCGACATTCGCAATTTAACGAACACGACGAGCGTGGTAGAGCGCGATCCCGCCTGGTCTCCAGACGGGAAATCTATTGCATATTTCTCGGACGAGTCGGGCGAATACGCGTTACATGTGCGCGCTCAAAATGGTATGGGAGAGGTCCGCAAGATTGATCTTGGCACACCGCCGACGTTTTATTACTCGCCGGCGTGGTCGCCCGATTCGAAGAAGATCGCCTACACCGATAAACGCCTGAACTTCTGGTATGTCGATTTGCAGAAGAAGACCCCTGTCCACGTGGACAGCGATACGTATACCGATCCGGCACATCAGCTTCAGATGACATGGTCGCCGGATAGTCGATGGATCGCCTATACCCGGCAACTGCAGAACCATCTCCACGCTGTGTTCGCATATTCCATCGAGCAAGCAAAGAGCTACCAACTCACCGATGGGATGAGTGACGCGATGTTTGTCGCATTCGATAAGGAGGGCAAGTCTCTATACTTCACCGCCAGCACCGACGTGGCGCTGAACACGGGCTGGCTCGACATGAGCAGTCTGCTCCGTCCCGTCACGCGCAGCGTTTACGTAATGGTGCTTAAGAAGGATACCGCTTCACCATTGGCTCCGGAGAGCGACGAGGAGAAGGGCAAGGAAGCTGAGAAGGCAGACAAGGACAAGAAAGCGGACACCGATAAAGATAAGGCTAAGGACAAAGACAAGGACAAAGATAAAGATAAGGATAAAGACAAGGCAGAGGCGAAAGACGAAAAGCCGGCCCCGGTCGACATCGATCTCGAAAACATCAGCCAGCGCATTCTTGCCCTTCCTCTGCCCGCGCGTAACTACTACGGTCTTTTCGCCGGAGAGGCGGGAGTTCTTTTCCTGGAAGAAGGACCAGCGGTGGATCCGATTGAGTTCGACGAAAACGGACCGCCAATGAAGGTCCAGAAGTTCGAGTTCAAGACGCGCAAAACCGAACAAATCCTTGAGGACGTTACATCGTTCAACCTCTCGTTTAGCGGCGGAAAGATGCTGTACGCGAAGGGAAATCAATGGACGATCGGACCAGCGGAGAAGCCGGCAGATGGGCCTCCGAAACCGGGACAGGGTGGTCCGCTGAAGCTCGATGACATGGAAGTCTATGTTGATCCGCACGCCGAATGGAAGCACATGTATTACCAGGTCTGGCGCGATGAACGCGACTTCCTGTACGACCCCAACCTGCACGGACTCAGCCTGCAGGCCATAACCAAAAAATACGAACCGTATCTAGACAACATCTCCAGCCGCGACGACCTGAACTATCTCTTCACTGAAATGCTCGGCGATATCACCATTGGCCACATGTTTGTGGGCGGCGGCAGCATTCCGGATCCGAAGCGCGTGAAAACTGGACTTCTGGGTGCAGACTATTCGATCGAAAGCGGCCGCTACCGCTTCGCTCATATCTATAACGGAGAGAACTGGAATCCCAAGCTGAACGCCCCTTTGACTCAACCGGGCGTAAACGTGAAAACAGGTGAGTATCTGCTTGCGGTCAACGGACGCGAGGTGAAACCTCCCGCCGACGTCTACAGCTTCTTCGAAGAAACCGCGGGGAAGCAGGTAGTCTTAAAAGTCGGTCCAAAATCCGACGGCAGCGAATCGCGGGAAGTGACTGTGGTCCCAGTGGACGACGAAACTGGATTGCGTAACTTCGCCTGGATCGAAAGCAATCGGCGCAAAGTGGACGAGTTGAGCGGAGGCCGTGTCGCATACATCTACCTGCCCGATACGGCGGCCGGCGGAATCACCAACTTCAACCGCTACTTCTTCTCGCAGGTTGGCAAGGATGCAGCCATCATCGATGAGCGTTACAACGGAGGAGGCGATATCGCTGACTACGTTATCGACTATCTACGCCGGCCTTTACTGAGCTATTGGAACATGCGCGAGGGCAAGGACATCACCACCCCGATTGAAGCGATCTTCGGCCCAAAGGTGATGATCACCAATGAAATGGCCGGATCCGGCGGGGATGCGATGCCCTGGATGTTCCGCAAAACCGGGATCGGTCCACTGATCGGCAAGCGCACATGGGGCGGTCTTGTGGGCCACTATACGAATCCTGCCGACCTGCTCGACGGCGGATTCGCTGGCACACCAAACCTGGCCTTCTACAATCCAAACGGAACCTGGGACGTCGAGAATCATGGAGTCCCGCCTGATATCGAAGTGGAGTACGATCCGAAGGCGGTACGAGCCGGTCACGATCCGCAGTTGGAAAAGGCGGTCGAAGTTGTAATGGATTTGTTGAAAAAGAACCCGCCGCCACCAACACCGCAACACCCCGCTTTTCCGAACTATCACAAGACCGCAGCGCCATGAGTTGTTGGAGGCGTCGCGATGGGAGTGCTCGTGTAGGGGCGGACGCCTCGTCCGCCCCGCGGCCCCGAGCGAAGCGAAGGGCGTGTCCCGCATCCAGCACCTGATTGCCAAGGCGTCATCCCGAACGGAGCCGTCTTTCAGGCGGAGGAAGGGATCGCCCTGCCCCTGTAACCGCCCAGTGAATCACACTGTAGCCCCGCTAAACCGTTGTCCGGTGACGGACACAGCCGCACGAAAGCGAACGAAACGAATCCGCCCGCACAGATTGTTCTTCCCACAAATTGAACGACTTAAGCGCTCAGATCGTTGGTGACACAGATGCACGGTGTCCGTCCAAGCTGTGGGGTAACGGCACATGCAGACCTTGCTGAACGACGTCCGCTTCAATCTGCGACAGCTGTTCAAGAGTCCGGGATTCTCCTTGACCGCTGTCATCTCCCTCGCATTGGGCATCGGTGCTACCACGGCGGTTTTCAGCGTGGTCTACGCAATCTTGATGAATCCCTATCCCTATGCGGCGTCCGATCGCATGATTCATATGCGCCTTCTGGACAAGAGTCAGCAGGAAATGGGATTCGGTCTGACGGGCGGCCAGTGGCAGCAAATAAGGAAGTCGCCGGTGGTGGAAGATGCATTCGCGGAAGACGACTGGAGCCTGACGGTCACCGGACGTGACCTTCCCGAGGACGCCCAGGCAGTTTATTTAACCTCCAATAGCTTCGATTTCTTCGGTGTCCCGCCGGCGCTCGGCCGCGGACTGATTCGCTCCGACGCCATCGATGGTCAAGATCCGCAGCCCGTGGTAGTCCTCAGCTACAAGTTCTGGCAACGGCACTTCAATTCGGACCCCGGCGTTGTGGGCCAGACGATCCAGATGGTCCGCAAGACCTACACCGTCGTGGGTGTGGCCGCTCCACGTTTCACTTGGGGCGACGGGGATGTGTACCTGCCGCTCAAAGTCACACAGGATCCTGTGCGGGCGTATTACGTTGGCGTTCGCCTGAAGCCGGGCGTGACCCATGAGATGGCGGACGCAGCCCTGCTGCCGTTGATCGAACAGTTCGCCAAAGAGACACCCAAACACTTTCCGAGCGACAAGTACCAATTCCATGTGGTGGGACTGAATGAGGACTTTGTCCATCGCTTGGGTGGAACGTTGTATCTCTTATTTGCCGCCGTAGCCCTGCTTCTAGCCATTGGATGCGGCAACGTGTCGATCCTGCTATTGGCTCGCGGTACCGCACGTCAGCACGAGATG
>AP72_2010_repI_A001DRAFT_1000331_pt1 | contig 10823 bp, 13 predicted proteins | sample AmaPasrepliIA001_FD_9535 | JGI IMG/M metagenome (IMG submission 9535)
ATTTTAGATTGGATTTTAACCAACGGGGCCTGTTTCTACAGGTCCTTTATTTTTTATCTACCCTCTCCATTACCGGTAGAATATCGCTGCTGGCAACTCGCTTGTCATTTAACAAAGCTCGCCAGGTGCCGTCACGATAATACATTTGACGATGATGCTAGTGGTTGTACCTCCGCAGAGCCGCTGAAGATTTACTAAATTCGATGGCCGCCAAGGCCTCAACTTGCTGTCCTTTCTTCCACGTGGGAACGTACAGCCGAAGGGAAGTCAAAAAATAATAAAGATTTGGAGAGTAAATAATAAACAAAAAATTGAACCACATAGGGCACAATAGGAAATTCACACATAGGACACAATAGCACCTTTTTGAAGAGATATGTGGTACTCTATGTTTTCTATGTCCTATGTGGTTCAAAACTTCCTGATTGATTCAATTTTAATGAAGAGCAATATGGAAACAATCACTACTTCTGAACATTCAAATGTCAATGAAGCCCTCGAACATCTGAAATCGGTTCTCGTAAAGGGCGAGTCTCTCGATGCCTGGGCAATTCAACCGAGAATTTTTGCCTTGACACATCGCAGACGTCTTATTGCTGCAACTTCCGGGCGATTTATTTACATTCAGCGAAATTTATTTGGTGGCTTTAAGATGAATGACTTTCGATGGCAGGATCTTCAAGATACTAAATTAGACGTCGGCATTTTTGGCGCCGACATTACCTTTAGAGCGTCCGATAATTCCGACTTGAACATTTCTAAATCTCAAGTAAGAAACTTAGAGTTCAGGGGCTTTGACAAAGTCCAAACCCAGGAAATCTATCGTTTGGCACAGGCCCAAGATCAATCCTGGCGCGAAAAAAGGAGATTGAGAGAGCTGGAGGAAATGCGGGCTAAGTCAGGAGGATTGAATGTAGGAGGTTACTCAGCTTCAGTAAGTCAAGCCGGACAAACATCCGACGACTCATTCACGCGTTTGCAAAAGGCAAAAGAAATGCTGGATAATAAATTAATTACAGACAGCGAGTACGAGACAATTAAGGCTAGAATAATTAGTGGACTTTGATAACTGGGCCGCTGCGAAATTGGGATCAACTGACTCGCATCGAATTGTACCCTTGAAAATTCGCTTAAGAATAACTGCTAAATTTCCAAAGAAGCGAAGTATCCCTTCGGCACAATGATCCTTGCACCACGCTAAGGCAAGTAGCCATCCTACACACCCCTACTGATGTTTGAATACACCTGGTCAAATGTTTTACCTCTGTGTTGCAGGTATTGTTTAGAAAATTTGATTTCTATATTCTTCAAAAGTTGCACACAAAGCTCGACGTCATCTTTGGGCATGTCCGCCAGCATCATCTCGGGTATGCGGGCAAATTTCTCATAACATGCATGCAAAATTTTTTCTCCCTTTGGCGTCAGTCTGAGTCGCTTTGACCGCCTGTCTTCAATGTCGTCGTGTTCGGTAATATATCCTCGTTTTTTCATTCCTGCCAAAAGATTTAGGCCAGTGGAGAGTTCATTGATCGTGTGATAAATCACCTCTGTTTTTCTGGGGTTATTAAGATTAGCAACAGCACTCAACAAACTGAATTCCTCAAAATGGTCAATCTTCAAATCTTTCATCGCGATACCTATGTAGATCATATGCAATCTTGCGATCCTGTCGATCAATTTGATGAGTGCGATGTCTGAACGAGGTGGCATCTCGCCATCAAAGAGCTTACTGGAATCTCCAAATTCTCTCCTTGAAGCAAGGTAGTAACGGCAAAATTCTTCAATGCCCTGCCCAGGGTGTTTGGCTTCAAAATCAGCCCATTGATTCACTAATTCAGCAGTTTTGTTCATGCAACTACAATTAAATAGATACAATGTTAATAAAAAAATATCAAAAATAATATAAACTATAACAATATTGATATATATTTACGTAATAAATGACATTTATACTATTTTTAAATCAACCTAAAAACAAATGAAACGCCTACTTCTTCTACATACAGTGCTCCTCATTTGCTTCGCAGGCAGTGCGCAAACATCGACTTTGTCGTCTACAGGGACACTAATCGTCGTAGTAAATGGCTTCCATAATAATAATGGAAATGCCACCGTGGAATTATTTAACCAGGAAGACGCATTTCCGAAAACATCTGAAAAGGCCGTTGGAATTATTCGTGCGAAAATTGAAAACAACAAGGCAGTTGCCGAATTTGAAAACATTCCCAAAGGTGAATATGCTGTATCTGTATACCACGACGAAAACAACAATAAGAAAATGGACACTAATATTTTTGGAATACCGAAGGAAGGTGTGGGTGCATCCAATGATGCAAAAGGACACTTTGGTCCACCAAAATACAAGGATGCGAAATTCACTTTTCCAGGTGGCAGAAAGACGGTGACAATTAATCTAATTTATTTGTAACCACTAATAAAATCGTTTTATGAACAGACATCTCGATCCGCGCGGTTTTTGCATTATGAGTGGCATCTCTGCTGCTGTTGGAGTCTTCTTGCTTGCAACTTCTTTTCTGATAAATCCCGGACCTCCTCCGGGAGCTACCACAATGCAATTGGTTGAATTTGGCCGACAGAATTTCAAAACCATTCTTTGGGGCGGATGGTTGCAGGCGGTCGCACCGGTCTTCATTGTTCTCTTCGCATTTGCAATTGTTTATTTAAGTGGCTATACGAACAAGCTCCTTGGTTGGATGACTTTCTTTGGTGCAAGTATCCTGATGACCGTGAGTCTTATCGAAATTACTTTTTACATCTGCGCATTATTTAAAGAGCCGTCAGTGATGGGACCTATAGCGTTGGATCTGATATATTCCGTTCAACATCTTTATTTTATTGTAGCTGCTCCAGCTTTTTTTATTCCGTTAGGCCTTACAATCATGTCATCTCCAATTCTTCCCCGAGTCCTTGGCATATTTGCAATAGTGCTGGGGGTGGGTTTTGGGATTGTGGGAGCGTCAACTCTCTACGTTCTCATTCTGCCTATGTCAATAACTGCGCTCGCAGGCGTCCAGGCTCTTTGGTGGTTATCAGCCTCGATTGTTCTGATCAGTCGGGCAGGGAAAATATCTTATCCAACATCTTTGACTTAGACATTTCTGTGCAGGTGCAGGTCATGGTTCGCTTGACAGATTCCCCATTGATTTAGTCTGCGTGCCTGGTTCTCCCTTTGGATCCACATCGTCATAGGTGATAATTTTAAAAGCGACCTATGATCATCCGTTCAAAATGTTTTCGCATTTAAGACTTCCCAAAAACGAATTGTGCAACGTTGGACAGGATTTAAATCAGGAAGACAACTAAAAGCTCGAGGATATTGTAAAAAAATCGTTTGAAGAACAAAATTTTAGTTTTGCGCAGATTTTCAACAACTCTGACCCCGGGCCTGCACCGTGGAAATTGTCTCCACGCTCTTTTCAAAATCGCCACTTGAGGGGGCATTTTTACGGCGGATGCGATCGCTATAGTTCAAACTGAATTTTTTTCAGTCCGCATGAAACATTTTCCGACGTGAATGAATTTTTTTCAGAAAGTTTCGCCTTGGCATTTTGTCTGATGAACGAGTGAAAAAACAAGGAGGTACATATGACAACAACCCTTTCCAACAAACAAAATGGTAGCTCAGTTCCAAGCGTCGGAAACTTGGTTAACAACCTTTTCCGCGACGGCTTTCACCGAATTTTTGAAGAAAATTTTTCGGATAACAACTCATTTTCAACGGGAAAGGTCCCCGTTAATATCAAGGAAACAGACAAGGAATATCAGATTCATCTCGTCGTTCCCGGATGTCGCAAGGAAGATTTTAAGATTAGTTTCGAAAAGAAATTGCTAACTGTTGTTTTCGATCGGACGCAAGCGGAAGATACCAATGAAAAAGTAGCCTGGACGCGGAATGAATACGTTCAACCTTCCTTCAGTAAAACTTTCATAACTGATGATTCTGTGGACCCGAACAATATCACCGCGACATATCAAGATGGAATCCTGCGCATTTCGCTCGGGAAAAACGAACAGGCAAGAAGCGCGGCCAGGCAAATTGAAATCAAATAAATAATTGTTGGAACCAGCCTTTGGTAACTCATAAAGACAAGGAGGTAGCAATGTTAAAAAAATCGAAGGGAAAATTATATAACTCACTATGGCTTTCCATAAAAAAGTGGATGCGTCAAACTTTTAACGGAAACGACGATGACAATGGTCCTTTTGATAGCCCTTTTGCCATTCTTTAAGCTCGAACCTCATCACCGAGGAAGTTTACTGTGTTGAAAATAAATCCCAGACGCCTGGGATTTTTTTATTCAAAACGACATTTCGGAGAATTCCGTGCGTGAATTGGAAGATGTCCAACCTCGATGGTCTGTTTTTTGTGGCTGGGCTCTCTCTGGCATCCTAAGAGCGGTTTTTAATTGAGAACCCCAGCAGTGGACTACGGAGAAAAATAAAGGCGAAGAATTCCTGATTTCGGAGGAGACTCATCGGGGGAAGCAAGTTTGAATTAACTGATACCTTCCCACCATCTTGAAAATTTTATTGGGTGCTTTAAATCTACCTCTTCTCCAATCATTGGATGAAGAAGAGCTACATTCCTTTTCGCTGCTTCGGCGGTGACTCGTTTGATAGAGTCATCCCAGTCATTTAGCGATAGAGAAAATTTTGCCCAATGGACTGGCAGTATTTTGTTTGCTCTCAAGTCGAGACCTGCCTGCACCGTTTCTTCGGGCATCATATGTATATACTTCCAATATGGGCTGTACTGGCCACACTCTAAGATCGCAAGGTCAAAGGGGCCATATTTATCACCTATTTCGAGAAAATGCGTGTCGTAACCACTGTCTCCTCCCAAAAACAGTTTTGAAGATGGAGTCTGTAAAATAAAGGACAACCAAAGACTTTGATTTCTTTTAAATGTTCTTCCCGAAAAGTGCCTCGCCGAAGCAGTATTTACAATAAAGCCATTATCCAGGATCACCTCTTCGTTCCAATCTTTCTCAACGATATTTTTCTTACAGTAATTCCAGCGTTCTAAATGCTCTCCCGTGCCGAGGCTTGTGATTACCTTCTTGACCTTTGATCTAAGTCTGGCTATTGTCGTATAGTCCAAATGATCCCAGTGGTCGTGGGTTATGAACAAATAATCGATCTCAGGAAGATCTCCTGCTATATAGACATCACTTCCAGGGAAACTTTTTGTCGTCCCCGGAATAGGAGAAGCATTACCGCTAAAAACAGGGTCAACTAAGATCTTCTTTCCGTCAATTTGAATAAAATAAGAGGAGTGCCCAAACCAAACCAGGCAATTCTTGAATGGATCTAAATTTAGCAGGTCAGTTTTCCTTGCAGGGAGAACGCCGGGTGGCTTCCTGTTTTTGTTTTTGCCAAAAAAGAATTGTCTCATTACAGTAATCATGCTGACACCTTCCACAAGATTCGGCGTAAAATGTATATTCTGAAATTGCCCTTCACTATAATGAGGTGACTTCTTTATACGCTCAAGACTCTTCCCGGAGGGCAGTTTGCCAAATTGTGGTAGTCGCATAAAAACCCATACCCCTAAACCGAGAAGTACGATGATTGAAAGGAAAATGGACATCAGCGAGGTTTAAAGTTCATACTCCTTTAAGAACACGATCCAACAAATAAAATATTTTTACTNGACACACCAAAATACGCTTCTTTAATTTTTCGGCGTACGCCCTTTTTGGATCTTCTCCAGTTTTTTTGAAAAGATATGGTATAAAAATATACCTTTTTACTTTAAAATAGTATATTTGCATACTATTTGCTTATTGCAATTATCTGCCCACTACCTAAAAATTATGTCTATGGATTATCAGTTGCTGAAGGATGCTATTGGACTTCTTGAAGATTTCGAATCGCAAGGCGGCGGCCGTCGATACTCAAAAGATATTAAAGGATTTAAAGAATGGATCCGTGATGGCTTGAAAGTAAAGGAAACAGCAATTCCCGAACCTACCTGGGAAGGCAAACAAAAAGGAAGAAGTCCGGAAAGTGTTATCAATACCCTGATAGTGCACATGAATCGATACGCACGGTCCTATTCCAAATCGGCTATATATGGCTCTGATTTTTCTACCCAGGAAGAATTTATCTACCTCATCAACCTCAAAGCGTTCGGGGAGATGACTAAAATGGAGCTGATCAGGAAAAATATTCATGATAAGCCTTCAGGAATGCAGATCATTAACCGATTGATACAACAGGGTTGGGTCAAGCAACAGAGTTCAAGGACAGACAAAAGAAGCAAAATATTGCACATCACTGCAAAAGGATTAAAAGCGCTGGAGCAGCAAATGGGTAAGATACGACAAGCCTCCAGGGTAGTGACAGGAGATCTTTCCCGCCAGGAAAAAATGCAGCTCATCCATCTTTTGAACAAACTGGATCATTTTCATCAGCAAATATTTTCGAAAAATCTCAATAGCCAGGAACTGTTGGAGAAAGTGGTGAGTGAGTACTTGCCTTCTAAAAACTGATGTCGTCATGCGTAAAAGGGTCGCCATTATCGGGTCGGGGATTGCAGGACTTTCTGCGGCCGCCTATGCAGCCAAAGATGGAAATGAAGTGCATGTGTTCGAAAAGAACGAGACGACTGGCGGCAGAGCGCGTCAGTTGAAAACAGAAAATGGGTACGCTTTTGATATGGGTCCAAGTTGGTACTGGATGCCTGATGTTGTGGAAACGTTCTTTAACGATTTCGGATACTGCACGAGGGATTTCTATGACCTCGTGTTGCTGGATCCACAATTCGAAATGATCTTTTCGGACGCCAGCATTACTGTACCTGCTAGTTATGAAGCGTTGCGTGCACTCTGTGAATCGCTGGAGTCAGGGGCCGCTAACAGTTTCGATGTTTTCATGCGGTCAGCCAAATACAAGTACACTCTGGCGATGCGGCATTTTATTGAAAAGCCTTGCCACAGCTGGTCGGAATTCGTTTCGACAAAAATAGCAACTAACGCATTGAGGCTGGATATCCTTTCCGATTTCCGCACCTATGTGAACCGCTATTTTTCGCATCCCATACTCAGATTGCTAATGGAATTCCCTGTTATCTTCCTTGGAGCGCCTCCGCAACGTATTCCAGCTTTGTACAGTCTTATGAATTACGGTGGCTATGGGCTGGGTACTTGGTACCCGATGGGAGGATTCTACCGGTTGCCGCAAGCGATGAAAAAGGTGGCTGAAGAGCACGGCGCTACTTTTCATTTTAATCACGTTGTTCAAAAGATCATCGTGAAAAATAAACGCGTGCACTCCGTGTTCATAAACGGAACCGCCTTTGAATTCGATGCGGTGATCGCTTCATCAGATTATCATCACTCAGAAACCCTGCTTGAACCAGGGCAAAGAAATTATTCGGAACGGTACTGGGAAAAAAGAACATTCGCGCCCTCCTGCTTGATTTATTACCTGGGATTCAAAGAGACGATTCCAGGATTGAAACATCATACTTTGTTTTTTGACGGCGACCTGGATTCTCACCTCGATTCGATTTATGAACATAAAGAATGGCCGGATCAACCATTATTCTATGCCTGCTGTCCTTCCAAAACCGATCCGGACGTTGCACCGTCAGGTCACGAAAATATCTTCTTACTAATGCCTCTCGCCATCGGCATTACCGACGACGTGCACACCCGCGAAAAATATTTTCATAAGATGATCCGCAGACTGGAAAGACACACCGGCACGAGTGACCTTGTGTCTAAGCTTGACTATAAAAAAAGTTACTGCGTGAGTGACTTCATAAGAGATTACAACGCGTATAAAGGGAATGCTTATGGGCTTGCGAATATAGTTTCGCAGACAGCAGTGCTGAAGCCAACCATTCGCAACAAGCAATGCAACAATCTTTTTTATGCGGGACAATTGACTGTTCCCGGCCCAGGGGTGCCACCATCAATTATCTCCGGGAAGATCGTAGCAAGGGAAGTAAATAAAATTAAAATAACAGGTCATGAAGCAACTATTTGATGAGTTGTCATATGAGTTAAGTAAGACGACGACACGGAAGTACAGCACCAGTTTCTCACTTGGAATATTGGCGTTGCACCCAGCCATCAGGCCAGCTATTTACGCCATCTATGGCTACGTGAGGCTAGCGGATGAAATAGTGGACAGCTTTCATGGGTATGATAAAAGCTCCCTACTGCAGCGCTTAAGAACACAGACACACCAGGCATTAGAGGAAGGAATTTCAGTGAACCCTATTTTGCACTCTTTCCAGGAAACAGTAAAAAAGTACCGCATAGACCAGGAACTCATCTCGGAGTTTCTTAACAGTATGGAAATGGATCTTCAGCCGGTCGCTTATAATGACGCCTTATACCGGAAATATATTTTAGGTTCTGCAGAAGTTGTAGGGCTTATGTGTCTAAAAGTATTTGTTGACGGTAATAAACACAGCTATGAACTATTAAAGCCCTATGCTATGAAACTTGGGTCAGTCTTTCAAAAAATAAATTTTCTCAGGGACCTCAAAGAAGATTACGTGCAATTGGGCCGCACCTATTTTCCCGATATTGACATGAGGGAGTTCAGCGATGATACAAAGCTTCGAATAGAAGAAGAGATCGAGCAGGAATTTAGAGAAGCGCTGACGGGCATTCGAAAACTTCCTCCCTCGTCAAAATTGGGCGTGTACCTCGCTTATCGATATTATATTTCTTTGTTCAGGAAAATACGGAAGACACCAGCCCAGAAAATCATGCATCGTCGTGTGCGTATTCCCAACGGAAGAAAGTTGTCTCTCATGATCACCAGTTATGTACAATGTAAAATGGCTATGATATGAGAATATGGGCGTGCATCATCGCAGTGTTGCTCGGCAACGGATCATTTAATTTGCGTACGACTACAGACATTGAAGTGGTGAGAAAAAATTACAGAATGGCCGTATTCGACAAGAATCTGTGTCGCAAAATGATTGATGAATTAGTCAACGATCGGGGAAATACTATCAGCATTGCATACCTGGGAGGCTTCCAAACAATTTGGGCACGGCACACCTATAATCCAATCTCCAAACTGAAAACTTTCTTTGCCGGCAAAGCCAACATAGAAGAGGCTGTGAGAAAAGATTCAAGCAATCCCGAAATAAGATTTATTAGATTGTCCGTGCAGGAAAATTGTCCGTTTTTCTTAAGTTATCACAACAATATCAAGGAAGACCATACCTTTTTGAAGTTGAATATGCACAAGATAAAATCAGCCGTGCTTAAGGAGATGGTAGCCTCTATTGTAAATGATAAGTAATGACGTATCATATTAAAAGAACACAGCAGCTTAACTGCAGTCTTGATGCGGCGTGGGATTTTTTTTCATCGCCCTGTAATCTTTCGGTTATCACACCAGAGGACATGAATTTTGCGATCCTTACCCAGGTTCCCGACGAACCTGTTTACGAAGGAATGACTATCGATTACGCAGTGTGTCCTTTTTGGGGCATTCCACTTAAGTGGAAGACAATTATCTCGCACGTTTTTGAAAAAAGAAGCTTCACGGATCATCAACATAAAGGACCGTATAAATTTTGGAATCACTTGCATGAATTTTTTCCCAATGAAAAAGAAGTGCTGATGAAAGATACTGTAGAGTATGAACTCCCACTTGGTTTTGTGGGACGCATTCTGCACAAACTGGTTGTAAAAAGAAGACTCAATGAGATTTTCGATTACCGCTACCACGCGGCTGAAAAATTGTTTAACACAAACACCAACTTTGTATGAACATACTTATCATACTGGCGACTTTCGTAGTAATGGAGGCCATTACCTGGATCATTCATAAATATGTAATGCATGGTTTTCTTTGGGTGTTGCATAAAGACCATCACGATCACAGCAACAAAGGAAACCTGGAGCGCAACGATTACTTCTTTCTGATTTTTGCTGTTCCCGCAATCTTATTGATGATCTATGGCCGCCTGTCGGGTTTTAGCTATGTATTTTACCTCGGCCTGGGTATTACTTTTTATGGCATTGCTTACTTTTTTGTACATGACATCTTTATTCACCAGCGAATAAAATTGCTGGCCGATACTCAAAACCCCTACCTGCTTGCGATCAGACGAGCACATAAACAACACCATAAACATACAGGTAAAGAGGACGGAGAGTGTTTTGGATTTCTCTGGGTACCTGTGAGATACTTTAAAATGTATTTTAAGAGCAAGACAAAATGAGGGCATATACATACCTGCTGATCGATTTCCTGACTGTCATCGCTTGTTTTGTATTTTCTTTTAACAAGTGGATACGCTTCGATCGACACTTTGCGGTATTTCTAATTTCGGCAGCGTTTACAGGCGTGCCTCTTATAGCCTGGGATATATGGTTTGCTCACCAAGGCATCTGGTGGTTCAATGAAACATACACAACTGGCATGACCATGCTGGGGCTGCCCATAGAAGAATGGTTGTTCTTTGTTTGCATTCCCTTCTCCTCGGTGTTTACGTTTTATTGTTTGGATACGTTAGTGACCTTAAGCGTGCCACTCAAATACAACGCATACATCACCTACGCCGGAGTGACATGCTGCCTTGCAGCCGTAACTGTTTATCATGATCGGCTGTACACCCTTGTGGTGGCATTGTTTACTGCCACGACAATGTCCTATCTGCACTTTGTAAGTAAAGCAAATTGGATTGGGAAAGCTTCGCTGATATATCTTTTGTTGATGTTCGGCTTTTTTCCAGTAAATGGCATACTCACCGGCACCGGGTTACAATCGCCTATTGTAAACTATAACCTTAACGAAATCATGCGAGTCAGGATATTAAC
>AP72_2010_repI_A001DRAFT_1000332_pt1 | contig 10821 bp, 6 predicted proteins | sample AmaPasrepliIA001_FD_9535 | JGI IMG/M metagenome (IMG submission 9535)
AGAATTTCTCGTGGCAGCGCGGTTATGGCGCATTTACTGTCAGCCACTCACATGTCGACAGGGTGATGACCTACATCGCTCATCAAAAGGAGCACCATCGTCGTGTTTCAGCCCGCGACGAATTCATGGAGTTCCTTCGGGCTAACGCGATTGAATTTGATGAACGATTTGTTTGATCTGCGGTCACTCGCTCCGCGAGCAGCGGCCAATTTTCATGGGTTGTTACGAAAAGACATAAGCCGCCCGAGGCGGCGACAGCATAAAGCCTGGGGCGCAAGCCCCAGAAAAGGTGAGAGGATAGTTCGGGGAGCCCGCGGAGCGGGCGACAGGTCGATGTCGCAAGCATCAGGGTTTAAAAATCGGTCTTAAATCAAGGGGCTGTCGCTCGCTCCGCGAGCTTGCTAACCTTCCGTGCACCGTACCTGGGGCTCACGCCCCAGGCTTTATGCTGCCGCCGCCTTCGGCGGCTTTTGCATCCCTCAACCATCTGAACAATTCCTCCCGCGCTGTGGAAGTGATCGGGCTGCTATTTCTGTTTTTGTCAGAATCCTGCGCGTGCTTCAGAACATCTATTGGCACGTTAAATTGCAGACCACTTCGCAAGTCTTTGATTGCGAACTCACCACGCGCACGTTCATCATCACCTAGCGTGGCAACGAATGGAATGCCTCGTTTCGATGCGTAGGCTATTTGTGTCCCCACCTTAACATTGCGAACAGGGTACATATCAACTCGAAGGCCAAGCCGCCTCAGCCCTCTGGCAAGTCTGAGTGAATCCTTAGCAGCTTCTTCCTTCTCACCGGAATCCTTGTGATACCAAATCGTCACCATTATGTCGGCCGGCGAAGCGACAAGTTCCGGCGGAAACATCTCACGCTCGGTCATCACCACGATGATGCGCTCGAGCCCCAGGGAGAGGCCGCATGCAGGTACATCCTTGCCGAGGAACATTCCCACCAGGTTGTCATAGCGGCCACCGCCGCCAAGACTGCCCGCGAGGTCGCGAACAGCGATCTCAAAGATTGCGCCTGTGTAATATGAAAGCCCACGAGCTAGATTCGGTGTTACTCGTATTTTGCCAGCTTCGATACCGGCTGCTCTGGCCAGCCGTAGAATTTCGCTTAACTCACTGGCGCCCGCTTTCGCATCAATTTGATCTTCTACGCTCGATATTCGCTCAAGAATGTGTTCGTTGAGGAAGCTACTATAAGCGTTTGTTTCCCACAATGTGTCTTGCGACGATTCGCGAAGAATCCTTTCCATCTCAGAAAAACTCTTGAGAGCATCATCCGCAGCAACCGGCGCTATGCCTCGCTCCAGTAATTCAGCCCGCACATTCTGCTCGCCAATCTTCTCAAGTTTGTCTAACTCAGTAATGGCGTCGACATGCAGACTCCGCGGAATTCCAGCCGCGTCTAAGACCCCGGAGAGGATTTTTCTATGGTTAATCTTTACAACGAAGTCATCAAAGCCGAGCTCGGTTAGAACGTCACTCGCGGCGGCGATCAGTTCAGCTTCCACCACCATCGAACGCGAGCCCAGCACATCCACATCACACTGGTAAAACTCGCGAAAGCGGCCGCGCGCCGGGCGGTCCGCGCGCCAGACAGGTTGAATCTGATAACGCTTGAAAAACTTTGGCAGCTCGTTTTGGTACTGCGCGACCACCCGCGCCAGCGGCACCGTCAGGTCATAACGCAGAGCGAGATCAGCAGCGCCGGTCTTTTCGTGTTCGCCACGTTTGAGGATTTTGAAGATCAGCTGATTCCCCTCTTCACCGTACTTTCCCAACAAAGTCTCGATATTCTCCACCGCCGGAGTTTCCAAAGGCTCGAACCCGTACCGCTCGTAGACAGACTTGATCACGCGAATAACGTGCTCGCGCCGGCGCACGTCGGCAGGCAGAAAGTCGCGCATGCCGCGCGCCGGCTGAGTTTTTGGTGAAGGCATAAGCCGGCCATGATAACAGACAAAGCTTTGCACGTTGTACTTTGTGGGCCGTGCGGTAAATGTGTGTTGATGGCTTCAGCCGCGGGGCCGCGAAAGGCTTATAGCTTCCTAAACCGGACCGTGGTTTCCGCTCCGGAGGAGCGGGTCGGGCCTGTAATTCTGAATAGGCGCCTGAATGCCGACCAGGAGCTTCTTAGTACCCCGAGCGCCAGCGAGGGGATCGAACGCTCGACTATGGCATCGGCCTCAGCCTGTTCATACACAACATCGACGACCACGGCCAGGAGATCCCTGAGGCTTGAGTATTCGATCCCCTCGCTGACGCTCGGGGTACTAAACAGGTGAGCGTCGAACTGGATAAGAGATTTGGGATAAGAGACTTGGGTTCGGCGAACGACCCACGAAATCACACGAACAAACACGAAGTGCAAACACCGAGTACAAAGCACTAAGTACAAGCACAAAGAACGTCCTTGTTGCTTGAATCTTTGTAACTTTCCGAGTATAAGCTTCGTCAAGTCAATCAAACGTTCGCGTGCCTTTTCATCGCAAAGGTAACTGAACCAACCAACATCAGATTTGCATAGGAGTTCCACTATGATTCGCCGTCAATTCGCTGCTGTACTTCTGCTTTTTACCCTTATCTTTCCGTACGCTGCTTTCGCACAACAGCCACAACAACCGCCTGAAGACCCGGTGATCACAAAGATCAAGGATGAAGGCTTGAACCATTCGCAGTTGATGCAGACGCTCTCGTATCTGAGCGACGTTATCGGACCGCGATTGACTGCGTCGCCAAACATGAAGCGGGCATGCGAATGGACGCGCGATACGATGACCAAATGGGGGATGCAGAATGCTCATCTCGAAGCCTGGGGACCGTTCGGCCGCGGCTGGACCTTGAAGCGGTTTTCGGCCCAGGTGACTGATCCGCAGGACTTTCCATTAATTGCTTATCCGAAGGCCTGGTCGCCAGGCACGAACGGGCCACTGAACGCTGACGTCGTCTATTTCGATGCCAAAGACGAAAACGATATGGCCCGATTCAAAGGTCAGTTGAAAGGTAAGATCGTTCTCACGGCGCCGATGCGTGAAGTGAAAGCGCATTTCGAAGCGCCCGGCAGGCGCCGCGATGAAAAGGACCTCCTGGCGCTGGCGAATGCTCCAATGCCACGGCCGGCGGGCCGTGGCGGTTTCGGCGGCGGGAATAATCCGAATGCGAACGCCTTTCGCGCCGCGGCGCAATTCAATGCGGCCAAATATATGTTCTTTCAAAACGAGGGCGCAGCCTTGTTGGTCGATCCGAGTCGCGCTGGTGATGGCGGAACAATTTTTGTGCAGTCGGCGACTGTGCCACAGCCCGCTCCCGCAGGGGGCGCTCCCGGCGCCGGCGGACCGCGGCCCGCTCAGGCTTACGACAAGAATGCCCCGGCGATAACTCCACAGATGGTTATCGCCATCGAACACTATAATCGAATTGTGCGCATGATTCAGGCAGGCGAGAAAGTGAAGATGGAAGTCAATCTCGCAGTCGAGTTCCAGGATCAGGACTTGAACGGCTACAACACGGTCGCTGAGATTCCCGGCAGCGATCCAAATCTCAAAGATGAGATCGTGATGCTCGGCGGCCACATGGATTCATGGCATTCCGGCACGGGGGCCACCGATAACGGCGCCGGCGTGGCGGTGGCGATGGAAGCTGCGCGGATCATTCAGTCGCTGGGATTGAAACCTCGGCGCACAATTCGCGTGGCTCTGTGGACCGGCGAAGAAGAAGGTTTGCTTGGATCGCGCGCTTACGTGGCCCAGCACTTTGGCAAAATGGAAACACCGGCTGCCGGGACACCTGCCGCCGGAGATGGGGCGGGTAGTCCGGCGCCGGCCCCGGTACTGGTAAAGGGACCTGAGTACGACAAGCTCGCCGGCTATTTCAATCTCGATAACGGCACGGGAAAAATTCGCGGCGTGTACCTGCAGGGCAATGATGCCGTGGCCCCGATCTTCCGGCAGTGGCTACTGGCTTTTCAGGATCGGCCAAACGAAACTGTCTGGCAGGCGCAGACGCTTTCACTTTCCAATACCGGTGGCACAGATCACTTGTCTTTCGACGGTATCGGCTTGCCCGGATTTCAGTTCATCCAGGATGAGATCGAATATGACACGCGGACGCACCACTCGAACATGGACATGTTCGATCGGATTCAGGCTGACGATATGAAACAGGCAGCGACGATCATGGCCGCTTTCGTCTACAACACGGCAATGCGTGACGACAAGTTGCCACACAAGACCGTTGCCGCTCCAAGAGTAGCCAGCACTCGTTAGTATTGACAATCTGCGTATGGCGTAAGCAGCCTGCTTCCGCCATACGTTATTTTGATATGATGGCCAGTCGCGAGCCCGCCTTCACATTCATCACTGTATTTACCCAAGTGAGCGAACTATCCACGAAATCACACGAATGAACACGAACCTTGGTATTCTTCGTGTGTTTCGCGTGAATTCCTGGATCGTAGTTGAATTCTGATAAGAAGTCTGTCTTGATAGTGGTATCCAACTTAAACTGATGTCGCGTCTGCTCGAAATCAAAGATCTGCGCACCTACTTTCAAATGCGCGCCGGATTGGTGCGCGCGGTTGATGGCGTCAGTTTCTATCTCGAACGGGGCGAGTTGCTGGGACTCGTGGGAGAAAGCGGCTGCGGCAAGTCGATTACTGCGCTCTCAGTCATGCGGCTGGTGGCGCCGCCGGGAAAGATCACCGGCGGAGAAATTTTTTTCGACGGCCGCGATCTGCTGAAGCTTTCCAACGCCGAGATGCGGGCGGTTCGCGGCAATGACGTGGCGATGATCTTCCAGGATCCGATGACTTCATTGAATCCGGTTTTTACCGTCGGCGAACAGATTGCCGAAGCTTTGCGGCTGCACCGCAAACTCTCGCGAAGCGCGGCCCGCGCCGCTGCGGTTGACGCCATGCGCGAAGTAGCGATTCCCGATCCTGTTTTGCGCGCGGCCGATTATCCTCACCAATTATCGGGCGGTATGCGTCAGCGCGTTATGATCGCCATGGCGCTGGCCTGCGATCCTCAAATCCTGATCGCCGATGAACCGACTACGGCTCTCGATGTAACCATTCAGGCGCAAATTCTCGAATTGCTGAATACTTTGCGAACGACTCGCGAGCTCGCTGTGTTATTAATCACCCATGACCTCGGCGTGGTCGCGGAAGTGGCCGATCGAGTTGCGGTAATGTACACGGGCCAGATTGTCGAGGAATCGCCGGTGGCCGAACTGTTCGCCCGCCCAAAACATCCATACACGGAAGGATTATTGCGCTCAGTTCCTAAACTTACAGTCGCCGGCGTCGCAGACGACGCACGTTTACAAACCATCGAGGGAACCGTGCCGCGACCTACGGCGCTCCCGCCTGGTTGTCATTTCGAACCTCGTTGTCCTTATCGCATGCCGCGATGCCGCGAAGAAAAGATTCCGCTGTATCCGGTGGGCGAGACAATAATGGCGCGTTGTGTGTTATACGATCCGGCGGCGGTAAATCAGGGTTTGCCACAGCAGACTGGAGAAAGCGTCCGCGGCCCCGGGCAGGCTTTGGAAAAATCCTGACGTTCGGCGCAGCCTCTCTGGTTTTGGCCTATCGAGGGGCTTGTCTCAAAAATGGTGAACAAGGTTTTATAGGAGCGATGCGTATCGTCGTGTGAATTTAGCCCGGCTTTCAAGGTCTGTCGGCCTGTTTAGTACCCCGAGCGCCAGCGAGGGGATCAATTGCTCGAGCTATTCAGTGAACGACTCACTTTACGACCCTTCGCTGGCGCTCGGGTACTAAACAGGTCGTGGTCGTCATTTCCCGACACACTCTTCAAGGCCGGGATCCGACGCAAAAACAGATTCGTCGCGTAGCGACGACTGAATTCTCTGGAGTTACCGACGGACTCGGAAGACAACGTCGCCGGCCTTGAAAGGCCAGCCTAAGGTCAATCGTCGTACGCGACCAACGATTGTAGTGATGCCAGCCACTGACAAGAATTCAAACCAAAACGGCAATCTCGTTCAGGTTCGCAATCTCTACAAGCACTTCCCGGTCGAAGGCAGCGATGATGTCTGGCGCGCAATCGATGGCGTCTCTTTCGATATCGCGAGTGGTGAGACGCTGGGGCTGGTCGGCGAATCTGGATGCGGCAAATCGACCACCGGCCGTTGTATTCTTCGCCTGATCGAACCGACCCAGGGCGAGATCCGGTTCGCGGGTCGTGACGTAACTGCCATGAGTAAGCGCGAGTTGCGCGAATTGCGCCGGCAGATGCAGATCGTTTTTCAGGATCCAAATGCTTCGCTCAATCCGCGCATGAGAATCGGTGACATTGTCGCCGAGCCTCTGGTCATTCATAAGATCGGCAATAAGAAAGAGCGTCGTGACCGCGTCGCCTGGTTGCTCACCAAAGTAGGGCTCGACGCCGATTACATGAACCGCTATAGTCACGAATTCTCAGGCGGGCAATTACAGCGGATCGGAGTGGCGCGGGCGCTGGCGCTGAATCCTAAATTGATTGTCGCGGACGAACCGGTTTCGGCCCTCGATGTTTCGGTCCAGGCGCAGGTCGTAAATCTGCTTCAGGACCTACAGCACGAGTTCGGGCTGACTTACCTGTTTATTTCGCATGGGCTAGCCGTGGTCGAACATATCTCGACGCGGGTAGCCGTCATGTACCTGGGCCGGATTGTGGAGATTGCCGACGCGAAACAGCTTTACTTGAACCCTTTGCATCCTTACACGGTGGCCTTGTTGTCGGCGATTCCAATCCCTGATCCGAAGCAGAAACGCGATCGCATCATTTTGAAGGGCGACGTCCCGACTTCGCGTAACCCGCCGTCCGGTTGCCGTTTTCGTACGCGCTGCCCCATAGCTATCGATGATTGCGCGCGGATCGATCCCGAGTTGCGCGAAGTCGCGCCGGGTCATAGCGTGGCCTGCATTCGGGTCGACGGTTATCAATCGGCTTCCAGTGCCGAGCCACCGCACCAAATTGAAACAAGATCGAAGCGGGAAACGTAAAGCCAATCGATTTACTGCATTTCCGAAGTAGCGCTCAGCCTTTCGCTGATGAGCGTTTCAATCAACAGGAGGACATCCAGCATGAGCGATCCTATTCAGGAGTTCCACGCGCCACCACCACCATCCGCCCCCGCTCCAGAACAGAAAGCGGGTCGCGCGGCCCATTTAATGCCATATGGCATCGGCCTGTTTGTGATTGGGTTGATAGTCCTGATTTTGGGTATTGCGAAAGTCGTCACGGGCGGTGTCGGCACCGGCGCAGCGTTCGCGTTTTGGGGGTTGTTGCTCTTTCTTGGCAGCTTCATTCCGTTGCCAAAAACCAAAGGTGACGAGGAACCGGCCATGTCAGGCATCGCAAAACTGGGTAGCATCTTTTTTGAACCGACGCGGGTTTTTCGCAACCTGCGCGCACATCCTCGTTGGCTGGCGGCTTTTCTAACGATTGCGATTCTCAACGCGATTTACGCCGCCGCCTTCGTACAACGCGTCACGCCCACACGTATCACTGACTTTACGATGGATAAGTTGGAATCGAGTCCCATCAAACCGCCGCCGGATAGAATGGCTGAGGCCAGAGACAACCTGCTGCAAAGCATGACTCAGCCGATTCAGAGAGTTCAAACTGCCGCCAAGAGCTTCGTCGGTGTTTTTGTGTTCACGGCGTTAGTGGCCGCGTTGTGCCTGCTGGGTGTGCTGGCATTCGGTGGCCGCATGAATTTTTGGCAGACGTTCGCCGCAGTGTTTTATGCATATGTGCCGATTGCCGTCGTCTCGAAGGCCACGAGCATGTTAATTCTCTATCTCAAAAGTCCGGACGACATTCACCCCGTCCTGGACCAGGAGACTCTGCTGCATTATGACAACCTGGGGGTCCTCTTCTCGCCCGCAGATCATCCGGTGCTTTATGTGTTGGGAAGTGTAATCGGGGTGCTCTCGTTCTACGGCTTGTGGCTAAGGGCGAAGGGATTGCAGCATGCGGGTTATAAAGTTAGCTCGGGTGCGGCCTGGGGAGTGGCCATTACTCTCTGGGTATTGGCGCTGCTGCTTGGAATGGTCTTCGCAACGCTGTTCTCGGGCTTCATGTCCTAATTATTGTTGGAAAAGGATCAGAAGATTACCTTGACTGAGAGTTCGTCGCGTAGCGACGATTGACTTTAGGCTGGCCTTTCAAGGCCGGCGACGTTGTCGACAAACAATCCTCGTCGCGTAGCGACGACTGAGGCGAATCCTTCCGAGTTCAGTCGTCGCTATGCGACGAATCTGTTTTTGGGACGGATTCCCGGCCTTGAAAGGCCGGGCTAAATTCACCCGACGCTACGCGTCGCTCGTCTAAAACGCTCTTCACCACTTTTGAACTGAAGCACTGCATGGGATTCCGGCCGAACGCTTCAGGTTCTATTCGTACCTGAGCGATTCAATAGGATCGAGCCGCGCTGCTTTCCACGCCGGCCACAACCCGAAGATCATCCCAATCCCGACGCTGGCCACAAAGCCCGCCGCCGGCGCCCACAACGGCACATAGGAAGGCATAATCATTTTCACCAGCAGGGTGCCTAACCATCCGACCGCCAGTCCGACCAGACCACCAAAACCGGTAAGCGTCATCGCTTCGATCAGGAATTGCCATAGAATGTCGCTGCGGCGGGCGCCAATGGCTTTGCGCACGCCGATCTCGCGGGTACGCTCAGTGACGGAAACCAGCATGATATTCATCACGCCAATCCCGCCGACCATCAGGCCAACGGATGAAATGACCACCATCGCGATGGCAATACCGCCGGTAATCGCATGAAACGAACTGATTAGCGATTCAGTGGTTTCAATTCCGAAGTTATCCGGTTTGCCGAACGAGACGTTGCGCCGCACGCGCAAAGTGTCAGTTACCTGATCCATCGCCGCCTGCATCTGCCCCGGTCTGGCCACCGCCAGGAGATAAATGTCTTCGGAGTTTGGTTTGAGCTTGCGCGCGACATTAAATGGCATATAGATGACGTTGTTCTGATCATCTGAACCGCCACTGAAGAGAAATTGTTCCCGTTTTTGCAGAACACCAACCACGCGGAATTCCTGCTCACCGACTTTGATGGTGTCGCCAACCGGCGTGTTATAGCGGAAGAAATCGTCCGCGACCTTTGACCCGATCACGCACACGTTCTGGTTCTGATCGTTTTCGAACTGCGAGAAAAAACGGCCCTCGGCAATTACCTGGGTGCCGGCTTTCTCAAAGTCAGGCAGTGTTCCGTTCAAGGCTACGTTGGCAGAAGTCTTACCGCCGCCGCTTACCTGAATCTTTTGGCCAAAAAAGTTGCTGGTGATGTCCAGAAACGGGACCGCGGTTTCAACGGTAGGCAATTTCGACAGGGCGATCGCGTCGTCGTAAGTCAGCGGTTTACGCATGCGCTCTTCACGCGACAACCGGCCGACGTGGATCCCCGGATTGAACTTGCTGATGTACATCGAGCGGGTGCCGAATGATTCGACTTCCTTGGTGACCGCAGTGTCGACGCCAGCGATGATCGAGGCAATCAGCATGACCGTCACCACGCCGATGATTACCCCGATGACCGTCAGGAACGAGCGCAGTTTGTTGGCGCGCAGAGTACCCAAAGCCATCCAAAGATTTTCGAGAATATCCGAACGGAAGATCTTCATAACGAACCTCGGTGACTGGAGCGCAAGCGTCCTCGCTTGCAAATCCCGTTGAGCGTGGGGAGCAAGCGAGACGCTTGCGCTCCAGTCACCCCAAAATTTACGTATCTGCGCGCAGCGCCTCAATCGGATCCAAGCGCGCTGCCTTCCAGGCCGGGAACAACCCGGCAAGTATTCCAAATCCGCCGGCCACGCTTATAGCGATGGCCACCGCGCCCAGCGACAGGTACGTTTGAAAGAACACCTGCGTCACGATCTTGCCCACGATCCAGGCCAGGAAAACTCCGACGGCGCCTCCCATAGTGGCCATGGTGGCAGATTCCAGCAGGAACTGCTTCAGAATATCTTTCTGGCGCGCACCGAGCGATTTTCGAATGCCAATTTCCTTGGTGCGCTCAGTTACCGACACCAGCATGATATTCATAATCACAATCGCGCCCACCAGCAGCGCGATGGCCGGAACGGCAATGGCGACAATAAAAACTGATCCAAAAATTCGATCGCGCAGGCCGGTAATTGCGTCCGGGGTAACGATACCAAAGTTGTCCTTTTCATTTGGCCCCAGCTTGCGGCGGGCGCGCATGAGAAACCGTGCTTCGTCGACCGCGTCGTTGAAGCCCTGATCGGTTTTCGAGGTGGCGATGAAATACAGGGATCGCTGGCGAATCAAAGGCCCAAAGTCCACCTCATAGGTTTTCAGCGGAATCACGATGAAGCTGTCCTGCGGGACGCCAAAGACCGTGCCTTTAACTTCTTCGACCCCAATCACGCGATACGGCAACCCGCGAATTTCAATCTCACCGCCAATCACATTCCCCGCCGGAAAGAGTTTCGTTGCAATGTCTGCTCCGACATAGGCAACGCGCGCCGCGCCTTCGGCCTCGGTTTCGCTGAAAAAGCGTCCATTGTCGATACTGCGGTTTTCAATGTCGGCGGTATTCGCCGTCGCCCCGGTGACAAACACGTCATCCAACTGCTGATCGCCGCGCTTAATCTGGGACGGAGTCCCGCGCGCCTTGGCGCCAATCTTCCCAATCAAAGTCGTGCGTTCTTTAATGAAGTCATAATCCTCCATCGTAAGCTCTTTGTTACGGCGCTGCGCGGCGGCTATGGTGTCGGTATCCTTAAAATCTTCAAACGGATTAAAGCGTTGAAT
>AP72_2010_repI_A001DRAFT_1000333_pt1 | contig 10814 bp, 8 predicted proteins | sample AmaPasrepliIA001_FD_9535 | JGI IMG/M metagenome (IMG submission 9535)
CGGTGCGCTGCATCACGAGCCTCACCGATCAAGGGCAGGGTACGCTGACGAGCGTTGCCCAGATCGTGGCCGATAGCGTCGGCTTGTCCATTGAGCAGGTCAGCGTGACGGGCGGCGACAGCGCGATCTCGCCCTATGGCGGCGGCGCCTGGGCCTCGCGCGGCACCGCAATCGGAGGCGAGGCGGCACTGCGGGCGGGCATGATGCTCAAGCAGAACATCCTCGCGCTCGCCTCTGCGATCACGCAGACGCCGGCCGACGCACTGACGATCGCCGGGGGCGAAGTGATCAACACGCGTACCCGCCAAGCCGTCATCAGCCTCGCCGACGTCGGACGCATCGGATATTTCCGGCAGGACACCTTGCCGGCCGACTTCGACTTACAGCTTTCAGTCAGCGCGAGCTTCGTCGCCAACGACAAGATGTACTACATGGCGAATGGCGTGCAAGCGAGCTACGTCGAAGTGGACTGCGAGACCGGCTTCATCAAGATGCTGGGCCAATGGGCAGTCGATGACTGCGGGCGCGTGATCAATCCGCTCCTGGTCGACGAGCAGGTGCGCGGCGGGATCGTGCAAGGCATCGGTGCGGTGCTTTTTGAAGAGTGCATCTACAGCGACGATGCCAATTTGCTGAACGGAACGATGGCCGACTATCTCGTCCCTATGGCGTCCGAGATGCCCGACATTGTGCTCGACCATGTCGAGACACCCGAGGCATCGACTAGGCTCGGCGCCAAAGGTATCGGCGAAGGCGGTCTGATTGGGGCGATGGGCTCTGTATGGGTTGCGGTAAACGATGCCTTGAAGCCGCTCGGTGCCAAGATCCGCCACCAGCCCTTTACACCAGAGCGGATCCTCGATGCATTAGTGCGGAAAACGTAGGGAACGCGCCGCGTGTGGCAGAGGCACTCCGGCGAGTGAGCGACTGATCAATACCCCGGAATGCAATAGCTGATGGTGCAAATTCCGCTGCGGCGTAGGGGGGTGCAGAGGATCGAACATAGATGACCTCGAAACGAACGCTGATCCGAGGCGGTCAAGTATATAACCACGACGGCGATGTCCATAAGCCGGCGGTCGCCGATATCCTGATCGAAGACGACAAGATAGTTTCGGTTGGTGCCAATCTTACATCCGATGCCGTGCACGAAGTGATCGATGCATCCGGACGGTTGGTCGTGCCCGGGCTCATCAATGCGCACTATCATTCGCATGATGTGCTGTGCCGCGGCCTGTTCGAGGAGCTTCCGCTGGAAATCTGGCTTCTCTACACCTTGCCCATGGGAGGCGACCGCAGCAAGGACGAGGTGCGGGCACGCACCCTGGTGGGCGCGCTGGAGTGTCTGCGGTGCGGCATCACCACCGTCCAGGACATGCTCGGGCTTTCTCCGCTCACCGACGAACAGACCGATGTCGTCATCGCGGCGTATCGCGAGGCGGGGATTCGCGTGGTGTTCTCACCCATGGTCTGGGATATTCCTCCAATCGCGATGGTGCGCCACAAGGACAGCCTCCCGCCTACCGTCCAGGAGATGTTAGGGAACAAGCCGCGGTCGATTCGCGAGCAGCTCGGCTACCTTGAGCACCAATTCAAACGCCATCCTGCGAGCGGGACCTTGCACTGGGCCATTGCGCCGTTCGCGCCACAGCGCTGCACGCCGAAGATGCTGCAAGGATGCGCCGAGCTAGCCGATAAATATGACCTTGCCGTGTACACCCACGTGTATGAGACGCGCGGTCAGGTCCTCATCGCGCGTGAACTATTCGCGGATCATCAGGGTTCCCTGATCAGCTACATGGATGCTGTCGGCCTGCTCGGACCCAGGCTGAACATTGTCCACAGCGTCTGGATCTCCCGCCAGGAGATTGATCGCATAGTAGCCGCCGATGCGGGCATCGTGCTTAATCATCTCAGCAACTTCAAACTCAAGAGCGGCATTGCCCCTATCCACGACATGCGCCAAGCAGGCGTGCGCCTAGGGCTCGGCTGCGACAACTGCAGCGGTAGCGATGTGCAGAGCGTGTTCCAGGCGATGAAGATGTTTTGTCTAATCGCGGCCGTCAGCGAGCCGGAGCCGGGGCCGGGTCTCGCGCACGAGGTTCTTCGCCATGCCACGATCGGCAACGCACGTACCGCCGGTCTGGCCGCTCGCCTCGGCGCCATCCGTCCAGGATACAAGGCGGATCTGATTCTAATCGACCTCAACGACGTCGCTTACCTTCCCTACAACAGCGCGGCGCGACAGCTCGTTTATACGGAATCGGGCCGTGGCGTCGAAACCGTGATCGTCGACGGCCGGATAGTGGTCAAGGATCGTGTGGTGAAAAGCATCGATGAAAAAGCCCTGCGTCGCGAGGTCGTCAGTCTCATGCGGCACTTCATCGCCGACTATGACTCTATGGTGAAATCCCGTAAGGCTGCGCTTCCTTACATGCTGGATGCGCACCGGCGAATGTGGGGGCCGGATATTGGAATGAATCGGTTCATCGGCCGAGCGCGCTGACCTCGGTGGGACTCACGAGGGCCCGCAGGCATTCCGAGTTACGATGTTGGCGATGGCGATGCGAAGCTGACCAGCGGGTTCTCTTGAGCGCGCATGAGCGCTATCTGCCATTCCTCGATTTGCGTGCGGGACAATGATGAATTCCAGGAGAAACGAATGGCGCTGGACAAGGAAGCGGCGAAGAAGGTTTTGGCGGAGATCGATCGCAATGAATTGGCGCAACTTGGCTGCGACCTGACCAGCATTCCGAGTCCGACTGGGAAGGAGAAGGCGATCACGGAATTCATTCTCACCTGGTTCGCGACAAATGGACTCAAGGCCGTGCGTCAAGATGTGGAGGTGGACCGTCCCAATGCCGTTGGCATTCTCAAGGGCGACGGCACGGGACTAAGTCTCGGTTTCAACGGCCACACGGACACGAGCTTCACCGGCACCGGCGAAGACCTTCGCATGGTCGGCAACATCGAACCGGAAGCGGACCTCAAAGGCCGCATCGTCGGCAACAGGGTGCAGGGCCTTGGCATCTCCAACATGAAGGGCGGCGTGGCCGCGTTCATGATCGCGGGCAAGGCATTGAAGAAGAGCGGCATCAAGCTCAGGGGCGACGTGATCCTGGCTGCAGTGGTCGGCGAAATATCCCGCACCCCCATCGGCCCCTGGCAGTCACAAGACTATCGAGGCGAAGGCACCGGCACGCGCCATCTTTTGACCCATGGGATGCATTCCGACTACGCCGTCTGCGCGGACGGCTCGGATATGAATATCGTGTGGACCCAAACCGGCGTCGTCCAGGCCAAGATCACCACCTTCGGCAAAGCGGAAGCCGCGTGGGGAACGAACCGGTCGGCCTATCCGATGGAAAAGGTGAACGCCATCGTGAAGATGACTAAGATCATCGACGCGCTGGAGCGATGGGGAGCGGAGTTCGAACAGAAACACATCTACAATTCTCCCACTGGCCCATTGCTTCCCAAGGTTAATATCGGCGCGATCGAGGGCGGTGCGCCCTACCGGCCGAACTACTTCCCCGGCGTTTGTTCCATCTACGTCGACGTGCGCATACCTCCGCACGTCCGCCCGGTCACGATCAAGTATGAACTGGAGCAAGCCCTCGACAAACTCGGCCTTGATTACGAGATGGACATCTACAAATCGCTCCTCGGTCACGAGGGAAAGAATGTCGAGCCGCTGGTCCAGTCGGCAGAAGAAATCTACCAGTACCTGTTCGGCGAAAAGATCAAGCCGGAAACGCCGGACCGCGCCAGCATCTGGACCGACACCAACGTCTACAACGAGCTGGGGATACCAGCCATCAAGATCGGCCCGCGCGGCCGGCGCATCAGCGCAAGAAACGAAGAGATCGAAATCGATGTGATGGTGAAGGCGGCGCAGCTCTATGCGCTGATGGCGTTGGACATTTGTAGCCGGAAAAGACCGCGGGCTGGGTGAACGCGAGACGCGAAGCGTCGCTTCCGAGCTCCTCCCCCGGGAGCATCGATGAGGATGCCCTGCGTCGCGAGGTCGTCGGTCTCCCGCGGCACTTCATCGCCGACTATGACTATGTGGTGAAGCCGCCGCGCAATCACGACGGCTATCACTCGGCCTTGATGCCGGCGCTCTCGACCATGATGCCTCCGGGACTCAGCCCAGAAGATTCATTTGAAATCCAGCGCGCCGAACGACGGCATCACGAGACTCCTGCATTCGTTGGCGGACGCGTTGCTCGTCAACACCCACGAGGCTGCCGTGCCACTTGCGAACTTTTCCGGCGATAAAGACGCTCTCGACGTGGCTAGGATTCATGAGATTCACGACGGCTCCTGGCGCATTGTTCAGCGGCCAGACGTCGAGACTATCGGCCCGCAGGATGAGGATGTCCGCCTCTTTGCCAGGGCTGAGCGTGCCGACTTTGCCGTCGAGATTAGCACAACGAGCACCCTCGATGGTGGCGAATTCGAGGACCTCTCGACACGTCAACAGCGGTGGTAGATTCTGCTCGCCGTTGCGCCCGCGTTGGAGGACGAAATAGCGCTGCGCAATGGCGGTCGATCGCATGAGCGTGAAGAAATCCGATGAGAGCGTCACCGCGTGATCGGAGCTAAGGCTGGGACGCACGCCGTTGTCGAGCGCGTCTTGTATCGCCGGAGTTCCGTGCCCCATCGTCATTTCGATCGGAGGCGAGAGCGACACGTGACCGCCGCTGTCCTTGATCAAACGCCAGGTATCAGCCGGAAAATGCAGACAATGAATATATTCGTCGCCCGGGCGCAGCAGACCGGAACGTGAGAGCTGCAGCAGCTTCTCGCCGTCATTGCGCTGGGGCAGCACGTTACGCACGTGTACGACGATGGGCACACCGACCTCACGCGCGAGCGCGAACATCTTGGGATCGGGAGGCGCGCCCAGCGCGAGCGCCAGCAGCTGGTCCCTAGAATTGAAATAGGTTCGTTGCAACCGGGAGATATCCTGCGGGTACTGGACGCCAGGGCCTTTCCCGTCCGAATAAGCGAAGACCGCCCGGAGGCCGGAATCTTGGAGGGCACGGATCAAGGCGTCGCTGTGCTCTGGCGTGTTGTTGACTTGCGAGACATCCACGACAGCCGTCGTGCCCATTTCGATCATCCCGAGCGCCGTCGACAGCATGCCGATGTATGCGTCTGCAGGCGTGAACGCCGGCGTTAATGTGCCGATGATGTCACGATTGTAGTCGGGATCGACCCGACCATTGGACAGGATGTTGCGCAGAATGCCCTGATAGGAGTGGCTATGGGTATCGACGAAACCGGGAATCAGAATCCGATTGGAGGCATCGACGACTGCCACGGCGTCACCCGATACTGCAATATTTGGCCGGACCTCACGGATCTTGCCATCCTCGATCAGCACGTCCGCCTGCGCGAAGTCACCGACTTGTCGATCAAGGGTTAAGACCACGCCGCCCTTGAGCAGGACGCGGCGCTGCTGCAGCAGGCGGTTGAGTTCGATATCGCCTGCGCCCTGGGCCATCGCTGCTTCGGGCATGACTTGAGCTGCAGTTCCGCCCGTGGCAAGGGCCGCGCTTACTTTGAGGAAATGACGACGCGAGTTTTCCGGCGTCGGCGATGCACTGCAATCGCTAGGGTTCGCCTCTGAAGTTGCGGGCGCTGTCGGCTTGCTCTTGCTCTGCTCAGCCATTGTCGTTCCTCCCTTATCGATTCATCGCGGCCTCAGTATCTCTCTCGCCCGCCGTGCCAAGTCGGCAGATGTGGCCATGATCCTCGACACCAGCGCTTGCACGTTCTCGCCGGTAACCGGATCGACCTCCATCCCGAGCCTTTCGGCCTCGGCGCGGAATGCGGAATCGTTCATGGTCGCGTCGAAAGCGCGGCGCAGCATCTCGAGCCTTTGTGGAGCGATGCCGGGCGGGGCTAGGAACGGACGCGACATTCCGAACTTCGCGAACACGATCTCCATGATCTGCCGATCGTCGGGTGTTCGGGCAAGCTCGATGGCCGTGGGCACGCTTTTGAGGTCGGGACGTGTTTTAAGGCCCATTTGAAGGAGGATGTTGATTTTCTTGTCGCTGATCCATTGTGGTCGCGTCGAAGTGAGCGTGCTCCAATCTTTGCCCGCTTCCCCCTGAACCTCACCGTTTTCGACCGCGAGGTCGACTTCCGCGGCACCCGCATAGCCGTGTACAACCTTGAACTTCGTCCCGAGCAGGTTGTTGCTGAGCATTGCCAAGATGTAGCTGTCGGAGCTTGTCGCGCTTGCCCCCAGCACGACCTCCTTCATGGTCGCCTCTTGCAGGGTCTTCACGCCGGACGCATGCCACGTCACGGTCACGAACACGGTCTGCATGATGCTGCCGATCCAACCGAACTTCGTTGCGTCGAACAGTGCGTTCTTGCCGTCCGCTGACAAGGTCTGAAACAGCTTCTCGAAGGGTAGGCCATTCTGTACGGTTGCGAGCTCACTGCCGTCGCTCGCAGCGCGATTGTAAAGGTAATTGGCCAGCGTCAGCCCGCCCGCTCCGGGCATATTTTTCGCAATGATCGACGGGTGGCCGGGGATGTGACGCGAGATGTGGCGAGCCAGTGTGCGCGCATAAAGATCGTATCCACCACCCGCTGTCGTCCCGATGAAAAGCGAAATCTGCTTGCCCGCAAGATATTCGTTCGCCACTTCCGAACGGACCTGCGGGCCACTTAGGGCGATCAAGCTCGCGAAAGCCACGACGCTCAATCTGCCGATCCCCGGCTTCATCGCTGACATCTGCAGGTTCAACTCGTCCAATATAGCAGGTGAGTGACAGTCGGGCGCCTTGCTATGGCAGTTCCGCGAGCAGCCGTCCGAAGCCAGGCTTGGTTTCGCGCACGCTGAGACGCTTGTGAATTTGCCATGCCTGGCAGATCGTGGCGTGCACGACCGGGACCTGAAGGTCCGTTTCGAGCATTTCGACGACGCGTGCCGTTTGCCAGCCGCCACCCTGGATGTAGATGCCGTCCGCGCCGGGATGCTTCCGAAAGAGCTTTTTGACATGCGCGTAGAGCGTCTGCGCGGAAATTTGGGCGACTTGGTCGAACGGAACGTCGATGGGCTCCATCGACACGGCTTTCATGCCGGCCTGGGCCATGTAGTCCAACACGATCTTATTTTGGACCGCCGAGTAGCTGGCGCCGATGAATTTCTTGATTCCCAATGCGCGGAGCCCGGCAACCTGCATCTGCGGATCAGTGACGATCTGCGTCTTATATTTCTTCTCCCATTGGCGGATGAGCCTGGCTTCGCCTTCGTAACCCAGAAGCATGAACGGCGGTGCACCCGCAGCAATGATCAGGTCCACGCCTTGCTCCGCAAGCTCGGCGACGAATCGCTCGTATTGCGGAATCGATTTTTGAAATTCTGCAATGGTGCCGGCTTTGAAATTCAGCAGCAAAGGTACGATCCCGATTCCTTCGGGCAAGATACGGATCAACTCCTCTAGCGTGCCCGGACGCCGGGTCGGCCTGACCATTCCAACAACGCCGCGCCAGAGCGTAAAACTCATCGATCCTCCAAATTTTTCTGCCGAGTGTCGTCACTAAAGCAGGGCCGGGTTTTCGACACAAGCTGCCGAACAGACCGCTCGCGCGGGGCTGCGGTTGAACGAGTGGCGGTGTGGATGCATAAGAGCACGTCAGTTGCTGCTGTAGCTCGGGGGAAAAGTCACATGTTTGGGTGGCGCGCGCGCATCGGATTGATCAAACCGACTCATCGGGGCAAAGGCTTTCATTTCTGGTACGACCGGGCGCCTGAGGGAGTAGAAATCGTGCCTACCTTCGTGGGTTTTCGCCGCAGCGATCGGCAAACCTTCGAAAATGCGTTCGAGCGGATCGAGCAGATTGCTGGTGACTTGCAGGCCGTCGGCTGCAACATCGTCGTTGTGAGCGGGACGCCGCCCATTCTGCTCAAGGGCCTCGATTTCGAGCGCCAATGGGGTGATCGGCTATCGCAGAAGATCGGCCTGCCCGTGGTGACGCAGATGGAGCCGCATGCGCTTGCGTTGTTGGCGCTGGGCATCAAACGCGTCGCCATCGCCACATATTATGGCGACGAGCTCAACGATGCGATCGTCCGCTATTTTGCACGGTTCGACATCGAGGGAGTTGTGCTGGGAGGACTTCGCATCGAGGGTCGTCAAGAAGCGCTCTACACGACCTCTCTGCGAGCGCTGGATGAGGTCTCCTATATGCAGGTCTATCAATACTGCAAAAGCGGCTACCAAAGCCTCAAGCAGCCGGTCGATGCGATCTATATCAATGGCGGCGGTTGGGACGCGCCGCCGGCAATCGATCTCCTGGAACGAGACCTTGGCACCAAGGTGGTGTTTGCTTTGGCGGCGGAAATGTGGGCGACCTACAAACGGCTGGCGATCGAGCTCTCGGTTGCCGACTGCGGCGCGCTGCTGCGCGGCAATTTCGCGCTGCCGCCGCGCCCGTGAACTGCATGGGAGTGGAGAATGGCTGAACCTGCGAAAATCATCGTTACTGGCGCGGCGCAGGGCATCGGCCACGCGGTGGCGCTGCGCATGGCGGCGGCCGGCGCGTGCATCGCCGTCTGGGATACGCAAACCGACGGCGCCGAGCAAACCGCGAGTCTGTGCCGAGGAAAAGGTGCGCAGTCGCTGGCCTGGCGCGTCGACGTGGGCGTGGCCGACGAGGTCGAATCCGCGGTGGCGGCGTTCGAGCGGGAATGGGGGAGGCCGGATGGCCTCGTCAACAATGCCGGAATTTTTCCGCGCGCGCGGGCGCTCGACATGGAGCTCTCGGAATGGGAGCGCGTGCTGCGAGTCAATCTGACCGGCACCTTCCTTTGCGCGCGCGCCGTCGCCCGCGCGATGAAGGAGGCGGGCAAAGGCGCCATCGTCAACATGGCGTCGGGCCGGGCGCTGGCCGGCGCCGCCAAGGGGCCTCACTATTCCGCATCCAAGGGCGGCATCATCGCGTTGACGAAATCACTGGCGCTTGACTGGGCGCCCTACGGCATCCGTGTGAATTGCGTCATTCCGGGAGTGACCGACACGGCGCAGCCGCGGGGGGAGCTCAGCGATGACGAGCTCTACGCATTGGGATCGCGCATACCGCTTGGGCGGATCGCCCAGCCGCAGGACATCGCCGCCGCAGTGGCTTTTCTCCTCGGTGACGATTCCGCGTATATGACCGGACAGTCGATCGCCGTGAACGGTGGCGCCATCATGCTCCCCTGAGTCAAACGGCTCAGCCGCTCATTGATTGATGGTCGTGCCGGTTGCGGCGATGACTTCGCCCCATTTCTTGGAATCCGCCTGCATTGCCGCCAGCATCTCATCAGGCGAGCTGGCGATGATCTGCATCCCTTGTGGCGTAAGCGCGGCAACGAATCGAGGATCGGACGCCACTTTCTTGATTTCCCGCGACAATCGATCGATCACAGTCTGCGGCGTCTTCGCCGGCGTGAGCATCCCGAACCATGAACGCACTTCATAGCCCGGCACTCCGGCCTCTTCCAATGTGGGAATCTCAGGCATCAGCCGGGATCGTCGTGGGGATGCAATCGCGAGGATCCTCAGCTTACCCGCCTCCATCAGCGGCTTCACCGAAGATTGACCGATCAGGATCATGTCGATCCTGCCCCCCATGAGATCCGCCATCGCTGTTGTCGTGGCCCGGTAGGGGACGTGCACGATATCGGTTTTGGTCATCAGCTTGAACAGTTCCATGCCGATGTGTAGCACGGTGCCGACGCCCGTCGAAGCGTAGTTGAGCTTGCCCGGATTCGCTTTGGCAAGAGCAACCAATTCCCTAACGGTACCGGCTTGCACCGCGGTGTTGGTCACAAGCACCAAAGGCAAGGTGGTGACGATACTCACCGGCGCGAAATCGCGGAACGCATCGTAAGGAAGGTTGCGATAAAGATGCGGATTGATTGTGACTGTGCTGTCGACCAAGCTCAACAGCGTGTAGCCGTCGGGCGCGGCTCTGGCGACCTGGCCGGCCGCAATCCCACCGTTTCCGGCAGGCTGGTTCTCGATAATCACAGGCTGGCGCATCGATTCGGACAGCCGCTCCGCGACCGCGCGGGCAACAAGGTCGCCTGCGCCGCCAGCAGCGGTGGTGACGATGAGATGAATTGGTTTGGTGGGATAGAGATCATCCGCGCCGACAGACACCGCATACAAAATCAGCGCGAGGCACCAAGACAACGCTGTCAATGAATTGAGATTAAAACTCCGTCTCATCGAGCCCTCTGCGANGGCCCACGCGAGCGTTTTGACCACAGCCTGCCGCTGGACGGGTGGCGACGCGCGTCCAAAGAATTGCGCCCGATCCTGCAACCGTGCGTTTCAGTGCATGACGTTATAGACCATCTTGCCGCCGACCATGGTCAGCAAGGGTTTGATTCCCAGAATCTCGTCTGCCGGCACCGTCAGGTAATCCCGGTCGAGAACCAGCAGATCGGCATACTTGCCCGGCGCAAGCGATCCCAGGTTTCCCTCCTGGAAGAGAAAGGCAGCATTGGCGCGTGTGTGTGCGATCAGCGCCTCTTCGCGGGAAATCGTCTGCCGCAGGACCTGCTTTCCCCCGATCATTTTGCCGGTAACCGCCCACCACAGCGTGGTGAACGGGCTCGAAGGCGTCACCGCGGTCGCATCCGAGCCGAGTCCCCAGGGGATGCCGCTGTCCTGGATCAGCCGCAGCGGCGGCATGTCGTAGGTGAGATCTCCATGCACCTTGAACATCAGCGCACCTTGGATCGTAGGACGGCTGTGGATCTGGGCGTAGATGTCGAGCCGCTTCATGCGCTCGAG
>AP72_2010_repI_A001DRAFT_1000334_pt1 | contig 10810 bp, 14 predicted proteins | sample AmaPasrepliIA001_FD_9535 | JGI IMG/M metagenome (IMG submission 9535)
TCAGTTAATGTCGAGAATCCTAACAATGAACGTCTTCAAAAGATTGATATGAAGGGATTGTTTCACGCAATTTCTGAAGCAGTCTCCCCAGGTGAGAAGTGGGCCATCCTGTTTGAGCAGGTAGCCGAACCATTCCTCACGGAAGACTATCGTTCAGGAGATAATCTGCACTCTTGCCCGGTCTTTATCACTGAGTACCCCAAGGTTGTTTCACCTCTGGCCCGTTCCAAGGATAATGACCCGAGTATTGCAGAACGTTTTGAATTGTTCGTGGAAGGTCGAGAGCTTGCGAACGCTTTCCAAGAACTAAACGATCCTGAAGAACAACTCGCTCGATTTCAAGAGCAGCTTCAAATCAACGAGAAGGACCCAATGTCACTCGATACTGATTACATTGAGGCCCTAGAGCACGGCATGCCTCCCGCTATTGGTTTCGGCATGGGGATTGACAGGTTGGTAATGCTAATTACTAATACGACATCTATAAAGGATGTAATTCTGTTCCCTACGTTGAGGACAAATAAGTGAGGTTAGATGTTGTCAATCATAATTCCAACATATAATGAGGAAAAGTATCTACCATTTCTATTACAATCGATTCAAAATCAAGCCTTTTGGGAAGATTATGAGGTAATTGTGGCAGATAATAACTCTACCGATAGCACTCGTGCTATTGCTAGAGGTTATGGCGCCATTGTGACAGATGGTGGTTTGCCCGGTGAGGGTAGAAACTTAGGCGCAGAGGTAGCGGAAGGCGATGTTTTTCTCTTCTTAGATGCCGATGTAGTTCTTTCTGATCCTAATTACTTAGCTGATTGTCTGGCCGAGTTTAGGAAGAAGAAGTTTGGCGTGGCAACTTGCCGAGTGGAGCCCATTTCTGATTTGAAATTGGACCACTTCGGTCATGGCGCCTACAATCTTCTCATGCTGGCTACCGCCAACTTCTCTCCAGTCGCCCCTGGATTTTGCATCTGGGTCAAACCTGGAGTGCATGATGCTATCAACGGCTTCGATGAGGAGATCAAACTAGCTGAAGATACAGATTACGTGCAGCGTGCCAAGAAATGGGGAGCTAAGTTTGGCGTCCTCATGTCTCACAAGGTTCCTACTTCAGTTCGCAGAATGGAACGTGATGGTCGTTGGAGCACTGCGGCAAAATACATCCTGTGTGGATTGCATATGGCCTTCATAGGGAAGGTGAAGACGGATATATTCAAGTATACTTTCGGTCACAAATGAGCGATATACTTCTAGCTAAACCAAACCTACCACCTGATTGGATTGATGTCTCCGTTGGAGAGCCGCATCTTGTTAGGGACAATCTTATCAAAGTCTTTCAACTGGAAGAAGAATTGAAGATTGGTCATCTAACTACTGATGGATTACGGTATCCGTATCCTACAGGTTATCAGCCATTGGTTAAGCTATTAGAAGAGAAGCATCATGCTCCTGTCATTATTACTAATGGCGCTAAGCAAGCATTGGGTGCCGTCTTTTATGCGCTCAAAAAGCTTGGGTATGACCAATGTGGGATGAAGCATCCATATTGGGCTTTGATCCCACCGTTGGCTGAGATGCATGGCGTCAAGATGACGGAGCCTTACGAGCAATATAAGTATCCGCATCTCCTTCTTTCCCCCAATAATCCTAACGGACACTGTGAGTCTCCCGAGGAAATGGTAGAGCTGTCGAAGAAGTACAAGGAAAATAACATGCCCTTGATTCATGACGCAGCGTATTACACACCTATCTATCTTCCTAGTTCCCATACCATGCCAGCCATTGGAGACGTTCAGATTTACTCTATAAGCAAGATGCTGGGCCTTTCAGGTCTCCGTGTGGGTTATGCCGTTTGTCCTAATCTAGAATTCTATAAATTGATTCAGGCGTATGTGGAGGCCATGACAGTGGGAGTCTCCATTGCCGCTCAAACTTGGCTGTTCGATTTGTTGGACCGCCGCATGAGAAGCTTCCCAACTTTGGTTCAACGGTTTGAAGGAATTAGCTGGCTGGACCTAGAACGAAACAAAAAACTTTGCTTAGGAATTGATCCAGAAGTCCTAGAGATTCCCAGTAACCTGCCCTCCATTCCAGGTATGTTCGGCTGGTTCAAGGTCGGCCCGAAAGCTAATTTTACAAAATCGAAAATTAATTTCATTGACGGGGCCTTGTTCGGGGTCCCCGGTATGGTTAGAATGAACCTTGCCTTTGACGAGGCAACCATGAAAGAGATTGTAAACAGACTCAACTCAAACAAAGAGTAAGATGATCGTGAATATCTACACGTGTTGGATCAATATTATGGTCCTTTCATATCAGGACACGCTCATTGCCGGCATGGTCAAAAGGGGTTACACCATTGGACCAGCCAGCGCGGATCTCAATCTCCACAATGGTACTGATAATCAACCGGCTTTTATGATTGCTTTTACAGCTTTCAAAGCTGGACAAGATTTATTAGCTAAAGATATCTACAAGGACATTGTTGAAATCCTTGGAGAGATCAACGCTTATTACTATGGTATCGTTGTAGCTCAAGCTTATGATTCAACCTGGGTAGGATGCAACTTCAACATGTCCGATAAGAAACGGGCAACTCCGCCTCCGCTTCCTACTCCTGATAAAAGTCGAATGAACTGAAGGTGCCTTATGAAGCTTCCGTACGAAGCTTTTGTTATTCAGGCAGACCATCTGATTGTTCAGATGGTAATTGCATCTGATCCTATTTACTATTGGGACCAGTACACCCTTTTGCTAGAGGCTTGCGGGTGGACTGACCTTGAGTTTGATTTAGAAACATTACGTCGAATTGATTTGGCCTGGCGGCCTAATTGGAATTGAAATGCCCTTTTTTATTACCAAAGTAGCCTGTGGAGATTTCGTCAAACGTCAGACTCCCGAATCAGGTTACTCTCACTTTGAAGGCTCGTGGCACGAGCTGGAGAAGATGGTAGAGAACGTTATGAGATATCCTCATTGTGTTCGACAGGGCTACAAAGACGGAGTGATTCTGGTAGATTTGGATCCTTTCAAGTTCCGTTCTGCCATAGTCAAACTAGATGAGACTTCAAAGCTAACTTCTAGCTATGCGCCCCGCAGAATAGGTGAAGACCCATTCATTCGAACCAGCGCTAAAGCTAAGAAGCAGCCAGCCAAGTACGCTTCAGTAGTTCTTTACCGACATGATGTGTTGGATGAGAACAACGAGCGAGAGACTGAGGCTGAATGGGAGATTGTGGCAATCAAAGCCAGGGTGACAGAGGAAGAAGAACCGATGGACCCTTACACCATGGCCCGCAATTTCCTCCACCTAAAGGGTGGAACTAAAGGTGATTTTACTGCCGAGCAGTTCGCTCGGTCAATCGTGTACTGGAACAACCACTGTATGACTACTGGTAAGCCGAAGTGGTTACGTAAACTTTTCGAACTATTTAGAGGAAAACAATGAGTATTGCACTTAAGACCGAAACATTGAAAGAGGCTCTCAAGGATTATACCAAGGAACTTGGTTTGAAGTTGGAGGGTAAGAAGACTACTATCTCCTTTACTCCAGCCAACAAAGACCTCTTGGAGTATTTGCAAGAGCATCTTCCAAGCTTGACTGAGGCTCAGAAGGCCCGCATTAGTAGCTGGCTGTTTGCCGGTGAAAACATTGGCGAGATGGAAGTCAAGTCCGCTAATGAGTTGTACAAGAAGATTGCCTTCTTTGGTGGCACGGGTGAACCCGTTCTCGACATCAAGGTGGGTGGTCAGTGGTATCCAGTCATGGCTTCTGTCGAGAAGTTCAAGTCCATGAGTGGTGAAACCATCGTCATTGTTAGTGCCAATGCTACCCTCGGTGGTCTCAACTATGGCCAGAGCCTCTACGTTGGTCCTTGGGATTTCGAAGGCGATGATGACAACGATGAAGTTGTTCTCACTGTCGATGAGATCCTCGCCAAGAAGAACATGAGGGTGACCAGCAAGGAAGCGGTCGAAGCCTCTAAGCTCAAGCAAGCTAGGATGATGGAGTTCCGTGCGGAAGACAACAAGGTCTATGATGCATGGGGAACCGGCTTGGTCTTCCACAACTTCTGGGGATGGAATGAAGTCAACATTGGTTGGGCAGATTCTCCCACCACAGTTGTCGTAGAGCCTACTCTTGAGAATCGGTATGCTCGGCATGGGGAAATGGCTCAGACCGAATGGCAATTGCCACTCGTCCGAGTCTTCTCCTTCAAGCACAAGGATTATGTCTACGTTGACATCGACACGCTTCAGAAGCACACCTTCCATCGTGACGGTATCAACAAGATCGTTCTTCCTAAGAAGATGTTGACTGCTCTCGGCAGTATCTTCAATTCTTCTCAGAAGAACATCTTCGGTGACCTTTTCCATGGCCGCCATGGTGGTATCGTTGTTCTAGCCAACGGACCTTCCGGTGTTGGTAAGACCCTCACCGCAGAAGTGTTCGCTGAGTATCAGGAACGCCCACTCTACACCATGGAAATGGGAGAGATTGGTACCAACGTCAAGGAAGTAGAGCAGAATCTTCAGAAGATTTTCGCTCGTGCCAAGAAGTGGAACGCTGTTCTACTCTTCGATGAAGCTGACATCTTCTTGTCGGAGCGCGTTGCTTCCGACCTCGAAAGGTCTGCCATCGTAGGTATCTTCCTCCGTCTCCTCGATTACTACGAGGGAACCTTCTTCCTCACCACCAACCGTGGTGAAGGAATCGACAAGGCATTCAAGTCACGTGTTACGTTGTACTTGGATTACCCTGCTTTGTCAGCGGAAACCCGTCGAAAGATTTGGGACGGAATGCTCAAGGCAGCCAGCCTGAATGTTACGGAAACCGATGACGTTCACTTCAATTGGGAAGCAGTGGTTACCACTGAACTCAATGGTCGTCAGATTCGTAACCAAGTCAGGTTGCTCAAGCTCATGCACATTGACGGTAACCTCACCACCGAGGATATCGTCTCCAGCTTGGAGTTCACCACGCGATGATAATCGATGCCCATACACATTTGGGCCGTAACGAGCACATCAATGCCTCTGTCTCCCAACTTCTCCAGTCTATGGATGAAGCTAAGGTAGACAAGGCATTGGTGTTTGCCGGTGAACTAAACGATTGCCCAAACGAATACCTACTCAAAGAAGTGGCTCCGTATCGTGACAGGTTGCTACCTGTTTTGGCCTTTGATCCAAAGAAGAATTATGTAGAGCAAAGGCTGGATGATTATTACAGAGAAGGTAAGATTGTAGCCGTCAAGTTTTACACAGGGTACGATCACTACTATCCACATCAAGTCTATCCTCTTCTTGCCCTGTTGAATGAGGTAGGGTGTCCTGCTATCTTCCATAGCGGTGATTGTCTCAACAGTGTCAAGAAGGCTAAGCTCAAGTATGCCCATCCACTTCACATCGATGAGGTGGCGGTAGACTACACAAACATCAACTTCATTGTTGCTCATATGGGTTATCCTTGGGTGCGTGATGCGGCCGAGGTTTGCTACAAGAACGAGAATGTCTACAGTGATATTTCCGGTTTTGTTTACAAGGAGTTTGAGCCGGGAGACCGCTTCAAATTCCAAAAAAATCTCCAAGAGTTTCTAGAGATTGCGGGTAGCGATAAGCTTCTGTTTGGTACAGATTGGCCTATTGCTAATCAACATTCTTATTTGGAAACGTTGCATTGGTTGGCCGATCATACCGCTTGTAGTGAAGTAAGAAGCGTTTTCAACCCCAAGTATCTTTCTCAAAATGTGGTGAGGGCCTTCAAACTGAAGGTATAAGAATGTTACTATGGATTCTAGGCTACCTAGCAGTAGCAGCCGCCGTTGTTTTATGGGACGCTTATATTGGATTTGGGTTTGAATTCCCAGATATAGAAGACGGCCCCAATGCTATTTTGGCGGGGATATTCTGGCCCATCGGTTTACCAATCATACTTATGATTGTGATTAGTAATGCTCTGAGTGGGGCCAAAGAACGTCGCCTAGAAAGGCAAGAGATTACCAAACGTCGTAAGAGGCGTGAAGCAGAACAGGAACGAAAGCTTCGTATTCAAGAAGAACAGGAATACGAAGAGACCTTAGCCGAAGTAGAAAAAGAGATTCATCGATGAATAGATTAGATAAACAAGATACTTTTAACTTTGCTGTTCTTCTTTGTCAAAAGCTAGCTCTCGATTTAGATGCTAATGACACATCAGCAATAGACTCTACCGCGTTCTTTCTAGATCAACTAGATACAGAGATACTGTTAATAACAGTCAGATCACTTATTCAGCTTGATAGAATAATAAGAATGGGATTAGATGAACATCCAGTATTTGCTAAAATTCTAATAAGAATAAATCAAGCCCCTATTGAATAATGAGACTCAAGGTTCAGACAACGCCTAATTTGGCTGAGGTTTCTCCCGCCCACCAGGAAGCTCTCTCCGCTGGAGACGAGCACTATCGTTTGTGGACCAGGAATGTGCAGGACCATCTCAAGGATAAGTCTGAAGAAGAAATTAGAAAGTATTTGGCAGAGCACTCTTATCCCTTCGGTGTCTGTTTTGAACACTGGATTGGAGATTTCAATCTCGGGACTGGCATCCGTACAGCTAATGGATTAGGGGCCTCTAGGGTCTATTACATTGGCAGTAAGAAGTGGGATAAGCGAGCAGCGGTAGGAGTTCATAACTATACGGAAGTACAATGGATTCCGACCGTAGATGATTTCAAAAAGCTAGCATTATCCTTCACTATTGTGGGTGTGGATAACGTTCCTGGCTCGGTTGATATCCAGAATTATGTTTGGCCCGAGAAACCTTTGATGGTTTTCGGAGAAGAGGGAACGGGTCTCACCCCAGGAATTCAGGCACTTTGTAAAGATATTGTTCACATTGATATGGTAGGAAGCGTGAGGTCGTTCAATTGTGGCGTAGCTTCTGGGATGGCTATGTACGACTTCGTTTCAAAGTTCAGGAAAAGTAAAACGCCGTTCTGAAAAGAACGGCGTTCGTTTATAGAGTTTCTGCGTTTAGTTACATGTAAGATGCGAGAAGTGCGTTGAAGGCCGTCGCTTCAGACTGCATACACATATGTCCGCTATTATTGAGTGGATCTAGTGTGGATCCTGGGATGAGCGATTGTACTAGCTGAGCGGTAGCATAAGGAGCAAGTATATCGTTTAATCCCTGTATAATGTGAGTTGGACAGCTTATTTGTGTGATTGCACCAAATAGTGCTGGAACCTCGAAATGAATACTAGCTAACATTTTCAAAATAACGTAAAGTGGAGTATCGGTTTCTGAGTTGACCATCTGCTGATAAGTATATCCATCTACTGGTACCGTCTGCCCAGTATATGCTTCAGTAGTTAGGAACGCCGCAAAGAATGGGTAATTAGCCGTTACCGTGGCTACCTGCGTAGCATATTGACTATCATCTAGTACCACACCTCCAACGCCAGTTAGAACTAGGTTTTTGATGTGTGCATTGTTGTGTCGAACGGCATAAAGACCGGCAACACCCCCACCGAATGAATGCCCCATCATCGTTGCATTTTGAATGTTTAGTTGCTCAAGAACTTGAAATGTATCGTCAGCAAACATTTCAAGAGTATAAGCACCGTCCGCCCTTTCCGATTGGCCATGCCCTCTTTGCTCGATGACTAGCACTCGGTACCCATCATTTGCAAAGAAAGTAGTCTGATATCTATAGATGTCAGCATTGCAGCCCGTGCCCGGAATAATGACCAAGGTTTTACCATTGGCTCCGGTTCCCCAATCTTGCACATGAAGTCGTATCTGGCGTCCTTGAGCATCAACGTCTACTGGTACCATATATGAACTAGCTCTGGTGACTTGTTGGGTTTTGTTATAAGCTGCACCTGCTTGAACAAGAGCAACAAGAGGGCCAACTAGTCCAGCATAAGCTGTAGATGAAGAAACTGTTGGTAATCTATTTACCCAAGCTGATTCAGAGACGTTTTTAATTGCTGCTAGATCCATATCCGTAGCAATATTCGCACCCCATTGGGTATCAAATGCTTGAGCAAAATCCCCGGCAGTTTGTGCCATTCCAGTATAATTGGCCGAACTCGAAGAGGTTGGTAGTTTGTTACTTGAAACGCCTAATCCGGTTAGAGCACCAGAAAATGCCGCAGAATAAACGTCTAGGTTTTTAGGTGTATAAGTCATTTTAAATTCCTATAATTATAAAGGTTTTACATTGGTGCCGGGGTTATCAAAGCCGGTTGACGTACCAATATAATATATTATTGACATGAAAAATCTACGGCTATTCTTCTGTTTATTTTTGGTGGGAAAAATAAGCACGGCGCAACTTTTGTGCCAACAATTTTCTTGATTAGCGGGGTTGACGCGCCTTCCCTCTATGCTTATAATACAACATATAAGGGAGGCGCGCAGGGTAGCTCCCTGCTAGTGAGATATAAACTCATGAAAACTGGAATCGCTACCAGAAAGCTCTCCCTACTTGGGATTCCACCCGGATAAAAAGTTCGCTGATAGGACAGCGATGACTTTCAAGATGGTTCGATATGAAAGCTTTAGAGTAAGAATCTTTAGTATAAGTATCGATTCCTAATTGAACAAAAACGGAATACTCAGTACACATAGATGTTGACTCTTGGTCCTCATTGCCGAAACGAGTTAAGCCGTATCCTTATCTTCTGAATTCACTATTAGGTATAAGCAATGTCTGACTTAGAGCAGGATTTCAATTCATTAGTCGTACAGATCAATTCAAAACTCAACGAAGCAGCCAAGGCTCTGAAAGAAGCTAATCAGCTTCGAGAAAAGGCCGGCCTCCGTTCTCTTATCTTCAATGCCTGGGAGCGAGAAGAAGCCTACAGTCGTTTCAATGACCAGGCCGATGAAGACGAGAATGTTGATGTCGATGAGTTGATGGATGAAGAGTATAAGAAGTATCAGTCTATTGATACTAATGCTCTTGAGCGAGAACTAGGTTCCGCTGGTTGGTCAACCTCTAGCTCGTACTGCTGATCATGAAAGAAGCTGGCGTAATGCTTGTAGTCAAGGATGGTCTCATCCTTGGAATCACCCGTCGTTCTGACCGTACCAAGTATGGTCTGCCGGGTGGTAAGTTCGATGCGGAGGCAGGTGATAAAACTGCCATGGATACAGCCATTCGTGAGACCCAGGAAGAAACTGGAGTCACCGTCAAAAAGGCTGTCAAAATCTATCAGCGAGTTGAATTGGGTGATGGACCCACTGGAGTAGATTTCTATTCTACTTGCTACTATGCCGAGGAATGGGAAGGCACCCCTACCGATTCAGAGGAAGGTAGCGTCAAGTGGTTGACGCCCGAAGAAGTTACCTGCACCAAAGCAGCTTTCGGTGATTACAATCGAAAGACTTTGGATGTATTCAAAACAATGTTCCCTAACGTTTTTCTACAAGGAGAATGACATGTCAAGTCGTGGATTTACTATTACTCAAGCCATTCGTCAGGAGCGCCGAAAGCGCGCAGAAGAGCGTCAGGCTGAATACGACAAGCTCTCTCTTCAGGAGAAGCTTGATCGTCTTCCCCCAGAGCCGGGTGCCAAGAAGCAACGCGCCCGTTTGCTCAAGGCCATTGAGGATGCCAAGAAGCCTCAGCCGAAGGTGGAAACAAAGACTCCTGCGGCACAATCCAGTGCGGAGCAGGCTCCGAAACAAACCCAAAAGAAGTACATGAAAGGTAGTTCAAAATGAAGAATATGTTCGTAATGGCTCTGTTGGTTGGTTCCGCATTCGCGTTTGCTGGTTGCGATGTCAACAAGCATATGGAGGATGTCGGGTTCAAGCAGGGTGATAATGTCGTGGAGAAAGGCACCATCAAGTATGATGGTCTCGTCGATAGGGACGAGGCATGCAATCGTGCATGGGCCGATTATGAGGCCAATCTGACCCGACGTGCTCAGATGATTCCTCAAGTGGTTGCCCTCGTTCGTGCGCAGGCTGCCAATGAATCGTCAACTCTCGTTGCTGTTCAGCAGGCACAGGCCAATGCAACCCGCCCTGAAATCAAGCTCGATACGAGCAAGGGCGACATGGAAGACCCGGAGAAGGTCAAGGCATTCCAGCAAGCTCAGTCCACTCTTGGTACGCAGTTGAGCCGCCTTATGGTGCAAGCCCCTGCCCAGTTCCCGACTCTTGGTGCAAACCAGGCTTTCCACGATCTCCAGGTGCAGATCGAAGGAACAGAAAACCGATTGCTCCGTGCTCGTGAAGTTTACAACCAGAAGGTTGAAGCTTTCAACACAGACCTTCGCCATGTCAGCGGCAAGATCATCAACCCGGTAACGGGTCATGAGTTCCGCCCTCGCGTTTACTTCCAGGCCGATGAAGCCGACAAGTCTGCTCCGAAGCTTGATTTCGGAACGCCGGCTGCTGCTACGGCTGTTGTTCCTGCCCCCACGAAGTGATTCATGTTGGCAACTCTCGGTCTAATTGCGCTGGCTATTCTAGCGCTTTTTGTTCTCGTTCTCATAATCCGTTTCGGATTATGGTTCATCGTTGAAATACTTGGCGCCATCTTTAGCGGTGGCTCTTCTTCTGATAGCGGCGGTTCTGGCGGCTTTGGTGGAGGAGATTCCGGTGGTGGCGGTTCAAGTAGTGATTGGTAACTGAAACTCTCAACCCTAACTCAAAAGGCAATAACACATGTTCACACTCTTCGTTATCGTGGCCGTCCTTGTCGGCCTCGCCCTCCTGGTTGCTTTCATTGCGTGGCTTGCACGCAGTGATAGCGATAGCTACAGCTCTTCAAGCGGTGGCTATTACGGCGGCTACTCCAGTGGTAGTTCGT
>AP72_2010_repI_A001DRAFT_1000335_pt1 | contig 10803 bp, 5 predicted proteins | sample AmaPasrepliIA001_FD_9535 | JGI IMG/M metagenome (IMG submission 9535)
CGGCGGAGGAGGTGGCGGTCATGATCACGGCTTCGGTGGTTTTGGCGGAGGGGGAGGCATGGGAGGCATCTTCGGCGGTGGTAGCAGCGGACATCGCTACAACCTGACCTTCAGCGTCTCCGCGCGTAATTTGTTCAACCACCCGAATCTTGCTCCGCCGGTTGGAGTCCTGCCTCGCCAGGCGCTTCTACCAAATGCGACGACGAATTTCGGTGAGTCAATGTCCCTGGCGAATGGACCGTTCAATACCCAAGCCGCGAACCGCCGCATTGATCTGCAGGTCCAGTTTTCGTTCTAGGTTGGTTCGGAAAACTCAGGAAAAGAGGACCCAGAAGTATGGGTCGGAAGACTCGCAAATTGTGTCCAAAATCGAAGACTTTCTCAAAGACAGAGAATTCTGGAATTCCCTGCTAACAGGGAAAATAACAGTGAATTTTTCAAAGCATCGAACAAGAATCTGCGTCAGACCCGCATAAACACTGAGGAAGTCAAAGAGACGGCCGAAAGTTATCAGTGAATTTAGCAGTGAATTCAGGATCGATACAGGGAGCCAGCTTTTTGCTCTGCTGCCGCCCGCCCTTCTCTCTTAATTCACCGAGTATTCTGATCGCGGGCGGTAGGATTCGAACCCCAAATGATCGTCTCGGCAGCTGCTGTTGCATGCTGGTCAATGTCCTCCTGCTCCCAAAGTCCGACAAGCTATTCGGCAGCCCCCTTTCACGCGCAGTGTCCTAACCACAACCTCAAAGTCTGACTCACCAGGGCGACCTCTCTGCTTTCCAAGCCAAGGCTTCCTGGGACGAACCTGTTTATCAGCGCCTCTTATCACTCAAATAGCTTTTTATCCTTGTTTCTACTCAATTTATCCCTTGATAACGTCTACTAAGCTGTTTTATTCTTCGCCGCCAATAGAGCCAGAGCTGCTTGTTGCTAGAGCCGAAATACTCGTTGTTCTAGAACAACTTCAATCGGCCGATGGTTTGAGGTTTCGGAGTCAGCCTTCTTGTTGATCTGACTCCCTGGTGGAGAGGATTTGAGAACGGTCGCGCCAACAAGAAGCCGTCGTCGTTCTGTATCCACCTGCGCAACCCACCCCTTTGTCTCACCTTTAGTGAACTGCATTGAACATTTCCAACTATCCACTGCTAATTGGAGGCGAAATCCATGAAAGCTCGGCTGACCAGAGCTCTTATTTTGATTGGGGCATTTCTATGTTTCACAGGCATTAGCTTCGCTCAAACAGGTACGGCGGCGGTTCGAGGTACGGTTACAGACCCCCAAGGACGTGTCGTACCCACCGCCATGGTCACTTTGACCGCTACAGGCACCGGCATCGTTCGCACACAAAAGACGGGGACCATTGGCAACTTCTCGTTTGACCTGATTCCTCCCGGGGACTACAAGCTCGAAGTGGAAGCTCCGGGGTTTCAGAAGTCAGTACTCGAAAGCATTCATGCCCTTGTAGCTACGCCCTCAGATCTCTCGGTAATCTTACGAGTAGGGTCGACAACGCAGACTGTAGAAGTGATCGCGGAAAATGCCGCAGTGCAGGTCAATACACAGGACTCGAGCCTCGGCAACACGATCGTAAGTCAGCAAATCACAGAGCTTCCGTTGGAAGCCCGTAACGTGCTGTCTCTGTTGAGCCTTCAGCCAGGTGTAACGAAAGACGGTTATGTGGCTGGTGGGCGCATGGATCAGTCCAACGTCACGCTTGACGGAGTAGACATTAATGACGCGCAGACGAATCAGGCTGGACCCGACACTCTGAATCAATCGGACGCGACGATTGCAGGAAACCCAATTGCCGGACCGGTTCTGCGCTTGAATGCTGACGCCATCGAAGAATTTCGCCTTTCGACTGTCTCTTCAGATTCATCCGGCGGGCACTCCTCCGGAGCCCAGATTCAATTGGTGAGTAAGAGTGGCACGAACAGGTTTCACGGGGCCTTATCGGAATTCCATCGGAACACGATCTTCGAAGCCAACGACTGGTTTAACAATCACAATGGAATTAAGAGACCGGCCCTGATTCGAAACACTTTCGGTCCCTCGCTTGGTGGACCAATCATCAAGGATAAGTTTTTCTTCTTTTACAGCTTTGAGGGACGACGCGACGCAAGCCAGCTGCCTGGCACTCCCGCCACCGTCCCGCTTCCTTCGCTAGCGCAGGGCATTGTAAAGTTCAAGGATTCAAACGGCAATCTCCAGCAGATTAACGCGACTGACATTGCGAACATCTTTCCCGATACCGGCGGAGTCAATCCGACCGCACTAACCGCTCTGGCTCAGGGAGCACAACTTCCTGCGAACAGCAATTCCGTAGGCGATCTATTGAATACAGCAGGAAGCGTATTCAATTCACCGGCGCCGGTTCACCTCAACTCACATTCGCTCAAATTGGATTACACGCTGAATTCGAGCCAGCAGCTGTTTGTTCGCACGAATGTGCTCTACGATCACATTCAGCAAGCCGCAAGATTTCAAACCGGGAAGGCCCCACTGATCTGGAGTCACCCCTGGGGTCTCGCCCTTGGACACACCTGGACCATCAACAGCAACGTCGTCAACACTTTCCACTACGGCATGACGCGGCAGTCGTTCACAAAAGGTGGGGATACATCAAGCAACTTAGGATATTTTCGGCTGGTGTATCAACCGACCAATCTTACTTTTGATAGCAGCCGCACAACGCCGGTGAACAACTTCGTGGATGACGTCAACTGGATTAAGGGTCGTCATACTTTCAAGTTTGGAGTCAACGTCGAGACGATCAACAACGGAACTGTCAATTACAGTAATTCGTTTGATACGGCAACGACGAACCCCTCCGGTTACAAAACCAATCTGCTGATCAACGCGATCAATCAATACCTGACTGAGAATCGCGGATACACCGTCTCCTCCGCTTACAAGAGCTCAGTAGAGAATGCTGTTACGGCTCTCCTAGGCCGATACACCCAATACACCGCCAATTTTCTTTTCAACCGCGATGGTTCACTGTTAACGTCAGGTACTCCAACCAAGCGCAATTTCGCTACGCAAGGCTATGAAGGGTACTTCATGGACACTTGGAAGATGAAGCAGAATCTCACTGTTATCGCTGGCCTTCGCTACAGTTTGTGGCGTCCGGTGTACGAGAAGAATGGATTCGAAGTACAGCCAACGATTCCGCTTGGACAAATCTTTCAGAATCGCGTGGATGCCATGAACGCCGGCAGCGCGTATCTGCAGGACATCATCATCAACAAATCGGGTCCTGCCAATGGTGGCCCGCCGCTTTACAATTGGAATAAGACGGTCTTCCTGCCGCGGCTAGGCATCGCCTGGTCGCCAAGGACTAGTGGCGATGGATTCTGGTCGAAGGTCTTCGGCAGAGACAACGCCAGCGTGATACGGGGTGGCTTTGCGATGCTGCCCGACTACTTCGGCGAATCCATCGCAACCTTCTTCGACACTCGAAACACCCTCGGTTTTTCATCGAAGACTACGATCCCGGTTAACACCTATAACGTCGGCTGCGGTCATTACGTAGTGGTTGGAAACGGCTTGCCTTCATGCACCGTGGCTCTTGGTCCGCAATTCACATCGTTCAATCAAAACGTCCGGTCGCTGCCAAACATCACCGTGCCCGGCAACCTGACCTTCCCGTTGCAGCAGAAGGAACAAGCTTTCCCAACGAGGATCGAATCGTCGCTGAATTCACAACTGCAAACGCCTAAAAATTACGCCGTCAGTTTGACATATGAACGCGAAATGCCCAAGGGAGGCGTGCTGCAACTCTCGTATCTCGGGCGCTTCTCTCGCGATCTTCTTGCGCAAAAGGACATCGCAACTCCCGCCGACCTGAGAGATCCGAAGAGCGGTATGGACTTCTATACTGCTGCGACTATTCTCGAGAAGGCTCGCCAGGCTGGCATTCCGTTCAGCCAAGTAGGCACTCCCAATGGAACAGTTCCGGTCATTCCGTACTTCGAAAATCTCTTTCCGGTGTCGGGAATGAATGCAACGCTGTGCGATCCGGCCAAGCCGTGTGTTTCCTCCACTCAGGCGGTATACCAGGACGCATTGATCAACACCAATGACTGGACGACAACAATGCTCGACATGGAGCAACTGTCGATCATTGGACCGCATGCGTTCTATCAGCCGCAATACGGTGCTCTCACGACCTGGTCGACCTTCGCTTACTCGAACTATCACGGTCTGGCAGCTTCTTATCGCCAGCGCTTGCGTGATTGGACCGTTGACTTCAACTACACGTTTTCGCACTCGCTCGACAATGCCTCGGGGCTGCAGAACGGTCTGGCCTACTCCGGCTCGGCACTCATCCTTAACCCATTCCGTCCGCAGGATAACTATGTGGCTTCGGATTTTGACAGCCGCCACGTATTCAATGTCAACTCAGTCTGGCAATTGCCTTTTGGCAACGGCAAGTTGCTGGGTAGCGACGCTCACGGAGTAGTCCAGCAGATTATCGGCGGCTGGCAGCTCTCGAATGTGTTCCGCTTTAACACCGGCACGCCGTTTGGCGCTCCCTACGACGCGGCTGAGTGGTCCACCAATTGGGAGGTGCAGAGCTATACCAACCTCAGAGGGCCCGTGCCGAACAATGGCTGCAGCACACGCGTGGTTGCGAAGCCCCAGTATTTCGGAGCATGCGAGCCAACAGCCTTTCTGAATTTCCGAAACTCCTATCCGGGAGAGACGGGATTGCGGAACTACTTCCGCTATCCGCATTACATCAATCTCGATTTGGGAATGGGTAAGACGTGGGTGATGCCTTACAACGAGAAACACAGCCTGCAGTTCCGTTGGGAAGTATTCAACCTAACCAATACCCAGCAGTTCCAGGGCATCGACTTCAGCCGCAGCGGCTACGGAATCACTCCCGGATCGACTGCGCCTTCTCCGAATTTCAGCAACTGGACGACCATGGTCCCGAATTCGTATCGGGTCATGCAGGCTGGATTGCGTTACACATTCAACTAAGAATTACTAGGTAACCCGGCCCCTCTTGAGTGAGGGGCCTTTTCTTTTCTATTCAACAGAGAGCAGCTCGATGTCGTAAACCAAATCTCCGGGTGGATTAAAGCGGTTTGCAGGCTTCTCGCCGAAGGCTAGTGCTGCCGGAATCCAGAAGCGAGTCTTTTCGCCGACGGTCATCAGCGGAAGTGCTTCGCGCCATCCGGTCGGTGCTGTAGCTAATGTCACGAGGGCCGGATGATTTCCCATTTCGGTCGATTCAAACAACCTGCCGTCGGTTCTCCAGCATGAGAAGTGCACCATGACTTTGTTTTTCAGGGATGGATGTCCGGCGCTTCCACCAACTTTCAACACTTGATAAGCCAAACCGGATGCAGTCTTAGTCGCACCTGCCGGAGGTGACGTTAGCTCGGTGGGAGTTGCTGGAGCTTTGATAATCGACAGCAGCTCCAGGTCGAACGTCAGATCTTTGCGTGGAGGCTCCTCGTCCTCTGGTCGTTTTATGCCGTGATGGTGATGTTCTCTGAATGTGAGGTCATCTGGAACCCAGAGCCGTCGTTTCTCTCCCACGACCATTTCCTGCAGCGCTTCGGATACTCCTACGATCGCCGCATTCAGGCAGAGAAGTTCCGAATTATCCATGGATGTAGAGGTGGAAAAAAGTGTGCCGTCCGTCTTCCACGCTACAAAGTTCGCTCTTACACAATCGTTGCCCGCCGGATGATCGGTTCCATTTCCTGTTTTAAGAACTTTCATCGCCAGACCGGAGGGCAATGTTTGCGCGTCGGCTGGTGGAGCAGCAACGTCGGGAGGCGCGGTGATTGCCAGTTGTGAGCTTGTGAGGTCGGCCGTCTGGCTGAAGGCTGCCTGCGTGCAAAATGGGACCACTGACATCATTGTGACAAACGTCGCTCGGCGGATAGTCTCGCCAATTGGAAGCTGGAACATTTCAGATCGGAAGGAAAGAATTTTATTTGCCACGAGCTCCTCCGGCAGGCAGATCAGAGGCAGCAAAGACCTGCAGTTCATAAATATTCGCGGGTAGAGCTGCCGCTCCTTCCGGCGTAGTCACATTCAGTCGAACGTACCGCGCCTGAGTGGGAGCGATGTCGTGCGTCGTGATGCTTTGGATATTTCCAGTGACATTGGCAACAGTGGTGAAGGTTTGGCCATCGGCGCTCACCTGAATGTTGAAGTCACGCGTGTTCATATTGAAGTCATCGCCGCCTGCCCCGGCATGCTCTACTACAAAGCGGCCAACGTAGAAACTTTTACCAAGATCCACCTGCAAGAATGGATTCGTCGCCGTAGAGCACCACTTATCGTCGGGTCCGTCTTCTGCACTGCCGTTCACGGCTTTATCGGGGGTCTGAGTCGGATCGCACGGCGCGCTTCCACTCACTTGGGCCTTTAGCGCCAAATTTTGAAAATTCGGTTTGCCCTTCCGCTTGCCGTAGACCGAGACAAAGTTCGAGATTGAAGCGACGTACACCTTGCCATTGGCTACGATCGGGGGACTACCTTTTGCGAAGTTAAGTGGATCGTCGCCTGCGGCTGTGCTTGACCAGAGGAACTTGAGGTTCTCGGCATCGTACGCATAGAGGCCGCCGGGCACGGTCATCTGATTGGCGTCGCCAATCCTCGGTAACGCGGCCCAGAGAATGCCGGTTCCAGAACGGGAGCCGTTGGATGAGATGCTCATCATTCCTCCTGGCATTCCGGTTGGCGCGAGAATGGCGCCCGTTGCCGCTGGCCGAGGCGCGAATTTGTGACTCGCGGAGTCGAACCGGTAAACGCGTAGGAAATCACTCTCCCCCCACACATAAACGTTCAACCCCTGCGGGCTTTGCCATGCTGGAATGACGTTGTGCATGTGATGCGTGAGCGTTGGTCGAACCGTCGGGTCTACCGCCTGAACGACCTGGGAAACCTGGATGTCCCCGGGCGCCTGTCCGCCCAGCTTGGAAACATCGAGGACATACATCTTGCCTTCCTTGCCGCCTACGACCAAATGATTTGTTCCGGGCAACAACGTAGGACCCTGCGTGCCGAAGTCAAGGTCGAAATCATTGAGGGTATTGAAATTCGAGGGGGTAAAGGAATCGATTGGCCGCAGCGATTTAGCTTCTAACTTAATTGTCGACTCGCCGAAGTCAGTCTTTCCGTCAAAACTCCCATTACCGGTAGTGACAATCAGATTCCCAGATTGGTCTACAACCGGACCAGCTCCGGACATCCAGATACCCGCCATGTTCCCATTCGGCGAAGCATTGAAGACTCCGATCTGCTTTAGAGTCGTCGCGTCGTAAGACATCATCCAGCCGTGATACGGACGCGTATCGCAGAAGGATGCCCAGCCAATATAGACAGTTCCATCGGAAAAGGTCAGCGCGGGCCGCTGATTCTCTGTTACCGGATTGAAGGTGACAATGGATCCATTCGTGTCGTCGCCCGTTCCCGGCGCCGTTGCCTGGATAACTTGCGGACTGTTCGGACGATCGTTACCGTTGCTAATGTCGATGGCTCTGAGACGCTGGACAGTGGTGTTGCCTTCCACCGTTCGCGTCACGAAATACATGGTCCTGTTTGGGCTGATCACCGGAGTTCCAACAATTCCGATGTCTCCTATGAAATCGTTGTAAATGCGGCAAGCCTGGCCGACCTCGGTGTGATGGGTAGGGCGACCCGTGCCGNTGAAGTTTTTGTGCCAGAGCGGGGGCGCGTACCGGTCGGCGTCGAAGGCATACACGCTGTTGTTGACAGTCGCGACCAGCAAAACATTGTGCTTATGGCCTGCTATAGGGACATCGGCCGCATACAGCAGCCCGGCATAGACCTGGTCATCCACCGGAAGCATAAACAGCTTCCCGAATTGGCTCGAATTTACATTCGATGGCTTTAGCTTTGTTTCGGCCAGGTTTGCTGCGGTACGTTGATTGTTGTAACCGCGAGTCAGGACTTGCGCACGGTCGGCAGCGGTTGCGTTCGAAGTAAGAATGCAGCTTAAGATTGCTGCCAATGCGAAGAATCGCGAGAACCTTTTGAGAGATGGCAAGTGGTCCATTAGTGTTTCATTCCAGCGGGTTCACAGTTTGAACAATTTAACCGAGTAGCAGCAGAAAATGAATCTTTATAAGCGGGGAAACCCGAGTCAACACGCCTCAATGATTACCCATTTGGCCGAGACCCTCCTGCTTTTTCAGATAATGTCATCGCTCGCTCCGCAATGATCTTGCTGGTGAGTCCATGCCTGGATTTTGCGGAGCGGGGGATCTGCTTTTCGCGTCTCAAGAAAGAACGGCAGATTCCCCACTCCGACTTAGAATTGTCGAAATCTTACACGTTCTCGAAGCGGAGTGAGGGATGACAGTGCAAAAAGGGTGTCGCGCAATTGCCTAGGAGCGCGGCCGAAACTTCTGGCTGGATTTTATTCCTGCTCCTTCACGAACGGTAATCGTGTCGCCGGCCGGAACGTCCTGTAATGTGTCGCGCTGCCCGCTGGGCCATTCGATCTCGACGCGATCGGCTTTCGTGGAATTCGCGAGGCCGAATGTCAACACCAGTTCACTCTGCGAGAGATAGCTGGAGCCGCTGCGCATCATGAGCGACTGCTGTCCGGCTGCATTCTGCACGCGAACGATAGCTCCGATTCCGTCGCGATTCGATTTGGTTCCTTCTAACTTAATGCGCAGGCTGTGATTATCCTTTGTGTCGTTACGGAAGAGCTGTGCCGGACCGCCGTTGGTGGTCACTACTAAATCGAGATCGCCATCGTTATCGATGTCGGCGTAGGCTGCTCCTCGGGCAACGCGGGAACGAGCAAATTCCTCACCCATCCGTTGCGTTACCTCGGTGAACTTGCCATTACCAAGATTGCGAAAGAGATGCGGCGGCTCAGCAAATCGGACCCGTTTCTGAATGTTTTCGATCTGATCCTCGATGTGACCGTTCGCAACAAAGATATCGAGCCAGCCGTCGAGGTCGTAGTCAAAAAAGAAGCAGCCGAAGCCCAACGTGAGCAGACTATCGCGGCCCACTTCAGAAGTCGGAGCAACGTCCACGAACAGTCCGTGTCCCTCATTGTGAAACAGTGAGAGCATCTGGTTCGAGAAGTTTGAAATCAGAATGCTTGAATTGCCAGTGCGATCATAATCAGCAGCATCCACTCCCATTCCGGCACGCGCCAGGCCCTCTTCGCTGTAAGCAATGCCCGCAGTCACTGCCGCCTCGGAGAAATGTTTGCCGCTCTCGTTGACGTAAAGCTTGTTGGGCTGCGTGTCGTTCGAAAGTACGAAGTCTGGCCAGCCATCGTGGTTGTAGTCGAGGATGGCGATGCCCAAGGTCTTCGACGTCATGTCGAGCAGTCCAAGCTTGACGGTCGCGTCTTCAAACTTGCCATTCCCGAGGTTGTGCCACACACGAATCGACGCGCCTTTATATGATTCAGGCGTGCAATAGGATTTTCTCTTGCCGTCAAGACTGCAATAAATGTCCTGCTTCGGCGACCACTGAACGTAGTTGGCAACGATCAGATCGAGTTTGCCGTCGCGGTCATAATCAACCCACGCAGCGCTGGTGCTGAACTCCTGCACGCCGGCGATTCCGGCTCTCTGCGTGACATCAGTAAACGTGCCATTGCCATTGTTGTGGAAGAGGCGGCTCTGGCCTACGGCAGTGACGAACACATCGTCGTAGCCATCGTTGTCGTAATCGCCGATGGCGACTCCCATACCGTACATGCTGATCGCCAGTCCGGCTTTCTGCGTGACGTCGGTAAAGGTGCCGTTCTTATTGTTGTGGTAGAGCTTCAGCGTTGCCGGCCGCTTTGGAGCATCAGGCCAGTCCTGGCTGTTGGCAAACAGGATGTCTTGCCAGCCGTCGTTGTCATAGTCGATAAAAGCGACGCCCACTCCCAGCGTCTCGGGCAGGTACCGCTTTCCCGTCGCGCCGTTGTTGTGGACAAAGTGAACTCCCGCAGACTGAGTGATGTTGGTGAATTGACCGTTTTGGGCAAGGGCAATCGAACAAACCAGCGAGAAACAGAGATGGGTTAGACGCAGGATGGATTTCTTCATCGATGACCGGGAGAGAACGAGCTTATCGTTTGCGACTCTGCAGAGGCAACTGAGTGGGGCTGTGATTTCAGGGCGGTCTTCATTTGCCGAGCGGGAGTAGCGAGCGGAGCACTCTCGTGCTCGTGGATTGTCTGGCGTTCGTTATTGTCCTCAGGATGAGCCAAACGATATGGACCGGTGAGCGCCTGCGCCGCCTCATCTGCTTTGAATCGTAGATAGCGCTTCTGATATTCGGTAGCCTGAGCGGTGTCTCCTAATCCGCGATAACTCAGCATGAGGTTGTAATTTGCCTGAAGATCCTCAGGATCAATCGCGATCGTTTTCTTTAGTTCGTTGACGGCGTCCTGATACTTGCGCTGCAGGAAAAGAATCCTGCCGACGTCGTCGATCACCACGCGGTCTTGCGGATACTGCTGTTGCGCAATTCGTAGGTGCTGCAATGCGTCATCGTACTTGCCTTCGATGCGCAGCGCCCGAGCGTAGAAGTAGTGAGTACGGGCGAGGCTGCCGTCAATCGACAGCGCCTTCTCCAGCACTTGTTTTGCACGCTGCTCGTCGCCTTCCTGCACGAGCACGCGTCCCATGTTTACGTAGCTGTCCGCCTTTGTAGGATCAGCTTGCGCTGCAGTCTGAAACACGGAGAGAGCACCTTTCAGATCGCCCTGCAGGAATAGACCGATTCCGAAATCGTTCCAGCGCTCCCAATCCTTGGCCTCCAATTGCAGCTTTGGCTGGGGTTTAG